>Ga0123356_10005735_pt1 | contig 12605 bp, 11 predicted proteins | sample TergutEmb28metaG_2_FD_92546 | JGI IMG/M metagenome (GOLD analysis project Ga0123356, IMG submission 92546) | Embiratermes neotenicus P3 segment gut microbial communities from Petit-Saut dam, French Guiana - Emb289 P3 | ecosystem: Host-associated > Arthropoda: Insects > Digestive system > Gut ... | reverse complement strand
GAGCGCCCCGGGGAAGCCGCGACTGACGGTTGTCGGCCTCGCAACATCGGCCTCGCAGTCGGCCGATGGCTGGGTCGCTCCTGCAGAGATCCGGGCGCTGCGGTCGGCGGGCACGCCGGCCACTGCGGAGATGCTCTACCGCTTCCGCAGCGCCGGCACCGCAGCTGAGGTGAGCGCTGATACCGCGGCCCTGAGCAGGGCGCTGCCGGCCAGGGCGGTGACCGGCACCCAGTCGTATCTCAGCGTGCGCGCCGCGCAACAGAATCAGGTAGCGCTGTACTCACCGTTCGTGGTCGCCTTCGCGATCATCGGCCTGGTCATGTCCGTGCTGATCGTGGCCAACGTGGTCAGCGGCGCGGTGATCGCCGGCTACCACCGGATCGGGATCCTCAAGAGCATCGGCTTTACGCCGGGTCAGGTGGTCGCCGCCTACACCGGCCAGGTCACCGTGCCCGCGGTGGTCGGCTGTCTCGGCGGCGTGGCGCTCGGCAACCTGCTGTCGGTGCCGCTGCTGCGGCAGGACGCGGGCGCGTACGCGGTCGGACAGCTCGGCGTGCCGCCATGGGTGAACCTGGCCGTGCCGCTCGCCATGTGCGGCCTGGTCGCGTTGGCCGCGGTCCTGCCCGCGCTGCGCGCCGGCCGTCTCAGCGCGACCCAGGCCCTGGCCGCGGGTCGCACCCCCCGCACCGGCCGCGGGTATCTGGCGCACCGCCTGTTCGGCCGGCTGGCGCTGCCCCGCCCGATGACAATCGGGCTCGCTTCACCGTTCGCCCGGCCGGCGCGGATGGCAGGCACCCTCGCCGCGATCCTGCTCGGCGTTACCGCCGTGACCTTCGCCGTCGGGCTCGTCACCTCGATAACACGCGCTGTGGCCGATCTTGACCTGACCAACACCGAACCGGTGCAGGTCAACTACGGTGGGCCCGGGCCTACCGGTCCCGGGGCACCTTCGCAGTCCCAGCCGACCTCGGCCCAGCTTCAGCGCGTGATCCCCGCGGCGCTTCGCTCGCTCCCCGGCACCGCCCAGTACGTGCTCGAGGAGGATAACCAGTACGTCCGGGTGTCGGGGCTGCTGCAGCCGATCGCGGTGACCGCATTCCGCGGCAATGCCCGTTGGACCGGGTACACGATGTCCAGCGGTCACTGGTACACCGGCCCCGATCAGGCGGTCGTCCCCAATCGCCTTCTCACAACCCTTCACGCCACCGTCGGCGGCACCGTAACGATCACCGGCCCGGGCGGCCGCGCGATCCCGGTCCGGATCGTCGGCGAGGTGTTCGACCACGACAACAACGGCCTCACCATGCTGATGGACTGGCAGACGCTGACGGCCGCCGACCCGGCCCTCACGCCCGACCCGATGAACGCCCGATACGACGTCGGTCTGCGGCCCGGCACCAACTCCACCACCTACGCCAACGCGCTCGGCGCGAAGCTCGGGCCAAACTACTCCGTCTCGATCAACCAGCAAGGTGGTGGTGACGCCGCGATCGCGATCGCGCTCGCGGGCACGCTCACGCTGCTGCTGTCAATCGCCGCCGGGCTGGGAGTGCTCAGCACCGTCGTGCTCCACACCCGCGAGCGCGTCCACGACCTCGGCGTGTTCAAGGCGGTCGGAATGGCGCCCCGCCAGATCATCGCGATGGTGCTCTGCTCGGTCGCCGGCACGGGTCTGCTCGCGGGCCTGCTCGCTGTCCCCGCCGGGATCCTCGTGCACGGATACGTGATCCGGGCCATGGTCGCCGCTCTTGGCCTTGATGTACCCGCCAACCTCCAGAATGTATACGGCGTCGGAGAACTCGCGGCGCTCGCGCTGGCCGGACTGCTGATCGCCCTCGCCGGCGCGCTGCTCCCGGCCGGGTGGGCGGCACGGTCGCGGACGGGCACCGCGCTGCGAACGGAGTAGCGGCGGCGCGAGCCTCGCAGTACCTAGCCCCCAGCGCGGCGCAGCTTTGCGGCGTCCTCGGCAAACGAGGCCGCCAGCTTCTCGTCGCCTGCCAGCCTGAAGCGCTCGGCCGCCTGCTCAAGCTGAGCCGCACGTTCGGCCAGGTGCTGCACGCTGGCGCGTTGAGCGTCCTGCTCGGCCCTGAGCCCTCTTCTCCAGAGGAGGGCCTGCTCGAGGCGGCGGCGACTGTCGCCGTCGCCGAGATCTCGGTTCGCGCTCGCTCGGTCCGGAGAAGGCGCAACCTGACGCGGCGTTTTGGTGCTCGCCTCGATGGGGCGGCCGAACATGTCGTGTCCGGTCTTCTTGGCTCGCTTTGGAAGCATGCGTCAAGTGTATGTTTCCTGCCACCCACGACCACCCTGGGAGAGCTGAATGCACGCACCCACCCGCCGCTTGGGGACGAGCACTCTGGTATGCGCGCTCGCGCTCCTGCTCGCGCTGGTGCTGGGCGGTTCCGCCGCCGCGAGCGGTGGGCTCCCGCGCGGCGCGCTGATCCCGGTCCGGGGGCCCGGTTCCTGCCTCGGACATGGCTGTCTGCCGTTGCGCGGATTCGGCCGCTCGCCGGGGCAGATCTATACGCGGTCCGAGGGCACCGTGCTCGGCAGCAACGGGATCAACCTGACGCTCTCCGCCGGCGGCGGCTCGGTCGTCGTATCCGGCGGCTTCCCCCAAGCCCTCGCTGTACTTCAACGCGACCGGCGAACCGGAGCGGTCCGTCAGCCGGCGGGCGACGCGGGATGTATCACGCAGCGGCGCGTGCATGGTTGCGCCCGTGCCCACCTGCCGTTCGACGGGGCAGCGCAGCTGTCGGCCGACGGCCGAACCCTGTGGATCCGGCCCTCGGAGGCGCATCCGAACCGGTGGCTGCGGTACGTCCGCGATCAGCACACCGGCGCGTTGCTCCGCAGCGGCACGGCGACCGCCTGCGACGTTTACCTGCAGGCTCGCTGTCCTCGCCTGCGCGGTGTGCAGTCGGTCGATGGCGTCGTGCCCGCAGGCTCGACGATGCTCGTGCTCGGCAACGACAGAGGAGGCGGAGCGCTCGCCGTGCTCGCGCGCGCGGGTGGGTCGAGATGGGTCCAGCTGCCCGGAGCGGCCGGCTGCGCGAACAACCATGGCGCCGACGGCTGCGCCGCGGTGCGCTGCCTCTGGCAGGATCCGGGGCTGGTGGCGAGCGCCGACGACGGCCGGCACCTGTACGTCACCCCCGGCTATTCGGATCCGGAGGCCACCGAGGAGGGCTACCTGGCGACTTTTGTGCGGGCTCCCGGCGGGGGCGTGACCCCGGTCGGTTGCGTGCCGACCGGGTACGACCGGGACGCGGGTTTCGCGCCGGTGTGGATCTCGACGCTCCCGCACAGCGACACGCTGCTGCTGCTGCAGATCCGCGGCGACCGCGGAGACGGCCGGGGCTGGGGGCAGTTCTTCGCCTCGGCGCCGGGGCGCGACGGCGCTCTGACCAAGCCGCGGCCGCTCGGCGGCCACAACGGTCTGGGCCCGTTCTACGAGGGCGCGGCGGTCACGCCCGACCGGCGCACGCTGTACGCGATCGCCAATAACGGCGGCATCGAAGCGTGGCACCTGGCCCCGAACTCTGTGCGACGACTGCCGGGCACCTGGGGCGCAGTGCGCAGCGCCCCGGTAAACGCCGGGGTGTACAGCGTCTCCGGGCTACTGGTCTCGCCCGACGGACGCTTCCTCTATGCCGGATTCGGCTCGAGCGACACCAGCCAGGTTCCCACGGCACCAACGCTGCGGGTGTACCGAACCACGCGCTGACAGCGATCACTGATCGACCTCGGTCGTGAACACTTTGTGTAAGTTAATTCTCATCGGCCGTGGCAGGCTGGTTTATCTCCGCGCCGTATCAATGGGTGGAGTGCAGTCAGCATGGCGTTGCGAGATCCAGACATGCGGCCGAGCAGGAGGCGCCCCCAGCGCATGCCGACGCCCGCACCGAACGTGACTGACCGGCCGGAACTGACGGCGCGGAGGACTGCGGCGCGGCGGCGACTGTTCCGCCGCCGGCGGATCTTCTTTGGCGTGCTGGCCGCGTTGTTGGCGGTGCTGCTCTACTTCGGCATCTCGTACGCCTCCTACATGCTCATGCCCACGAGCGAGACCTTCGCTGAGCGCTCGGCGGAATGGGTGCGGAATGACGTCCCGTTCGGTAACTGGATCATCGACACGGCCGAGCACTACACGGCGAGCGCGCCCCGCAAGGGCGGCCCCGGACTGAAGCGCCTGAAGAGCGTCGGACTCGGCGCAGCGGCGCCTCTCGCCAAGCACACCGTCAAACCCTCGTACTCGCCGCCGCCGATCAAGCCGGTGTTCTCCACCCCACTGCCCGGCGAGGGCGTCTGGCATCGCGCGGGTCCGCTGGTCAACGGAAGGCCGCCGGTGCTCGTCACGACCTATCGGCCGAGCACCGTGTACCCCTCGATCGTCGCCTACGTCATGTGGATCGACCACACACGCACCGACCTCGCCTATTACCCCGGACGTTATGAGCCGCCGAGTGCCATCGACCGCGGTCCGATGATGGTTCCCGTCGACCAGCGTTACCGGCTGCTCGCCACCTTCAACGGCGCCTTTACGCATGTCGACACCAATAACGGATCGGCGGTGAACGGCCACACCAACGAGCCGCTGATCGACGGAAACGCCACGCTCGTCGGGTACCGCAACGGAAAGGTCAACATCGTCAAGTGGTCAGGCAGCACCACCGCGCCGCGCAATGTCGCCTGGGCGCGTCAGAGCCTCACACCGATCCTGTGGAACCGCAAGCTCAACCCAGAGCTGAACGTTGACCCGAACAGCATCCAGTGGGGTTACACCCTCGGCGGTGTCACCTTCACGCCGCGCACCGCAGTCGGCGTCGACGCCCACGGCAACGTGATGTTCGTCGTCGCATCGGAGGCGACAGTGATCTCACTTGCACAGATCCTGCAACACATCGGCGCCGTTCGCGGAATGGAATTCGATATTAACCCCGAGTGGCACACGCTGATCACATACTCGCACCATCACGGACTCGGGCCGACGATGGTCGAGCCCCAGGACCAGCAGTCCCCGAACCGCTACCTGACCCCCGACGACCGAGACTTCATGGCCGTCTTCTCGAAGGTGCCCGGACCGGTCAGGGTGCCCTTCAAATAGCCGGGGAGTAGGCTGCACCGCAGCTACCAGCGATCGGAGGGACCGAGATGCCAGAGCGTGATGGATACATCGCCGGCGTGCCGTGCTGGATCGACACTTCCCACCCCGACCCGGAGGCCGCCACCGGTTTCTACGGCGGCCTCTTCGGATGGGAGTTCGAGGATGCGATGCCGCCCGGGTCGGAGGGCAAGTACTTCATGGCGCGGCTCCACGGCGGGGACGTCGCAGCGATCGGCTCGGCGCCGGCCGGAGCAGCGGCGAGGCCGGCGTGGAACACATATGTGCAGGTGGACAGCGCCGACGAGACGGCGGCCCGGGTCGATGCCGCCGGCGGGACGACGCTGAGCGAGCCGTTCGATGTCATGGACGCAGGCCGGATGGCGGTGTTCGCGGACCCCGGAGGCGCGGCGTTCAGCGTCTGGCAGCCGGGGCGGCACAAGGGAGCCCGCGTCATCAACGAGCACGGAGCGCTCAACTTCAATGGACTGGCGACCGACGATGTGGCGACGGCGCAGCGGTTCTACGGCGCGGTGTTCGGCTGGAAGGTGCTGGATGTCGGAGACAGCTTCCAGGCCTGGGCGCTACCCGCCTACGGCGACCACCTCGAGGGGCTCATGCCGGGCAACAGGCAGCGCACAGCAGACATGGGTGCGCCGGGCTTCGAGGATGTGGTCGCGAGCATCGAGCCCCCGCAGCAGGGCGTCCCACCCCACTGGAGCGTGACGTTCATGACCGACAACGCCGACGCGACCGCCGCCAGGGCGGCCGAGCTGGGCGGTCAGGTGCTCGTCGCTCCGTTCGATGCACCGTGGGTCCGGATGACAGTCCTGTCGGACCCGCAGGGCGCGACTTTCATCGCCAGCCAGTTCGTCCCCCCAGAAGAGGCTGCCTGAGCGACAGCGCGAGCCGCGAGCCCGTCACCGATGGAATATCGGCGAGGTTGGGTGCGTCTCAGTGACATGCAGGTGCCTTTCACCCAGACGGAGAGGAACAACATGTCTGACGAGATGCAGGTGCGAGAGCTCGAGGATGCGCTGAAGAGGTCGGGAGCCCCGCGGGGCACCCGCCGCTGGCTTCTGGAGCGCGCGGCTGTTGGCGCAGCCGGCATCGCGGCCGCGGGCGCGCTAGACCCGGCCGCCGCCTTCGCCGATCGCGGCAGGCGCGGCCACAGCTCGATCAACGATTTCGGCACGGTCGCGGTGACGACCGAGGCGCTGACGGTGACACTGCTCACCGAGGTCCTGCGACGGGCGAACCTCAACTCGGTTGGGGCTGGGAACCTGGCAGTGTTCGAGGGTGCCTTTGCCGCGGAGGTGGATCACTTCCGGTTCACCCGCAGGTTCTGGAACCCCACCACCACGAGCTTCTGGATCCCGGACGGGTTCTTCGGCGGCTCGGGCAACACGCTCGATCTGACCGCGCTCGGCATGGCGCTGGCAACCGGCGAGGCGCTGTTCGTCAACCTCTACCTGATCGGCGTGACCGCATTTGCGCAGGCCGGCGACGATCAGTTCGCGCGCGTCTCGGCAGAGATCGCCGGCGTTGAGGCCGAGCACCGGGTGCTGGCGGAGACGTTGGTCGGGGCCACACCTCCCAACAATCTCGGCTTCGAGGTCTTCTCGATTCAGCGCCCACAGGGCATCGAGACGGCGCTCGAGGGCGCCGGCGTCGGGTTCGGAAGGCAGGGCAGCGCGCCCGGAGCGTTCTACACGCTCCCCCGCCCGATCATGCCCGCGCCGATCGCGATCACCTCGAACAGGCCCAGCTGAGCGTCCGGCCCGTTTCTGCGGACGGGGGTTCTAGCTCTCGGGCCGCTGGTCGCCGTCCGCGGGGCCTTGGTCGCCGTCCGCGAGCCGCTGCAGCGCCCGGCGCCGCGCCGGGTCGAGCCCCGACAGGCTGCGGGCGAAGTGCGCCAGCGCGACGTCACCGAAATCGTCGACCAGCTGGCGCACCTCGGCGCCGGCGCGTCGGTCGTGGTACTCGTCGCGCGTCAGCCGCGCCGCATACGTGTCGCGTGACCCCTCGCGCTCACGCTCGAGGAACCCCTTGTCGCTCAGCCGCCGCATCACGGTCATGTAGGTCGTGTAGGCGCGGGGTGGGTCGGCCGTGAGGTTGAGCGCCTCCATCACCTCGCGGACTGTCGTCTCGCGCGGGTTGCTCCAGACCTGCTCCATGATCTCCGCCTCGAGCTCGTGCAGCATCGGCAGTGGTTGTGGGGATCGGTCTGCCATCAGTCCCTCACCGCGCCGGCCGGCGTTGGCTGAGCCGCCTCACGCCCCATCCCAGCAGCGCCGGTATCAGAGCCAGCATCATGACGCACGGCTGGCCCGACAGGAACGGCACCGCAAGCGTCGCCGCGCCGCTCGCAACCCGCCCGATCAGCACGCCTGTCAGGACCACCACCGCGACGATCGCTGCCGCCGACAGGCAGGCGAGGATCGGAAAGGTCCACGGCTGCCCCTGGCCCAGAAGCGCATCCACGCGCGCGGGATCGATTCCCGCGCCCTGCGGCGCGCCGGGGCGCTCGTCGAACGCGAGCATCGCCCGCGCGAGCGCTTGCCGCGCCTGCGGTGAGCCGGAGACCACGTATTCGTCGGCGCTCAGCTCTGTCAGGGACTCGTGCTCGGTGGCCAGCCGCTGAAGGCCGGGGACAAAGAACAGTGCCCGGGCGAGAACGCGTCCGAGACTGAGGCGCAGCGGGTCGTGCCGGCGCCGGTGTGCCCGCTCATGGTTCAGCACCGCATCCAGCGCGTGCCGGTCCAGCGCGGCCAGCGCGGCCGACGAGACGTAGATCCGGGGCCGGAACAGGCCGGCGCAGAAAGCCGCCGGCCGCTCGTGCGCGATCACCAGCACGTCCTGCGCCGCACACTCCACACGGGCCCCCACCCAGGCGTTGAAGCGTCGCACGGCGCGCACCTCGCGGACCGCGGCGCGCGTGCCGGCCGCCAGCACCACCAGCCCGAGCAGCGCCTGGCACAGCACCGCCAGCGCCGCGAGGTTGGCGGTCGGGTAGCTCAGCTGCGCGCCGAGGACCGACACCCTGTTGGCGACAGCCCCGGGCTCGATCTGCCAGGTCTCGAGCAGCCGCAACACCACCAGCAGGGCGGATCCGATGCCGAGCGCGCCGAGTATGGCCCCGGCCCCGGCCCACCGCATCGCGGCCCAGGCCGCGGGACCACGCGCGAATTGCTGCTCACCGGCGCTGCCGACGCTCACACTACTATCGTACATAGTAATTGCGTTTACACGAACGGTGGCTGCGTCGTGCCGCCGGCAAGCGACCTGTTGACCAGCGCCAGCGATGATGTGCCCTGCTGGAACTGCACGGTCCTGATCCCGATCTCGCTCGCCAGCTTCCCGGCCGGAACCGCCGCATCCGGCTCGGGGGCGACGTTGCCCGGAGGGTGCAGTGGATATGACGTGGAGGCGCCGGTATGCATCACGACGTTACCCTCGGTCTTGCTGATGATCTGATGGATGTGGCCGTTCAGCGCGGTCACCGAGCCGAACCTGTGCAGCTGCTGCAGGACCTGGGCGCTGTCCTCGGTCGCCCAGCCCCATTTGGGGTATACGGCGAGCAGCGGCACATGCCCGAAGATGACGATCGGCGTGTCGGAGGAGAGCGACCCCAGGTCCTTCTTGATCCAGGCGAGCTGCTCGTGGCCGAGCAGGCCCAGGCCGTTGCCCTTGGCCGAGTGCTCGGCCTCGGACGCCTGCACGTTGGAGAGCCCGAGGAAGTGGACACCGCCGGCGTCGAAGCTGTAGTAGCCGCTGCCGATCGAACCCTTGCCGAAGAACTTCAGATAGTCACGACCGCCATCGACAAACACGTCGTGCTCCCCGGGGACGTTGAAGACCCGGTCGGTCTTGATCGTTCCGAGGATGTGCTTGACGGTGTCGAACTCCTCACGCGTGCTCAGGTGCACATGGTCGCCGGTGTGGACCACGAAGTCAGGCCGCTGCGGTAGCGCGTTGATCTTCGCGACGGCGCGCTCGAGCGTCCCGATCACGTCCTTGTTGGGCGCCATGTCAAAGCCCACGTGGCTGTCCGAGATCTGGACGAAGTTGAACGACCGCGTCGCCGCGGCCGCTGCCGCGCTGGCCGATCCGAGCTGCTCGGTGGCCACCCCGGAGGCGGTCAGCGTGAACAGCACACCGGTTCCGGCCCAGGCCATGCAACGCAGGAAGCCCCTGCGATCGATCTCGTCGTCGGAGTGGTCGTGCTGGATGTAACTGGTCATCTGAAGTGTCCTTTCGCTACCTGGTCAGCCCTGGACGACGAGCAGGCCGTGCATGAACGGATGGATCTGGCAGTGGTACGCGAACGTGCCCTGCTTGCCGGCGACAAGCGTGTAGTGGCCGCCCGTATTGAGCGCCTGGGAGGCGAATCCGCGACGGTCGGAGGTGACGGTGTGCGGCTCGCTGTCCTTGTTGGTCCAGACGATCCGCGTCCCCCGCGAGACGACGATGTGCTGGGGCTCGAACTTGAAGTTGGAGATCGTCACGTGTACGACGGCGCGGTGCAGCTCGCGCGTGGCGGGCGCCCTGGCGGCGCTGGCGGCGCTGCCGGCCGACATCGGCATGCCGGACATCGGCATCTGCATCATGGCGCCGGCGCTGCGGAGGCCGGTGCCGCTCGTCGCGGCACTTCCGGCGCTGGCGCCGGCGGCGGGCGTGGTGAGGCCAACGGTCAACGCGCTCGCTGCCGCGATCACCGCGAGGGCGGCGGCTGCATACCTCAGGCGACGGGTCATTCCTGCTCCTTTACGATCTGGAGAGTGGCTACTACGTGAGATAGTAGCAACTCTACTACGGAGCGTCGTAGCCCGCCCGCTGAGATCTCAGCGGCGAATGCCCGCGACCAACGCGTCCCAGTTGCCCGCGGCGATCCGCTCCTGGTCGCTCTGATCGAGCCCTGAGGTCCGGAGGAAGTGCTCGACGCCGCCCTCGGGGCCCGGCCGGTAGGGGAAGTCGGTCGCGAACAGGATCCGGTCCACCCCAACCATCTCGATCGCCCAGCGCATGTGCCGATGGCTGTAGACGCCGCCGGCCGTGATGTAGGCGTTGCGGCGAACGTACTCGGAAAACGAGAGCGGCAGGTTGGCCTCGCTGGCGAGCCAGTCGGCCCGGTCGAGGTAGAACAGCACAACCTCACCCCAGTGGCCAAGGACCACCTGCAGGCCGGGGAAGCGGTCGAACACGCCGGCCAGCGCAAGCCGCAGGAACTGCACGCCCGCCTCGTAGTGCCAGCCGATGCCGTGGGTCGCAAAGGATCGGTCGACACCGGCGCCGAACCCCTCGTAGAGCGCAGCCCGGACCGCAGGCAGCGGAATCTGCGGGTGGATGTACAGCGGCGCGCGCAGCGCCTCCGCTGCCTCGAACAGTGGGTCGTTGTCGGGATGGTCGAGGTTGCGCTCGCCGGTGCGGCCGAAGATCAGAGCACCGTTGAGGCCGAGCTCGGTGACGGCGCGCTCGAGCTCCCGCGCGGCGGCATCCGGCGCCGGCGTGGCAAGCGTCGCGAACCCCTGGAACCGGTCAGGATGGGAGCTCACGAGCGCCGCGATGTGGTCGTTGGTCTCGGACTGCAGGGGGACGCCCGCCTCCACCGCAAGGTCGTGCAGGCCGGGCGAGGTGAGCGAGATCACCTGCACGTCCAGACCGCTCGCGTCCATCGCCGCGAGCCGCCGCGCACCGACCTCGCGCAGCCGCTCCCCGAGCTCTCCCGGGGGGAGCCTCGGCCCCGGTACGCCGCGCGCCGAGGAGTCGTGCGCCCACGCGTCAAGGACCGCCTCGGTGACGAAGTGTTCCTCGGTGCCGACCGTCCGCATCAGGAGCGATCGTGACACAAGCGAGGGCTAACGTAAGCGGCGCCCGCGCCTGCCACAATCACCCGCGTCCCCGTGGGCGGGGAGCGCCCAAATCCGATGACTTTGACGAACCCCACCCAACCACGGCGCACAAGTCGCCTGCGCGCCGCGGTAGAGCTGCTGGCCTGCGTCGTGGTCGCGGTCGGGCTCGCGCTGCTCGTCGAGTCCTTTCTGGTCAAGCCCTACCGCATCCCGAGCTCCTCGATGGTTCCGACCCTGAGCGTGGGCCAGCGGATCCTCGTCGACCGTCTCGAGACGCACCCCTCGGTTGGTGATGTCGTCGTCTTCCATCCCCCGACCGGAGCCCTCGCCGCCGGCGACGGCCTCTGCGGGAACGGCTACCAGGGCGGCGGGCACGCACAGGCCTGTGACAAGGATTCGGGGGGCGAGTCGTCGCAGACGTTCGTCAAGCGCGTCGTCGGCATGCCCGGCGATCACCTGCGGATCGTCGACGGCAAGGTCTTCCGCAACGGCGTGCGCGAGCGCGGCGCCTACATCCAGCCCTGCGACACCGGGGCAAGCAGCTGCGACTTCCCCCAGGAGATCACAGTCCCGCACGGCGACTACTACATGATGGGCGATAACCGCGGCATCTCCGATGACAGCCGCTTCTGGGGTCCGGTGCCGCAGAAGTGGGTCATCGGAACTGCGTTCTTCACCTACTGGCCATTTGACCGCATCGGCTCGCTCTGATCAGAACTCGATCCGGGTCTCGGCCGGCAGCACCAGCACTGAGGCGCGCGCGCTGCTGAGCTCGTTGCGGACCTCCCCGGCGACCACGACGCGGCCCTTCGGCGCGCCCTCCTGGGACCCGACCACGATCAGGTCGAGCCCCTCGGCGTTCGCGTCCACAACCTCGGCTCCGAGCGACGCGGCGAGCGACGCGGCGGTGGCACGGGCGTCGTCGTTGACGGGCCCGGCGAACGGGACCGCGATCGTCCTGATCGCGGAGGTCCCCTTGGCGCGCAGGCCCGCAGCAGCCACGGCGACCGCCACCGGTCCCCCATCGATCATCCGCTGTGCCGAGGTTCCTGGCTCCGCACGTCCGATCGGCGTGCGGTAGTCAGAGCCGAACACCACGACCGAAGCGCCCTGCTCCTGTGCGAGGTCCGCGAGCGCGCCGCCGGTGCCGCCGCCCAGCACGACGTGCTGGCTGACCGGCAGGCCGATCAGTTCCGCGCCGCGATCCAGGCGTTCCTCGGCGTCGTGCTGCGCAAGCTGCTCGCGACCGGGGTCGAATTCTTTGGAGTGGCGGACGTAGGCCAGCGCCACGTCGAATCCGGTCTGTGCCAACAGCTTTCCGAGGGCGAGCGCGTCGTCGTCGTTTGGGGTGCCGTCATAGGAGATGATGAGGTCTACGGTCATATCGGAATCTTCCGTGAACGGGTGCAATCTATACGTTGGACAGGTGGATAGGGATAGGGCGTCGAGTCCGTCCGCATGGCCTGAGGGAGGGCCGTCAGCGGTTCCGTCCGGGCACCACGCGAACATACGTTCGTGCGCTGGGAACAACAGACAATCGGGCGCGACGCAGAGAGGAGGTTGCCCGGCTACTCGGACGTGACAGTCCGGCACTTCGACGTACCCGAGGCGGTCGACACCCGCTTCTACGAGGTTCGCGCCAAGTCGATTCT
>Ga0123356_10005734_pt1 | contig 12606 bp, 7 predicted proteins | sample TergutEmb28metaG_2_FD_92546 | JGI IMG/M metagenome (GOLD analysis project Ga0123356, IMG submission 92546) | Embiratermes neotenicus P3 segment gut microbial communities from Petit-Saut dam, French Guiana - Emb289 P3 | ecosystem: Host-associated > Arthropoda: Insects > Digestive system > Gut ... | reverse complement strand
TCGAGATGCAGATGAACTCTTCAAGCGATAATAAGAATAAGGTGTTTTAGTGATCAGTGGTTAGTGACTTGTTGACGGGAGTCACACACAGCACTAACCATTGATCACTAATCCTTAATAAAAAAGATACAAGCAATCTTAAATGATTGCTTTTGTAAACGGGTGAGTGTTATAAACAACTGCCCGTTTTTTGATTTTATGTTTTTGAGATATGTTTACAGATAACTCTCCAACTCTTTATATCTTTCCATACACTTTTCAACCAGATCCTGCATCGCCGGGGTATTTCTCCCCAAGCGGATGTTGGATTCAAAATATTTCCGTGCATGACTGTATTCTCCGGCAGAGGCAGACAGCTCGCCCAAAATAGTGTTGATACGTATCTCATCCTGACGCAGAATATCACCTGCGGTATTGCTTAAGTGCAGGTCATACAGTTCAATAGTCCTTTTTGCCGCCTGGTTTGCGTACTCCTTTTTGCCAAGGTCGCTGTATAACCAGAACAGGCGGATCCATACCTTTGCAAAGCGTAACGGTTCACGACCTTCGTTCGTTGCCCGTCCCAGACACTTTAAATTGAGATAATAACTTAATATCGCTTCATCCACTGTGTGCTTATGTGTATTGGCAAAGCCGGAAAAGTTCTCCGTGTTCTTGAATTGATTGTCTTTGTACTTCGGGTGCTTTTCAGCTTGCCTGTACTTGGAGAATTCTCTGTAGGAATCTGTGAAATTACAGTTCGGACAGACGATATTTGTATAAAGAAGTATATCAAAATCCTTATATATGACCCGTCCGTCAAGGTCGGTTCTGATTTGTTCAAGGTTCGCTGTATTGGGAACAAATGCCTCCGACTTTATCAAACAATACGGGCATGTGACATTCCTTTTTTGCAATGAACCGCTGTTGTTTTTCCCGTCTTCTATATTAAAAAGTACATATCCCTCCGGCAGCAGTGTCACGCCTTCATTAGTCTGAGAACCTTGCTGTTCATATAGCATATCGTTTAGCTGCCGTATATATCGCGCCAGTGATGTCATTAGCATCACTTTTCCTTTAGTGCCTGTGACGCCCGGTTTGCTTTCCCGGGGTGAGGGAATGGGCGGAGCGTACTTACCCTTGCTCCGGATCTCCTTAGCTGTGGATTCCGCCCGGGCATGGAGCGTTTTCATTATGCTTTCGGCTATATCCGGGCTTTTCTCAAGCAGTATTGAGAAATGAGCCTTGTCTATGGAAACCAGCGCGCCGTCTTTTTCCGCGATTATAGTCGCGCTTCTGGGCCAGCCGTCGATAACCGACATCTCTCCGAAAAACGAACCCGGTTCAACCCCCGCGACACGGACCGGAAAGTCGACAAACGAGTTTACATATACACCGAACGAACCCTTTAGTACGATATACATACTTTTACCGGGGTCGTCCTCCATAAAAATTATCTCATCCTTGCTTGCTTGAACAACAGTTCCAAGACTGCGTAACAGCTCTATATCCGGCATATATCATCCCTCGATTCATAAGTCACCAAAACGGCATGATTTTGTGTCAAATTGTAGCACGTAAAAAGCCTTATTGCAATAATAAAGATGGCATAGTAAAATTAGTGAGAAAACAGTGCAGGAGTATAAGGTATGTCAGTACGCAAAGGTATTATTATTGCCGCGTCTTTGCTTATTGCTATAATTATCGCTATAGTTGTCGGATGGTTTGTCCAGAGACCCGCTTCACAAGACAGGTCACCTGATCCTCTTTCTCCGGAGGATGTCAGCGATATTGAGCTGCTGCCTGCCATAGATGCAAAGATGATCGAAAACCTGTTTTCAGAAGGAATGCTGGAGGTCATCCGCGGGGAAAACGGTCGTTTCCTCCATGTCGACGGTGAGTTTACTGCAGCTAATGTCAGTTCGGAAGCTGACGCTGCAAGTGTTTTGAATGCAGCTTCAGGATTATTCGGAGGCGGGTTTAAGGTAGATCCGTCTGATTTATCCATGCAAAATATCGGTGAAGGTACATCTTACGGCAGGAGCTTTTACAGGTACAATCCTTCAGTTAACGGTGTGCCGGTGCTTGGAAGCGAAGTAATACTTAACACAAACGGCGACGGTGTGGTTCAGGGAATATCCAGTTCGTATGACGATCGTATAAATGACGTTAATACCAATCCGGTAATAACCCCGGCAAGAGCCGGAGAGACTGCTTTACGATTTTACTTATCGAGTTATGAGGTATCTGACAGATTAAACACTGTTGCCGACCTTTACGGGTTTGAGCCCGTTGAGCTGGAAGCAATGTTTATATCTGTCCTTGCTACAGATGCAGAGCTGTACATTCATGCGGCAGACTCGTCGATGCATCCTGCGCTGGTTTGGGCTGTTGTCATTGAAACCATGCAGAATAATCCTGCTGATACCGACATTTCTCTTTTTCCTTATATCAGCGTAACATACTACATTTACGCCAATGGTCCAAACGCGGGTCAGATATTGTCCGTTTCTTCCAATATCCGGGATTTGACTCATATTTCAATCACTGCAGCTGATATGAACGGCAGAAACAGAACGATAAACGCAGTACAGAACGGTGATAAATACAAGCTGCATGACAGCGTACGGAATATCGAAACCTATGATGCAGAGCCGACAAATCTTTTTGATTTTTGGGGAGCTGTCGGGTCAGCCGCTCTGCCGGGTTATCTCATAAGCGTTGTGCCCGGCGGAACTCCCGGCGGATCATCAGTATCCGCTCACGCTAATATAGCTGCTGTATACGATTATTATAAAGAGATCCTGGGCAGGACCTCTTTTGACGGCAGAGGCGGTAAGATCGTAACCAGCATAGGTTACAGAAATCACGCAGACGATGATTATGATAACGCAGGCTGGCTGACGCCGATGTCAGGTTATCACCAGTTTGTATTCGGTTATGATATCGATCTTGAACGCGCGCTGGACGCGGTAGGTCATGAGTATACGCACGCCGTCATAAATTATGTTGTCGGGAACGGCCGGATGATAACCCTTGGCGGCGGCAGTTACCGGGAGAGTCAAGCGGGCGCTTTAAATGAGGCATATGCCGATATCATGGGGAGCCTTATAGAAGATAAACCCGGAAATGAACGCTGGATCATGTATGAGGATTCATCGCAGGGGTTCGTCAGGAGTATGTCAACCATGAGGCATATGTCCGATTGGCGTGTTCAGCGCAGCGCCGGGTCTGCAGATAAGTGGGATTACTGCTGCCATTACAACAGCGGTATCTTCAGCCATGCGGCATACCTGATGATGACTGACGCCCGTACCGGATCGATCTCATACGAGACCTGGGCGAGAGTGTTTTACCGGTCTTTATATGAGCTTCCGGTGAACGCATCTTTCCTTCATGCCCGCGGCAGTATTCTCGCGGCTGCAGAAGCAAATCATTTCAGTCAATCCGGAAAACAGGCGATACGGGACGCGTTTGACGCAGTCGGTATTGTAGACGGGTTTTCCATAAAAAGCAGTTTTGTAGACGTCACGTCTCAGTTTATTAATTGTACGGTTGCGTTAAGATCGACGCATAACGGAAGATATGTATCCGTAAAACAGGACGGGACTCCTGTATCTTTGCTTGTCACTTCTGATGTGATAAACGCAACGGAAACTTTTATTACCGAAGGATCACCCGGCGGTTATATCGCCTTTAAATCATCTGCAAACGGTAAGTATGTAACAGCAATAATGAGCGATCCGGATACGCCGGTTTACGCAGATGCAGAATCTCATCAATATTCGGAGCAATTTAAAATTTATCAGTACGGCAGCGATTATTACATCCTTGCTCCTAATAATATGTGGGTATCCGCGCGTGCGGATACTCCCGATGTACCGCTGCACGCGATATATGACCATGCGATGGACTGGGAAAGATTCGATATTCCTGTCCTTTTTCGGCAGGAGCCTGAAACACGACCGGAAACGCCGCCGGAAACGCGCCCCGAAACAGATACATATTCTATCGCAACAGCGGTGAACAATACCAACTACGGAGCAGCCGCGGCGAACCCCGCAACAGCTTCACAAGGCACTCTTGTAACTGTCACAGCGACGCCGCGGAGCGGATTTGAGTTCGAGCGCTGGGAAGTCGTTACGGACGGCGTCACGCTTAATAATGTAAACTCCGCAACCGCAACACTTACCATGCCGGGCAGCAATGTTTTGGTAAGAGCCCATTTCATTCCGCTTCCAACTAATAATATCGCAGTTAGTGTAAATAACAGCAGCTCCGGTACAGCCAGCGCAAACCCCGCGACAGCAGCCAGAGGCGTCCGTGTGACTCTTACCGCATCACCGAGAAACGGATTTGAGTTTGAGCGCTGGGAGGTCGTTTCAGGCGGTGTAACGCTAAGCAGTATAAGTACCGCGACTGCAACATTTACAATGCCGGATAACGCTGTTTCCGTCAGAGCTCACTTTAGGGATCTTCCTGTTAATAATAATATAATAACTGTAAGCGCCAACAATTCAGACTTCGGTGCTGCCTCCGCGAATAGATCATCCGCGGCGTTGGGGACCCAAATCACTCTTACCGCTACCTCATACGACGGATATGAGTTTGGTCACTGGGAGATAATATCGGGCGGTGCTGTGATAAGTAATGTAAACTCGGCGACCGCAACATTTTCGATGCCGGGTAATGCAGTTTCCGTCAGAGCGCATTTTAATCCATCCGCAACAGCGCCGCGTATCCAAACAAGTACCCTGTCAAACGGCACTGTCGGTCAGGTTTATAATCAAACGCTTCAAGCTTCCGGTACAACACCTGTTACATGGTCGGTATCCACAGGGAGCTTGCCTGCGGGTTTGAGTTTAAACTCCGGCACCGGCGTCATTTCCGGAACCCCGACAAGAGCAGAATCATCAAATTTTTCGATAAGAGCGATCAACTCCGCAGGTGATGACTTCAGGGCATTTACTGTTACCATAAATGAATCAACCACTTCAGAAACAGTATCTGCACCGCATATTCCCCAGCAAACACTCTCCGGCGGTACTGTTAACCAAGCGTACAGCTACACTATACAGGCAACAGGTACTGCGCCTTTGACGTGGTCGCTTACATCCGGTGTTTTACCCACAGGGTTGAGTCTGAACACAAGCACCGGGGTGATTTCCGGCACTCCGATAGCACCCGGATCGGCGACTCTAACTGTTACCGCAACTAATTCTGCAGGAAGCGATTCAAGAACGTTTAATTTAACAGTAGCTGCTGCAGGTTCCCGTTATAATATAACCGTCAGTGTTAATAATACATCGTTTGGTTCGGCGGCAGCTGATGTTCAGACAGCGGCACAGGGTACCCGTATCAATCTGACGGCTGCTGCGCGCAGCGGATATATGTTCAGCGGCTGGGAGGTTGTTTCCGGCGGAGTCAGGCTCGATGATACTTACGCGTTAGCTACAACGTTTATAATGCCGGGCAATGATGTTTCCATAAGGGCTCATTATGAACCTGCGGCGACTGAAGCAACAAGGTATCGTGTAATCGTGAGTGATACTATAATTGGCACCGAAGGGGACTGGGGTACTGTCAGTATAAGCAATGAACTTGCGCCGGCAGGTGTTCAGATCAGTTGTATTGTTAATATGCGGCCGGGATGGGAGTTCATCGAATGGTCTGTTGTCAGCGGCGGAATCACGATTGCGGACCGTACTTCACCAAGGCTCGCGTTTATGATGCCCGCACACGATGTCCATCTCATGATTTTTGTAAGGAATATTATCCGATAAACGCCCACGGCGGCACACCTGTCAGACCATACCGGGCGTCAAGATTATGCTGTATGGTTTGACCTTGTGCGTTAACAGTATGATCTTCTGTCGGATAACCCATATCAACATCAAAAGTCCATGATGTTGATGTGCCGTCTTCCGAAACATGCGTGATCGTAAACTCGCCATGAGCAAACCCGTCCACAAAGCTTCCTTCATAAACCGAAGTTGGTGTTGTTACGCTGCCTGTTCTGGTTAATGTACCTGTGCCGTTTGGCAAACCGTCTGTCCAGTAACCTTCAAAGAAAAACTCGTGTATTGATCCCTCAGCTTTATAGTGATATGAGTTAAAACCATCGGGCAGGTCAGTTGCCTCCGCTGTTCCCGGCGCCCATGTGAACAAAGGCGGCTCCTGTTCATTCCCGGTTGCTCCGCCGGTGATCAGCGCACCGGTCTCGGCATGGAATTGCGCTGTTTCCCCATCTGACAGAACAGCTACGATATTTCCTGACAGATCCGTGACTTCTACGACACCGGTTTCAACACTTAGTGTCACTACATTACCCTCATTTCGCACCGTAAACACTGTGCCGCGAACACCAAACACAAGGTTTGCCGCTGTTACAGTGAAGCTGTCATCATCGTCCAGCGGTTTATCGATCTGCGATGTGATCTCTCCGGCAAGCAGGGCAAGTTTAAATCCGGCGGGCTGCCTGTCTACACGTAATCTTGTGAGTTCCGCAAGCTGCGCGGCTTTAAACTCATCCAGTGTCAGCCAGGCTGTACTCGCCGCTGCTGTCAGCACTACATCCTGGTTGATCAGCCGCATTCCCTCTCGTGCAGTTAATGTTTGAGAGGATCTTTCTATATCTACAGTGCCTGTTGTAGACAGAACCGACATTGAAACGTATGTCTCGTCCTGCCTTGAACAGCTTGATATCAGCAATAAGATAATCGCAGTGAACGCGATCGTTTTTTTCATTATATGACCATTCCTTACTACTTACCGGGTTCCAGCAACGCTGACGCCAGCGGTTCGTATATCCCTTCATACTCCCGTATAGACTCTAGAGCATATACTGTCATTTCCTCACTTTTTCCTTTAAGCGGGATCTTGCCGGCATCGCGAACCGTTACTCTGTCCTCGACTGCGCGATACACCGATTCACTCATCAGTATCTGTCCGGGCCGGGCGTTGCTCTCGAGTCGTGCGGCAGTATTGATGGTATCGCCGATAGCTGTATAATCCATTCGCCGCGTTGTTCCGACATTCCCTACAACAGCCTCGCCGCAGTTCATACCGATGCCGAATGTTACGACACGTCCGAACTCTTTGAGCAATTCAGCTTCCATCTTCAGTCCGTTTTGGGCTATATCCCATGCCGCGAGCACTGCATTATATACCATATCATTTTGTTGCATCGGAGCTCCCCAGTATGCCATAGTTGCATCTCCGATGAACTTGTCCAATGTACCTTTATGCTTAAAAACCGCACTGCTTGTAACTTCCAGATATTTATTAAGCATTGATACAAGCTCGGGCGGCGACATGATCTCGGACATTGGTGTAAAGCCGCGTATGTCAACAAACATCGCGCATATGTTGACCATTCGTCCGCCGAGCTGTAAATTGTCCAGCCCTGTAGTAAAAATATCTTCAATGACGCCCGGGTCGACATACTTTTTAAATGTGTCGGTGACCAGACGTTTCTGGCGTCGTTCACCAAGATAGTGCACTACCAGCATACCTATATACAGCAGAAACGCGCCAAGCGGCAACTGCAGCGGCGGTAACAGGTATCTGATGTTACCGAACAGAAACCATCCCTCGTTCGGCGGAAAAACCATAAACCGTGCAAGCAGGATCCAGACACCTGATACTGTCAGCATCAAAAACGCGGAAACGACCGGATGCCCTGTAAAAAGTGCGATAAAAAGGATTAACAACACTGTAAAAGTTATAACGACCGCAAGGCTGTCCGGAACAGTCATGTAATAAACGCCGCGTACCATCGCTTCAACTACATTTGCGTGGATCTCAACTCCGTACATCGGTACAGGGTCTATCGGCGTCGGATAACGGTCTGTTAATCCGGGTGTATATGGGCCGATCAATACAATACAATTTGCAAACATTTCGGGCGGCAGGTTGCCGTTAAGTACATCCACGATCGAGAAACCGTCGTAAAAACCCCCGGTTTTGGTTGTATATGGGATACGCCATGTATGGAACCGGCCCTGTAACGGTACGTTCGGATCCTTTGGCAATCCCTTTGTTTCGGCGTACATCTCATAGACAGATAGCCCAAACCCCGGAAAGCGCGGGTATCCGGTCCCGGCTGCTATATCTGAAGGCAGATCGATATACTGATATACCTGACGGATCACTCCGTCTATGTCAGGTTCAAAATTTATGTGTCCTATTGTTGTTGCTTCCAGCAGTTCACGGTAAGGAAGCTCTACCAGACCGACAGCTCTGCGGTCCCACCAAACTCCGGATTCGTCTTCGACCAGTTTGTCGGCAAACTGCACGCGCGAAGCCATTATAACATTATTTTGCAAAGCGCAAGCTTCAGCCAACCGTGTATCATGCTCCTGATCCGTATAGCCGAAATACATAATGTCTACGCCGATAACAGCAGGACTGTTACCGGCGTTTGCATTTAAAATTTCAATAACCTCGGCTATGACCGAACGGGTCCATGTTTGAAAAGGACCAAAGGTGCTAAGCGCGGCTTCGTCGATTCCTAAAATATATATCGGAGCTTCCGGTGGCTTGGCGCGCTGATAAAGACGGTCGGACAGAAACATATTGGGGATGGTCAGCAACCCGCTGAATAACACTGCAACCATAAGCACTGCAGTCAGCGCAGCGAAGGACAGTATTTTTAACGGCGACCGTTTTACCTTCAATGTTCTTATGCCTCTTTATTCTTGTCTGCTATCATGATAACCACTCTCTGCATAACAATGAACAGAAACAGCAGTATACCGACGATTATTCTTGCGTATCCGGACATAAGATTGCCAAAAGTGATAAACTTCCGGATTATTCCCTGTGTCATGACACCGAACATCGAACCAAGCGGATATCCTATACCGCCGGTCAGCAGCGTACCGCCTATTACGACCGATGCTATAACGTCCAGTTCCATGCCCAGCAGATGTCTTCCCCAGCCCGAATACATTGATAATGCAAACGCTATTCCAGCAAGGGCTGAGCAGAATCCGTTAAATGTGTAAACAAAAACACGGGTGCCTTTTATTGGCAGTCCCATCAGCTTTGCCGACTGCTCATTTCCGCCTATCGCGTATATGTTGCGTCCCAGCTTTGTGGACTTCATAAGAATGATGACGAAGACCAGAAGTATAAGGAATATGAACACTCCTATTGTGATAGGCGCTATGATATTCGGATTGTTGAAGTTTAAAAAGTCTCTGACCGGTATCCTCCAGTCTCCCAGCACTCTGAAACCCGGATCACTTATCGGTATAGAGTCGGTGCTGATTTGCAAAGCTACGCCCCGCGCAAAAAACATCCCTGCAAGAGTTACTATAAAAGGCGGTGCATTAAAGGAGTGAATAAGAGAGCCCATCAGAAAACCGATCAGTGTACCAACCAAAAGTGCAGCGGCGACACAGAGCCACATCGGTAATCCCAAACCCACATTGTTTGGGCCGTGATCTACCGCGTTGCCATAAGCTATGATCATCGTTGACAGAGCAGCGACCGAACCGACGGACAGGTCTATCCCGCCTGAAATAATAACAAGCGTCATACCTACCGCCGATATCAGAAGATGCGTATTATCTGTGAACAGACTGAAAAATGTACGAAAGGTCAGAAAGCCGATATTTCCGTACATTATGCCGCCGACAATATACGCAAGGAGAAACAGTATAAGCGTTGTTACCGACGGAATGATTTTTACATGTCTCGCTATAAAGCTGTAAAATCTTTTTAATGCGGGATTTAATTTATTTTTCAACTCACTCATTCTGCTGACACCTCCTGCTTTTTAGGAGACATAGCTTTAAACAGAGAAGTGATGTGCTTCCTTGTATCCGGCGACTGGATCAAAATTATAATGACGATCACGATCGCTTTTACCCACATGGCGGACTCGGGGTTCACTCCGTAGAACATCATTGTTTGTGTCAGTGCCATTAAAATAACCGCGCCGACGCAACTGCCTCCCAGATTGAACTTTCCGCCTCTCATATTCGTTCCGCCGAGTACGACCGCCAGTATTGCGTCAAGCTCCATGTCCCGTCCCGTGTTCATAGGCTCAATGACTCTTACATTAGACGCGCTGAGGATGCCGGCGATGCTGGCGCATAAGCCTGACAGCGCATAAATAACTATAAGTATTTTAGATGCTTTGATTCCGGCGTACCTTGCTGCCGACCTGTTTGAGCCGACAGACTCGATAAAAAGTCCAAAGGCGGTTTTACGCGTAAAGAACCAGAACAACAGGAGTATCACCGCCGCTATCCATATCTGATTTGGTATGCCAAGCAGTGACCCGTTTGCTATTTCGCTAAACGGAAGGTGACCTGTTGTTACGCTGCGTTCGCGTGTAATGTTTTGTGTGAGTCCGCGGCCGGCAACCATAAAAATCAGAGTCGCAACGATTGGCGGAATTCCTATCCTGGCTACCAGAAAACCGTTCCAAAGCCCGCATATGATTCCCACTGCCATTGTGATGATCACAACCAGACCAAGTGCCATTGCAGTATCTGCTGTCGGGCTTGCGTCATCGCCTCTTATCAGCGTTATTGCCACTGCGCTTCCTATAGCGAGGACTGAGCCGACCGAAAGATCAACTCCGCCGGTAGCTATAACAAGAGTCATCCCCATCGCAAGCAGCATGACCGGTACTGAACGGTTTAAGGTATTGATAAGTCCGCCGCGCAATACGCCGCCTTCGATAACTATTGTCAGAAAACCCCGCTGGAAGAAAAAGTTAAACAGCAGGATGAGACCGAGTACAAGCAACGGAGTAAACATAGGCGATGATGTTATCCTTTTAATCATACTCATGCGCTCTCACCTCCGGCAATAGTTTGCAAGACACGATCATGATCGATCTCGTCCTCTTTAAGCTCCGCGATTTTTCTCCTGTCGCGCATAACAATAATGTTATTTGATAATTTTATTACTTCCTCAAGCTCGGAAGATATAAACGCAACAGCCATCCCGTTCTCGCAAAGCTCAAGTGTCAGTTTCATGATCTCGGCTTTTGCACCGACGTCGATTCCTCTTGTCGGTTCGTCCATGATGAGGGCTTCCGGTTCAGTGGCAAGCCATCTTGCCAGAATGACCTTTTGCTGGTTTCCTCCGGAAAGCTCTCCGACTTTCTTTTCTGCGTCCGGCGTCACTATTCCAAGCAGCTTGATATACTTATCTGCCAGTTCGTTTTGTTTCTTTCTGGAAATGTTTTTGAACATCCCTTTACGGCCCTGAAGCGCGAGAATAATATTCTCTCTTACTGTGAGTTCTGCAACAACAGCGTCGCTCTTTCTGTCTTCCGGACAAAATGCTATATGCTTTTTTATCGCCATTGCCGGATTACGGAGCTGGACCGCGTTTCCTCTTATCGACAATGTGCCTGTATTTATTCTGTCTATCCCGAACAATGCCTTGGCTGTTTCAGATCTCCCCGATCCGAGAAGTCCGGCAAATCCAAGTACTTCCCCTTCTCTGAGAGTAAGATCGATATTCTGGACAGATGCGTCCACTGAGATTTTCTCAGCTTCGATAATAACCTTACTGTCTTCTTTTGGTACAGCTTTTTTCAGACTTGTCATCTGGTCAAATTCTTTACCGATCATTTTCGTGACAAGCTCTATCTGAGGCAGGTCTTTTGCCGGATACTCACCTACAAGCTCGCCGTTTCGCAGTACGGTGATCCTGTCGGAGATCTGATATACCTGATCGAGAAAATGCGTAATGAATATTATTGCCATACCTTCCGACTTGAGTCTTCTTATAACTTCGAACAATCTCTCGGCTTCTTCTTTATCCAGAGAAGATGTCGGCTCGTCAAATACAAGGATCTTCGCATCTACGTCGACTGCTCTGGCTATAGCTACCATTTGCTGTATCGCGACAGAGTAGGAGTCAAGATTTCTTGTCACATTGATATCCAGATTAAATTTCTTCAGGGCTTCCTGAGATTGCTTGTTCATTTTAGCCCAATCAACAAGAACGCCTGCTTTCATAGGCTGACGGCCGATAAATATATTTTCTGCCACCGTCAGGTTTGGACAAAGGTTCACTTCCTGATAAACGCTGCTGATACCCAGTTTCATTGCTTCGCTGACTGATTGCGGATGGATCTGCCTGCCGTCAAAAATGATGGTCCCGCTGTCCATTTTATAAACCCCGGTCAAACATTTGATGAGTGTTGACTTACCTGCTCCGTTCTCACCCATAACGCTGTGGACCTCGCCCCTTCGTAAGGTGAAATCTACATTTGCCAGCGCTCTGACGCCGGGGAAGTTCATCTCAATATTTGACATCTGCAGGATCACGTCATTCTCCATAAGATTATGATCCCTCCTTTAATAATTCAAGTAACCACATTATACATATAAAATACTAATAAATACAGTAGATATTTTCAGATTTTTTTATGATTACTTATTGTGCCCGATAAAAAGACCCGGTATTGGAGTACCAAGACCGGGTCCTTTGTGAATATGGCGGGTTTAAATTAATATACTCTGTTGTTTACATCACTTGCGGCAGATGTGAATCTGTCGGGAAATACTTGATAGAGTGACGCGTCATAAGTGCTTCTGGGATTGATTATTGTTTTGGCAGGTGTGCCGCCGCCAAGATGCTGCTGGATTACCT
>Ga0123356_10005733_pt1 | contig 12608 bp, 10 predicted proteins | sample TergutEmb28metaG_2_FD_92546 | JGI IMG/M metagenome (GOLD analysis project Ga0123356, IMG submission 92546) | Embiratermes neotenicus P3 segment gut microbial communities from Petit-Saut dam, French Guiana - Emb289 P3 | ecosystem: Host-associated > Arthropoda: Insects > Digestive system > Gut ... | reverse complement strand
GTCTGTCCATAAAGTCGGTCACTTTATGTACGACACATGCATTTTCTCGTCTGAAGACTACGAAAATGCTTTTTTATGGTAGTTTGTCTAAAATGCTCTGCATTTATAGACAAACACTAATTAATAATCCGGTCCTGTAATGTTTTCTTCCGGGGCCCATTCACGGCTCCTCCATAACTGCTGTTCTTCTTCCCTTAAATAGTCAAAAAGAATTTCTCTTTGTTCCTGCCGGCTGTCAGACTGGTTTTGCATTGCTGATTCAACAGAAATCGATATTAAACTTAATTCCAGGTTTCGTTTTGCGTCGATTTTTCTTGGATCTGCCCTTAACGCCTCCCTGAACGCCGCCGCCGCTGAATGATAATCTTCATTTTCAAAAAATATAATGCCGGAATTATAGTTATTCCTGTAACGAAGTTCACGGTGTTCGTTTTCTGAAAATGTTTCCAGTAATTTTTGGGAATCTTCGTACCGGATTAACGCCGCTTCTTCCTGATCCATAAAATACAGTGTAATTCCAAGTCCGTATTCGGCATAAGGGGCTGAATCTGCATGATTCAATGCCTTTAAATACGGAACGAGCGCTTCATCGTACCTGTTACGTGAATGTAAATAGTTTGCTTCCAGCAAAAGAAGTTTGCCTTCGGAACAGGATGTGAATATAAACAGCATAATCAGCGTTATTGCCGAAGCCTGCTTTATTCTCCGCGGCTGCCGTGTAATAAATTTCGATATTCCATATGCAGCTAACGCAAATATGATAAACAGGGTTCGTCTTTGTTTTGGTTCTTTTTTGCCGTTTTCAGGTTCTGTATCCTGCGACAGGGACAACAGATTGTTTGATAAAATCAGGGCGGCATCATCCCTTTCTCCGTCAATATAAATGCCTCCGGTTCTTTCCGCGGCTGCCCGCATTATGGCAGAATCCCTGCGGCTTATAACCAAAGGTGAATCAGGATTATTTGCCTGTTCGTGTATTTCACGGCCTTCGTCACTGCCGACTGCGACAGTATTTATGATAATACCGTCCCTTACGCATTGATTAAGAGCGTTTCTTAAAATGCCGTCATGTGATTCACCGTCGGATATTAAAATTATTATTTTTTTTGCCGCAGATGTACTTTGAAAAGCTCCGGATGCGGCTTCGACCAGCGATTCAAGATTTGTGCTTCTGCCTGTCATGGAAGAAATATCAAGCGATTCCAGAAATACCAGCGCAGCCTCATTGTCATAGGTGAGCGGGATTGCAAGATAACCTCTTCCGCGTCCTATTGCTGCGGCAAAACGAGAACCTGAAACAGATGTAACAGTTTGTCTTGCAATCGTTAGTCCGCGATCAAGCCGGCTTTGTATGACATTATTTGTCTGCGCATCATTGATATCCATACTGCGTGAAACATCAATCGCAAAGACAATGTCAAGACCGCGTCTGTATTCTGCCTGTGAATACCCCAGCCCCCAGCGCGGACCAGCCAATGCGATGATTGCAAAAGCCAGGAACAGGCGGAAAAAGAAAACGGAAGCGTTTAATTTTTTATTTAACAGACTGGTATTTTGCTTTCTGCCGGAAAATTGTCTTCCCCTGGACATTTGATTATTCGGGAGATTTCCTGATATTTTGTTTTTTTCGGTAATATCCAAAATTATTAACAGAATAAAAACTGTCAGACCGAATAATATAACAGGGTAGTCAAAACTGATAAAATTAAAATCACTGCCTCCGAACATCATAATACAGCTCTCAATATATATTTTCTTAAAAATCTGACAGCGGCAAATACAATAATAGCACATAACAAAACCTGAAATGAAACTGAAGACATGCGGATTATAACCCGCTCTCTCTGAATTGTAATTTCATTGTCATCAAGGTTTGAAAATGCCGCTGTGAATGTGTCTGCGGAGTGGGCTGTAATAAATGTTCCGCCTCCGACAGCGCTCAGGCGGCGTATGCTTTCGATATCATAACGTGAATCAAAGATGCCTGTTCTGCGGATTCTTGTATACGGGTCGACATAATCTATCGGCACTTCTCCTGCTGTGCCGACTGCTATAACCCAAAATGATACGCCCATTTCCCGCAAAAAACCTGCCGCTGTTTCCGGATGTATTGCGCCTGCATTATTTTCTCCGTCTGTAATCAGTACAGCTACCTTGCGTTTTGCATTGGATTTTTCCAGGTAATATGCGGCGACTGCCAGTCCCATGCCAAGCGCTGTTCCGTCTCCGAGTTCACCGATGCGAAGCTGTTCCAGTCTGAGTTCCAGCGCCTGTCTGTCTGTTGTAGGAGGAAGAAGGATGGCGGCTTCTTCGCCGACTGCTACAAGACCAATACTGTCCGAAGGTCTGTTCCGCGCAAAATCAATAAGCAATGACCGCCCTGTTTCAAAACGATTTTTTCCGTCCATATCCATTGCAGCCATACTGGGACTCACATCCAGTATGAAAATTATATCTGCGCCGCGGTTTAAAAAAACTGTTTCGGAAATTTTTATTGAAGGTCCGGCAGCGCTGAAAAATAACAGAAAAATGCCTGTTACTTCCATGAATTTTAACACTTTGACAATTCCTCCGAATTGAGAGGTTTTAAACGGAACTCCGCCCGGCGCTCCAAGCGGAACTGATGCGACAAACGGATTTTTTAGACTGTAAAAAATAAATAATGCCGCAGGAATTATAATAAAAGCAGAGGCAGCCAAAAATGGATTTTCAAAACTAAAGCCGATCATGCTGTTTTTTCCTCCATTGGGCTGTCTTTTCTTTTTGATTTTTCCAGTATATCTATAAATTGATCAAGATCAGCTAACAATTGCAATATATCCCGTGAATCGATGTTTTTTCCGGAAAATCTGAGATCATCGCAATGTTTAAAAAATTCTGCAAACTTGATCGTTTGTGATTGATCTGTAAATGTATCAGCCGGCATCATTTCAAATTCGCGGGCTGTCATTGCGCGGCAGTTGTTTCCGGTTAACACGGAAAGAAAATTTCTGGTTTCTGCTGACAATTTGTCCAGGATCAGCCTTTTTTCTGTTCCCTTTGCTTCTGCTTTTAACAGATGTTTTTTTATTTTTCGTATGCCTGTAAAGAGTCTCCAGCGTTTCCATTTTTCTTTCAGCTCACGGAACAGGGTGCGTCCTTTTACTGCAAACCAGATAACTGAAAGGACAAGAACAACAAAAGCTGCCATCGATCCATAAAGCATAAATGCAGTTCCCGGCATTGCAAGCGTGGAAGCCGCTCCTGAAAGCACACGGTCAGAACGGTTATTTATCAATGAATTTACCGTAACAGTCAGTCCTGTAAAAACTGCATCATCTATTTCTATAACAGGCAGTTCTATCAAACCGGTTACAAAGGCTGTAAATTCAATCATCAGTCTGCTTCCGACAGTACGCTGTTCAAGTATTATCCGGTGAAAATCAATGTTTTCATCCGACGGAAAATTGTAGCCATTCAGCAGAGAATCGTTTTTTGTCAGAATAATATCCGCTCTGTTATGTGAAGTTGCCGGAAGATTTAGAACCAGAGTTGCCGGGTCTCCGACATAAATCTGCCTTGGAACAAGATACATACTTGTTTGGGAATATAAGGCAGCGCTTAAAAGCAGAAAAATTAAAAACAAAGCCGGTTTTTTTGGATTGATCATCAGTTCTTCTTCCTGTGCCTGAACTGTCCCTGGCGTCCGAAGAATTTCATCAGGGAGGAAGGCGCATCCGCTTCGGTAGACAGCTCAAAATATGCCGCTCCGCTTTTCCGGCATTGCGTTTCCCAAAGCGTTGAACGTTCTTTATGCCAGAATGTCCAGCTTTTTTTGAATGATTCCATACCTGCCGGAGCTTCTATTCTTATTCCTGTTTCTGGATCTTCCAGGGTAATCAGTCCCGGGAAATAAAGATCCTGCGGGTCGCTGATTCTTATTGCTATGCAGTCATGTTTACGGCAAAGTTTTCCCATTTCCTGTTCCCAGTTGGCAGCGTAAAAGTCGGAAATTAAAACAACCAGAGAGCGTTTTTTTAAAAGTTTCTGAGCTCCGTTTAATGCAGATACAATATTGCTGCCGTATTGCGCTTTGCGCTGAATTACATTGTTCTGATACTGCAGAGCTGCCATTATCATCGCCATTACGGATTTGCGTCCTTTGCGCGGAGTAAAAACTTTTTCTATATCTTTGTCAAAAAAAAGCGCGCCTGCCTGCTGTCCTGTATGTTCTGCCGAAAATGCAATTAATGCAGTTGAAATAAGAGCCTGTTCATAAGGATTTAAATTTGTCTGATTAATGTTTTCCCTGTGCATGGACGGAGAAACATCAAGCAGAATCAAAATTGTCAGCTCACGTTCTTCGCGGTACATTTTTACAAACGGATTGCCGAAACGCGCGCTTGCATTCCAGTCTATCGATCTTATGTCATCACCAGGTTCATAATGGCGGGCTTCATCAAACTCCATCCCCTGGCCTTTAAAAATTGATTTAAAGTTTCCGGCAAGCATTTCTTCCGCAAGACCGCCTGAAAGCATCGGGAGTTTTATTAATCTGCGCAGTAAATCAACGGTTTCCATTATTTAAACCACTTTGGTTATTTGCCGTTTCTCATTTAATAAATGCAGTTACGGAACGGGAACATGGCTGAGAATTCTTGTGATTACGGCATCAGCGTCCATATCTTCCGCTTCAGCTTCGTAACTGAGTACAATTCTGTGCCGCAGTACCGGAAGAGCCATAGTTTTTACATCTTCGGGGCTTACAAACGAACGGCCTTCGAACATTGCCAGAATCCGGGAACACCGGTACAGCGCTATTGAAGCCCTCGGAGAAGCACCGAATGACACATAACGATACACTCCGTCGGCAGAACGGCTGTCTTTTGATTTTGAAGGACGTGTTGCGGTTACAATCGAAACAATATATTTGCGTATATCTTCATCAACGTGAATTGAATCTGCAACGTTTCGCAGAAAATTCAGCCTGTCAATGCTCAGTACCGCCCCAAGAGGTTTTCCCCTGCCGGATGAATTATCAGATAACGGCGGGCTGTTTTTAACAATATCCAGTTCTTCAAACGGATGCGGATAAACAACCAGGAGCTTCATAAGAAAGCGATCAAGTTCAGCTTCCGGAAGTGAATAAGTTCCTTCGTGTTCTATCGGATTTTCTGTTGCAAGAACAAAAAAAGGGTTGGGCAGCGGATAACTTGTTTCCCCGATTGTTACCTGCTTTTCTTCCATTGCTTCCAGGAGCGCAGATTGAACTTTTGCAGGCGCACGGTTAATTTCGTCAGCAAGGATAACATTTGCAAAGACTGGTCCGCGGCGTACCGAAAATTTTCCGTTAGCCTGTTCCCAAATCATTGTTCCGGTCAAATCCGCCGGCAGTAAATCGGGAGTAAACTGAATCCTTTTAAAATCAAGCCCTGTGATTTCTGCCATGCTTTTTACGGCAAGGGTTTTTGCAAGCCCCGGTACGCCTTCCAGCAGAATATGTCCGCCGGCAATAAGTGAAACAAGAAGTCCGTCTATCATTTCTTTCTGCCCTACAATACGGACAGCCATTTCTTTTCTGCAGGCAGATATTAAAGCCGCGCATTGGTTTAAAGGCGAATCTGATGCGCGTACCGCACTGGACGGATTTGATTCTATAACATCATTTTGTTCCATGTATCATATTGACTTATAAATTTTATATAGTCAAGAAATATAAATATATAAGCATTTATATTTAAAACATATTTTTATACATAAACCCGTGGCACTCTCTTGTTTACATTGCACGTTATTTCGTAGGGAATTGTTCCGGTTACAGATGCCAATTCAGATGCATCCGGAGCAGATCCGCCGAAGATTACGGCTTCGTCCCACCGGTTAACTGATGGCTCCGGTCCCAAATCAATACAGCATTGATCCATTGTAACCCGCCCGATTACCGGATATGTTTTGCCGTTTATTTGTACCTGCCATTTATTGCCTGCAGAACGCGGAAGACCATCAGCATAACCGGCTGAAAGTATGCCGATGTATGTATCTTTTTGCGCTGTCCATGTTCTGCCGTAGGAAACTGAATCGCACTTTTTTATTTTTTTTATTAATGTAACTTCGCTGGTCAGTTCCATAACCGGTTTTACTATTACCGGTTTATAATTATTTAATTCTGGAGAAACTGATTTATCTATATCTGATTCATCTGCAGCTTTATAACCATAAAGAAGAATACCAGGTCTGATCATGTCAAAAAAGGAATCAGGATAAAGGATAACAGCGCCGGAATTGGCTGCATGAACAATACCGGGATTAATACCGGCTGCCTTAATTGCATCAACAGCTTTTCTGAATTTATGCAATTGTTGTTTTGTAAAATCAATATCCTGTTTGTCAGTTGAATCAGAAACTGCCAAATGAGTAGCAACTCCAGCCAGTTCAAGCCAATGACATGAAGATATATGACTTGCAATAACCTTAGATTCATCTGCATTGCAGCCGATTCTTCTCATTCCGGTATCAATTTTTAAATGAACCTGCAGTTTTATTTTTTTTTCCGCTGCCTGTTCATTCAATGCGGATGCAAATTCTGCATCGGAAATAAAAGGGATAAGATTTCCGCTGATTATTTCCGGTATTTCATCAGGATGTGGCTGGGAAAAAATCATAACAGGCGCATTAATTCCGCCGTTTCTTAAAACAGCCGCTTCTGAAACAGCCGCAACGCCAAGACAATACGCGCCGGCTTCGATACTTGCTTTTGCAATCTCAAGAGCGCCATGGCCGTATGCATCAGCCTTTACCGGAACACATATCAGCCTTTCTTTTCCGGCTCTTGCCCTGATTGATTCCATGTTTTCTTTAAAATTTTTTAAATGAATAACTGCCTTTACCCGCATAAAAAACAGTATAACGTACATACTTCATAGTTACCATTGATTTTTTTATACTATATATGATATATTTAACATGGGTATGTGTGTCCAAATTAAAAAGATACCAGATTTGCTTCTTTTGCTCTTTTGCATCTTTTTTCTCAATTGCGAAGTTATGGATACCTTTCTGCCTTCTGCCGGAAACTATAAAATAAATATACAGATCAACAGCAGCCTTTTGGACGAATGTTCTTTTGTTATTTCGAGTGATGAAATACGTCCGTTTTTTGAAGAATCAATTTCCAACGATCAGGATGTTACAGCTCTTGTTATTTTTCTGAGGAATTCCAAAGGCGAAGTTATCAGCCAAAGAATTATTTACAGTCTTGAACATGATGATTCTTCGTTAATTGATAATGAATTAATTATTTCTGTGGAAAACCTGGATAATAATTTACCGTCATTTCCGATACCGGATATGCCTATGGGTATGTACACAATTGTATCACAGGTTATGAGCGGAAGAAATATTCTGCAAAGAACAGAAAAATCTTTTTTTTATCTTGGAGCGGCTGATTTTTCCTACGAAGGCATAAATGTATATCTTCCCGGTGTAACAGAAAGTTCTCAGCTTATACCAAGGGAAACTGTCGTAATGCTGGAAGTTGACTTGAATTTTTCCGATGATCTTGATCCTTACATTATATGGTATGAAGGCAGAAAAAAAATCAGCGAAGGAGTTTTTTCAGAGGGCGCGGGGCAAATATTCTGGAGAGCTCCCGAACTAAGCGGCTTCTTTACCTTGCGCGCAGAAGTTTTTCCTGTAATGGATTATGCAAGGCTTGCAGGATATAAAAAAGAAACATCACTTTTGGTTACATCCAAAGAAATAGAAATGCATCTTGTTTCAGAAAACATTCCGCAGCTTGTTCACTGGTATACATTTGAAGGCAGTCTGAACGATTTAAAAATAACATCTGCAGAAGAAAATTTGTTACCATTAGAAAATGATTTTAAATGGATGGGTGTAAACAAAACATACGGACTTGCAACCGGTTATGAAGAAATCGTAAACCTTGTTGATGTTTTGATTCCAGAAAATGAAATAAATGCCTGGCAGATTTTGTTCCGGTTTTTTCCCGCAGATGACGGAGGGATATTATCTGTACTGTTCTCCGCAGATGTAAGTTTGCATTTATTCAAGGAAGGAAATGATTTTATTTTAACTTTGGCATCTCCAATGGATAGTATTTCGCAGGTTTTTGATTATCATGAAAAACCGGACGAATCAGGTTTGGATTTTTCTTTTCTGACAGCAGGTATTTATTTTTCCATTACACCGGAAATCTTTTCCGCGCATATCAATATCTTTGGTGATTTTTTTGATATTGAACTGGAGTCTGAAACAATATTTCTTGATCTGGAAATACTGGAAATAACAGATGAATTTCAGATAATATTGGGTTCTTTGCCGGAAAATAATTTTATAACAGATGAACAGGAAAATATAACCGGAACAATAAATGTAATTTGGGATGAATTTGCCCTGTATTATATGCCGCAAATGGAAATTTTCATCCCGCTGATTACACCTCCGTCTGATGATGATGAACCTTCTGTAACTGCCGTAAATCTTCCGGAATAATTTATCATTATGAAAAAAATAATATCTGCCGGTTTATTTTTTTTTACTGCAATTATATATATTTCATGTGTAAGTCAGTCTGAAAATCTGTATATTCCTGTTCCCGACAGCAGTTATTTTGTGATCAACCGGACAATCGGAATTGATATTGATAGTATTATTGATTTTAAAAACACAGGTACAAATGCGGAATGGCTTTATGCCTTTTTGGAAGGGGGAATCGAAGCAGTTGAATTAAAAGATCAATATAATGATAAATATGTTTTTATCAGCGTAAACAAGGATGAAAATTTTCCGATTCTGGAAAAATGGGCAGAAAACTATTCAGAGATAAGGGATTTTCCAATGCTGGCAGCAGCCAGAATCGAAAAAAAAATGATTCTTTCTTCCTCATTATATCCCGATGATGAATATGGATTGTTTTTTGAAAGACTTGTTAAAAATGCATTTACTTCTTTATATCCCGGTACTGTAAAAGAAGATATCAGCTGGATTAAATTAAAATCTGATAATGAAAATTCAAACAATAACTTAAACGAAATATATATGTTTTTTGTTTTAATCACCATAGATAAACAGGTTTTGCAGAATCAGATAACGAATATGATAACGCATGTTCTAACATCGGTATCACCGACAAGCGCGCAGAGGGCTTCGATAAACCGTCTGCGTCAGACATTTTTTGAAGGTTTTTAACAATGACTGTGAATTACGGCGATGAAACTCCTATTGCTGCATTTGCGACAAATCCGGTTAACAGCGCTCTTGCATTAATCCGCTGTTCCGGCAGGGATTCCGTCAGCATGGCATCTTCGGTTTTCAGAACCAGCCTGAAATCTTCGCATAACAAATTGGGTGATGTACCCGGAAATACCGTTATACACGGATGGATTGTTAAAACAATCAATAATGAACAGGAGTCTGAAACAGAAATAATTGATGAAGTTCTTGTTTCTGTTTTCCGCTCTCCGAAAAGTTATACCGGCGAAGACAGTCTTGATATTTGCTGTCATGGCGGACCTGCCGCAGGACCTGCTGTATTGACAGCGTTAAAAACAGCAGGTTTTCGTGATGCGCTGCCGGGCGAATTTACATTCCGTGCCTTTATGAACGGTAAACTCGACCTTACCCGCTGCGAATCTGTTTTGGAACTTGTCTGCGCAAAAACCGAAACAGGCCGCAGCCGCGCAGTATCCCGCCTTTGCGGTTCGCTTGAAAAAGAAATCAATGTAATAAAGCCGATGCTTGTTCAGGTTCTTGCCGGTGCGGAAATTTATCTTGATTATTCCGAGGATGAAATCAGCGCCGGATTCGATACTGATGCAGCGGAGGAGATTGAAGGAAAACTTCCGCATCGCAGCATTGCACATAACGCACTGCAGCGTTTAAAAAAACTGGCTGCTTCATGGCAGATGGAACGCATTTATCAGGAAGGCATAACGATTGTGATTGCAGGCAGACCGAATACAGGCAAATCAAGTCTTTTTAATGCGCTGCTCAGAGAAGATCGGGCTATCGTAACAGAAATTCCCGGTACAACCCGCGACTGGATCGAAGCATGGGTTTCTATAAAAGGAATACCAGTCCGGCTTATAGATACTGCGGGTTTGCGTGAAACTACTAACTCTATTGAAAAAATGGGAGTAGAACGCAGCTTTCAGCTTTTACAGGAAGCAGACCTTGTTTTATACCTGATTAACGATTTAAAAAGCGCCAGGCACTTTTTTCAGGATGATTTAAATAGTGTAAAAGGTGTCAGGCACCTTTTTATCTGGAATAAATGTGATATTGCAATGCCGCCGCAGCCGTTTCCGCTGGAAGACGTTTCTCCGGTGTGCATCAGCGCCAAAACCGGCGAAGGTCTGGACAGACTTTATACGGCAATTGTTTCCGCTATTCATGAACAGGCTGCTTCGGGTATAGACTTTCCGGAAAATCATTCTGCAGCTCTTGGCACTGTCCGTCAGAAAAAACTTGTTGATGCCGCATGTTGTGCACTGGAAGAAGCTCTTGAGTTATCTGATAATGATGAACCTCTTGATCTAATTGCGCCGCTGCTGAGGGAAGCTGTTAATTTTCTTGGCGAAATCACAGGAGAAGTTTCTACTGCAGATATTATCGAAGAAATGTTTTCCAGGTTTTGTGTAGGTAAATAAAAATATCAATTAAGATAAATCTGGTATATTCCTGTCATGTATATATCCATATTCAACATTATTCAATCCATGTTGTTACGATAATTCCCCCTGTATTGTCCAATGAAGCTGTATATGTATAGTTTTCTGGTATTTCGATTGTTTCCCTGTTATCAGACAAATAATGAATATTATAGTCAATATTGTTAAATGATATCTTAATCCCCCTGTGAATTTTTAAATAATATATATATTCTTCCAAAGCCAAATTATTTATATAGCAAAAATATGCATGAGGCAGTCCTATAAAACGATAATGCCACGGTTCAAACGGAATTCCTGTTATATGTGTTTTATTTTGCGGATAACGGAGAATAAATCCGAATTTATATGAATTATTCATAAGCCATGTACCCTGTCTGGAGTTTTCTATACTTATACCCTGATAAGATATATCGACAGCAAGTCCTGTCTGATGCTCGCTGTACCCCGGCAATGAAACAAATGACTTATCTGCAGCGGAATCGTATAATGACCTTTGGCGTTCATGTGTTCTATAGCCGTCGCCTGCGCGGAATAAATTATATCCTGCTCCGGCAGCTGAATTAAACATTTCCTGCAGCATTACAAGCGCATCTTTTGCCATTAACAGATCTATATACAATGTACGGACATAATTGATAACCCTGACAAGTTCACCTGATATATTTCCCGGAACTGCATAGTTGCTGTTAATAAGCAATAAATGATCGTTGCTTATTCCGGCAAGATGTTCATATGTTAAAACTTGTAAATTTGACTGCGGTCCTTCGTATAAATTAACATTTAACCTGTCATTTGCCGGAACAGTCTGTTCGATTGATCTGTGCAGTATTTCATGCCTATTACCGCTTGTCTGCGGATTTGCCGGCAGGATCAGTATAAGAATGCAAATTAATAACAGAGTTAAAATAAAAATTTGCAAAGGAAAATAACGTATTTTTTCCATTGATTTTCTCCTTTCATTTAATTTGAAACAATAAAACAGTTTATTTATTAATGATTCTAATTAAAGTGAACATTTCTTGTTAAAATACTTTGTTTTTTATTTCTTAATAAAAAGTGAAGACATTCTTTATTATTTATATAGACAGATCAGTGTATTTTACCGGTGTAAACATCTTCCTTATGGTATGTAAATAAATTAAGATATTTTCATGGACTACGACTGTATTATCATCGGAGGCGGACATGCCGGCATTGAAGCTTCTCTTGCAGTAAGCCGCCTTGGTTTTAACTCTCTCCTTATCACTCAAAACCCTGACCAGATTGGACTGCTTTCCTGTAATCCTGCGATTGGCGGTCTTTCCAAAGGTAATTTAGTACGCGAAATTGACGCCCTTGGCGGAGAAATGGCTAGGCTGATTGATGCAACAATGATTCAATACCGTATTCTTAACCGTTCAAGGGGACCTGCAGTTCAGGCTCCCCGCGCCCAGGCGGATAAACATGCATACCAGGCTGCTGCGCGTTCTGTTCTCGAAAAACAAAAAAATCTTTCAATTCTTATGGATACGGTTATCGATCTGCTGATTGAAGAAGCGGACATGAATTCAAGCGGATCAAAAATTAATGTAAAAGGCGTAAAAACACAGCGCGGTCATCACATAACAGCGCGTACGGTTATTCTTGCCGCGGGAACATTTATGGAGGGAAGAGTTTTTATCGGCGAATATGATGCTCCGCAGGGAAGGCTTGGAGAAGAAGCTGCGCTGGGGCTTGGATCATCGCTCAGACGGCTTGGGTTTTCAGTAGGCAGATTAAAAACCGGCACCCCGGCGCGAATAGCGGGAAATACCATCGATTTTTCTGGACTGGAAAAACAGGATGGCGAAGAAATGCGTCCTTTTTCTTTTTATACACAAACAGGTTATAAAAATATATTTATCAACAGGATATCTGCTCCCTGCTGGGTAACATTTACCACATCAAAAACACATG
>Ga0123356_10005732_pt1 | contig 12609 bp, 6 predicted proteins | sample TergutEmb28metaG_2_FD_92546 | JGI IMG/M metagenome (GOLD analysis project Ga0123356, IMG submission 92546) | Embiratermes neotenicus P3 segment gut microbial communities from Petit-Saut dam, French Guiana - Emb289 P3 | ecosystem: Host-associated > Arthropoda: Insects > Digestive system > Gut ... | reverse complement strand
GGATCAGCGGCGTGGCGGCAAAAGCGGTGATCTTTTCCACATCTATCAACCCGGCTTCCTGCGCGGATAACAAGCCCTGCCCCTCAAACCGCCGCAATTGCCCCACCACGTCCTCAGCGCTTGAGCAGTGGCAATAATCCAGATTTTCCAGCACTTTATGATATACAGTACCGCGTTCTGGAGGCCGGAAGCCGGAGGCCGGAGGATGGAGAGTTGTTCCGCCCCCACCATCAATTGTCCATTGTCCATTGTCAATTGTCAATTGCTTAGCAAGTCCGGTGACCGTTTGCTTGGCCGCGTAATCGCAGGCGGCGCGGTGGGGATACTGATAGGATAGTACCGCCTCCACCTGCGCTTGCTCCGGAGTATGCGGCAGGCATTGGCCTGCTGTCAAATTCCATAAATCGTCAGCCGCGCCCCCGGCGGGTGGCTTCAGTTCATCTTGATGTATGATATGGCATCGCCACTGCCCGCCGACGGCTGATAGCTCACACTCTTCCTCCGTACTGTTGGCAAATATGCCGGCCTGATCGCGCAGCGGCGCTGCGTCCGGATGGCGTATCAGCGCCTTGCCCAGCCAGTCTATCGGCCTTCTGTCCTGCGAAAGTAACGCGCCGTTCAAGCGGCTGCCTTGGCCCGCCGCCTGCCGGTACCAGGCCATGGCGGATTTGCCGGCATCCTTTAAGCTGGCGCTGAGTATCAGCCGCTCCCGCGCGCGCGTTAAGGCCACATAGAGTACGCGCATCTCCTCAGCCAGGGCTTCCTTACGCAAACGGCGCGCCACCGCGTCGTGGGCCAGGCTGGGGAATTTGCGGCGCTCCCGCCGCTGCACCACCTTAGCCCCCAAACCCAGCTCTTTATGCCAGATTATATCGCGGCGCATATCCATCATGGAGAAAGCGCCGCTTAAATTAGCCACGAACACCACGGGGAACTCTAGGCCTTTACTGCGATGTATGCTCATAACGCGCACCGCTTCCTCGCCTTCGGCCAACTCCGCCCCCGCGCCGGCGCTTTTACCGCGGCCATCGGCTAAGAATAGCAAGAAGCGGAACAAGCCGCGATAACTGCCGGCCTCGTATTCGCGCGCGCGTTGATACAAGAGCAAAAGATTTTCCTGCCTTTGCCCGCCCTCCGGCAAAGCGCCGGCCAACTGATACAGGCCGGTTTCGCGGTAAATTTGCCAAATCAACTCGGAAACGCGGCAATGACGCAAGCTTTTTCGCCATGCCTCGATCTGCGTCAAAAACAAATGGCATTTCTTCGCCAAATCGCCATACCCCAGCGCCACCGCCTCCACGCCATGCAACAACAGCGGTTGTTCGCCTGTGTATGGGAGAGTGCCGCCCATACCCCCCGCCGCATGGCAAATGCCATGCGGCTGCCGGGGCCCCTGCGGGGCTAAGTTTGCATCCTCATTTTTGTTATAAGCGCACTCATAAGCCCCGCAGGGGCCCCCCTCAGCGAGGGGGGCAGCCGCCACGGCTTGCCGTGGCGGCGGGGGGTCTGTAGCGCGCGCTTTCTCTATAACAAGCGAACAATGTTCGCCCCTACATCCTCCGATCCCCTGTCCATTATCAATTGTCCACTGTCCATTATCAATTGTCAATTGCCTTATTTCGGCTAATTCGTCCATAGTGAAGCCAAACAGGGGCGAGCGCAAGACGGCTGCCAGCGGGATATCCTGTAGCGGATTGTCGATAACGGTTAACAGCGATAGCATCAGGCCGGTTTCCGGCGCTTGCAGATAGTCGGCGCGGCCCGCCGCCACCGCCGGTATGCCCATCATCGCGAACTCCCGCGCCATTACGCCCTCGCGGTTTTTAGTCGCGCGCAGCAATACCGCCATATCGCGGAAAGCATAGCCTTCAGCATGCAATTCCAGGATACGCCGGCCCAGTAAACGCGCTTCAGCGGCTAAGTTATGATCATCGGCGGGCGCATCCGCGGCTGCCTCATCCTCCGTCTGCTCTGCCGCATCCTCTGTTATATCCGCCGCCGCTTCCATAGCCTCGCCGCGTTCGATCAGCCATAATTCCACCGCCGCGCCCGGTTCGGCGCGCCCGGCTTTCAATTCCGCCGCCGCGCCATAATCCAGCTCGGCGATATCTATGCCCATCAATTGGCGGAACAGGAAATTGACGGCGTTTATCACCGAGACATTGCTGCGGTAATTAAGGTTAAGGTCTATCCTCTCGCCGCCGCAACGCTCCCCATAAGTACGGTATTTATGCAAAAATAGCGTGGGTTCGGCCAGGCGGAAGCGATAAATACTTTGTTTGACATCGCCCACGGCGAAGCAATTATCGCCGCGCGCCAGCAGGTTCAGGATGCGCTCCTGCACGGCATTGATATCCTGATATTCGTCGATCAGAACTTCATCGAAGGAAGCGCGCAATTCGGCAGCCACGCCATTATCCTCTTCCTCCAGTAAACTCAGGCAGAAATGCTCCATATCGTCAAAATCCAGCAGATTGCGGCGGCGCTTCTCCGCATCCAGCGCCGCGCCAAAACCAATGACCAGCTCGGTCAAGCGCCGCATTAACGGGGCCAACGCGCGCAAATCCTCCGCCATGGCGCTTACACTGCGCCGCGTATAGCGTTTTTGCAATTCGCGCAGATCTTTTTTGGCATCGTCGCGGTAACAGCGGAACTCTTCCTTAGCCGCCGTATCCCCCGTTTTAGCAGCGGGCAGTCTCTCGAAGCCCAAAGCGGCTAAAGCGCGTAAAAAACCGCCAAAACCACCCTCCGCCGCTAATACGCGGTTGACGGCGGCGATTTCTTCCATGATACAAGTCAACCAAGCCGCCGGTATATCCCGCATCTCAGCCAATAACCGCGCCTGCTCCAAACCAAACCGCGCCACCACCATCTCTAGCTTCAACTCACCAAGCAAAAAATCGCTCCAAGCATAATCATCAATACCCTGTCCCCTGTCCCCTGTCCCCTGTCTTCTGTCTCCTGTACCCTGTTCCCTGTCCTTTGTCCCCTGTTCCCTATTCCCTGCCCCCTGCCCCCTGTTTTTAAGCCAGTCTTCGGGATGGGGTTGGCTGCGGCTGAATTGGTATAGATCATCCACCAGCAACAATAGCGCGCTATCATCCCGCTGACCGCCATAGCTGTCGGCCAGCTCTGTCAGCCGGGCGTCCTCTTTTTCATATTCGCTTTCCATGAAGGCAGCCAGCGTTTCCTCATGCAAAATGGCCCGCTCCATTTCCGAGGGGATGCGAAAGCCCGCGTCCAGCCCCAAGCGGTAAAAATTGCGCCGCACGATGTCCAGGCAAAAAGAATGGATGGTGGTGATGGGCGCTTGCTGTATCAGCGCCAACTGGCGCATAAGCTGCCCGTCATTGACCTGGGCGCGCAGGCGCTCGCTAAGCCCGTCCTCAATACGCGCGCGCATCTCCGCCGCCGCCGCATTGGTAAAAGTAAGCACTAGCAAACGGTCGATATCAGTGGCATGATCACCACAAACAAGTGACAGTACGCGCTCTACCAGCACCGTAGTCTTGCCGCTGCCCGCACCCGCCGCCACCAACAAATTACCGCCGCGCCGGCAAACTGCGTCATGCTGCGCCGCGCTCAAAATAGCGGCCATCGCTTGACCTCCTTTACGTTTATCAATACCAAAAGATGTTTGACAGATAAGAATAAACGACTTATAATATCTTCATCATGAATGGGTAGAGGCAAACAAAAAATTAATAATGAAAGTGGGTTGTAATAATGTCAAAAATCCAATTATTCGAGGACAAGCGCATACGTATTGCTTGGGATGAGGAAAAAGAGGAATGGCTCTTTTCCGTTTTTGACGTAGTGGTCATTTTGACCGACAGCTCAGACGCGAAACAGTACATAAAGAAAATGCGGAGCCGCGACCCAGAGCTTGGCGCAAGGTGGGGTACAATTTGTACCCTAACTGAAATGACGGCCGCAGACGGGAAAAATTATCGCACAACAGCCTCAAACGCCGAGGGCATTTTGCGTATTATTCAATCTATACCGTCGCCGAAAGCTGAACCGTTCAAAGCTTGGCTCGCCCGTGTGGGAAGCGAACGGATTGAAGAAACAATTGATCCGGAGCTTACCATAGATCGCGCGCTTGAAACTTATTTGAAAAAGGGTTACACCCGTGAATGGATCAACCAACGCCTACAAGCGATACAAGTACGCAAAGAACTCACAGACGAGTGGGATAATCGTGGCGTTAAAAAAGGTGTGGAATACGCAATACTCACCGACGAGATAACACGGGCATGGTCAGGAATGAGTACGCGCCAGTATAAGAACCTAAAAGGCCTTAAAAGAGAGAATTTGCGCGACAACATGACCACCCTTGAATTGGTGCTGAATATGCTCGCGGAAGCAACGACAACCACGATATCAAGAAAACAAGAGCCAGAAACCTTCGAGCAAAGTATAAGTGTTGCCCGAAGCGGCGGCGAAGTAGCGGGAAATGCCCGGAAAGATATTGAATACCGCACAGGAGAACCCGTTATCACTTCCCAAAACGCCGCACAGTTGAACATGCTCGTTACGAATTTAATTGCGGGTATTGCAGACGATATGAACAGAGACGAAAAATAGAAACCCTACGCGGTTATATCCTTATTGCTTCCCCGCGAGCAGCTCCTTTCCGGAATTACAGTTTACTTCGATTGGATTTTATTCACGCATCTATGGTATATAGGAATTGTTATACAACCAGAAGTATAACCGTGTCGAATTCAAGACTGATTGAGCGTAAGTTGGCTAATGGCGTCCTGTTGTGTTGTACTCAAAATAGCAGCCATCGCTTGACCTCCCCTGTGTATGTGATTAATTCACAAGAATCGAAGAAACCTTTATGCTATTAAGGTTGGCTTGCTTATCGTGCATGCATCATAAAAGTATTTACCCAAGAGAGTTGAATGTATCATGGAATAAAACTCACTCCCGCCAATGGATTTAGTTAACGAAATACAGCCTATTCTTGATAAATTAACTAATGCAAGTTGTATTTCTGGATCGTTTTGAGCGGGCTCTCTTCTAGCTTCATCTTGAATTTCAATGGCTTCCGGTAGTTTATGTGTTAATAGAGTTTTATTTTGAAGTTCATCAAAAGAAAAGCTCCCATATACTTTCTCAATTATTCTCACTTCAAGTGGAGAAAGCCTTTCTAAAATATCAATATATACCCTCTTGATTTCAATGCCATTTCTTATTACGGAATTGGCAAGTAGTTGCGCCCATTTATCTTGTAGATAGTCGTCATCCTCCAAAGAAGCTCCTTGTAGCAAGGGGATTGCAAACTTTAGCGGTAATGCTCTTTCGACTCCACTAAGACCACTTTCTTTTATGTATTCATTTGCACGCTTTACAAGCCTAACTTGCCTTTCCCATCTCAGATATTTTAACTTATCTTCAAAAATCCCTATGCCTTCTTCAATTGAACCTTTTGTTAAGCTTGAAATAAAAACACCCATACTTCTGGCCAAACCTATTAGTTTATCACCTGTTTTTGCAAGCTCTTCTATCGCTTTCGACTCTGCATCAGTTAACAATCGACACACCCCCAACCCATTTATTGTTATTTTCTGAATACTTTCGAAGATCGCTGTTTTACATAGTGCTTAAGTTTGTATGAATAAACTGCTAAAAGCAATATGATGCAGTTGCTCATAATTCATATGCCTTCGTATTAGACTTCCGCGCGAATTTCACGCATAAATGCATCTAAATCTTCCTCTGAAGTAATCCCTGATTTTTCCCATTCCCCTTCCATTTCCTTTTGCAGCGTTTCCATAGCGTATATAGCAGGGTTGATCATAATAACGCGGCTATTTTCATAAATCAGTGCTACGCGGTCGCCGGTTGATAGCCCCATATTTTTTCGTATGTCTATAGGTAGCGTTATTTGTCCTTTCGACATTACCTTAGCAGTATTAAAAATCATAATATGCACCTCCATGAAGTAGGGTAAACCCTACTGTTGATTATAGTATAAGCGATTTTAATCAAAAACACAAGCGGATTTTTTTGCGCCACAGGTTCATAGATTGTAATAGAATGTGGAACTAAAGTACAGTTATGTAGGATTGATAGGTTAACCGGAATTCCGGCAACCCACACAAACAAAATGAGCCGCGCCAAGCAGCGCGGCTCATTATACGTGGCGGAAGAGGTGGGATTCGAACCCACGGTACCTTGCGGTACACCTGATTTCGAGTCAGGCTCGTTATGACCACTTCGATACTCTTCCACATATAAATATTCTATATTTCTACAAATACCCAAAAGTCAAGCAAAAAACCACGCATTCGCGAATTGATAGGGCATCTAACGGCCTGCTTCGCAGCCCAAATTGAGAATGTAGAATTGAGAATTAAAGAACTTTTTTTATTGGTGTGGTTTGTCTGTAAGGCATCTATTTGCCATAAAGAATATACCACAAAATTGCCGCAGTAGCAATAACAAATTTAATGTACCCTTTTTTCTGACCACTGACCTCTGATCCCTGTTCCCTAATCCCTGGCCCCCTGAATTCTTATGTTGCGATAGCAGCCCGCCCTATGATATACTATAGCAAGCGAAAGCCAAAAAATTTTCAGGAGCGGTATTATGCAAAAATTATTACTTGTGGATGGCAGCAGCCTGCTGCACCGCGCTTTTTATGCCTTGCCCCTATTGAGCAACAGCGCCGGGCAATATACTAACGGCCTGCATGGCTTTATGATGATGTTCAACAAAATACGCGCGCAGCAACAGCCGGATTATGCGGTGGTATGCTTTGATAAAGGGCGCGTGACCTTCCGCAACGATATCGCCGCCGATTACAAAGGCACACGTAAGGAAACGCCGGCGGAATTGCGCGGGCAATTTGAATTGACTAAGGAAGCGCTTTCCGCGGCTACTGTGGCCTGGGAGGAAATGGCGGGCTACGAGGCTGACGATTTGCTGGGTACGCTGGCGGAAGCCGCCGGCCGGGCTGGGCTGGCGGTGGAAATATTCTCCGGTGACCGCGATGTGCTGCAGTTGATCAGCGCGCACACTACCGTTTACCTTACCAAACGCGGCATCAGCGATATCGAACGCTGGGACACAGCGCGGGTCAAGGAAGCCTATGGGCTGGAACCGCCGACCTTAATAGATTTAAAAGCCCTGATGGGCGATACTTCCGATAATATTTCCGGTGTGCCGGGCATCGGCGAGAAAACGGCACTGAAACTGTTGGCGCAGTTTTCCGGCGTGGAAGATTTATATGCGCGCCTGGATGAGCTGGAAAACGCCAAGCTTAGGCAGAAGCTGGCTGAAAACAGGCAACTGGCCTTCACCTCCCGGCAACTGGCGACCATAGAGTGCGCGGCGCCGCTTACTATAGAATGGGAGCATTATAAGTTACCGCGGGAAGCCACGCCGGAGCTGCGCGCCTTCTATGAAAAGCTGGAATTGCGCCAATTGCTCAAAGCCTTGGGCCCGGCGCAGCCCGCGCCCGCCGCCATGCAAGCTTCCATATTCGTGGCGGAAACGCCAACCACCGTGGAAGCGGCAGCGCTACTGCCGCTGATCAGCGCGGAAAAGCTGTGTTCGCTCTGCCTGCTGCCGCAGGAAAAAGGCTTGGCGCTGGCCGCCGGCGGTCAGGCGGCTTTATGGCAGGAAGCGGATGGCCCATTGCCGCCGGCGCTGGCCGCGCTGCTGGCGGATGAAAGCGTCGCCAAATTAACAGCGCAGGCTAAGGAATTGAGCCTGTATCTAGCCAAGCAGGGTTTGGAACTGCGCGGCCTGCAAGACGACGTGATGATCGCCGCCTATTTGCTGGATCCGGCGGCCGGAAATTATCCTTTGGCCGATTTGGCCACCGCCTATAATTTGCCCCTGCCCGCGGCACAAGACGCGGCGGCGCAGGCTTTGCTATTGCCTAAACTGGCCGCAGCGCAAAGGGCGGAGTTGGCGGCCAATGGCCTGACCGATCTTTATCAGGATGTAGAATTGCCGCTGACGCAGGTGCTGGCCGCCATGGAACGGGAAGGCATACGCGTGGAGGCGGATCAGCTAACGCGCATGTCGGCTATGCTGGAGCAGATCGCGGAAGATTATCAGCAAAGCATCTATAGGCTGGCCGGTCATGAATTCAATATCAATTCGCCCAAACAACTGGGGCAGGTGCTGTTCGATGAAATGGGCCTGCCGCCGCATAAAAAAACCAAAACCGGCTATTCCACGGATGCGGAGGTGCTGGAACAATTGGCCGCCCAATTCGAAATCGCCCGGCAAATACTGGATTACCGCTCCTGCTTCAAGCTGAAAAGCACTTATACGGATGGCCTGCGCCCGTTGATCGACAAAAATGGCAAGATCCATACGCGCCTGAACCAAACCGTCACCGCCACGGGACGCCTTTCCTCCGCCGAGCCCAATCTACAGAATATACCCATACGGCAGGAAATGGGGAGGCGCATCCGCGAGGTATTTACCGCCGACAGTGCGGAGGATTTGCTGCTGGCCGCTGATTATAACCAGATAGAACTGCGCGTTTTGGCGCATATCGCGGACGATGCGGGTATGAAAGCCGCCTTCTTAAACAATGAGGATATACATACGCGCACCGCGGCCGAGGTGCTGAATGTGCCACTGGATCAGGTGGACGCAAACAGCCGCCGCCAAGCCAAGGCCGTGAATTTCGGCATAGTCTACGGCATCAGCGACTACGGCCTAAGCCGTGATTTAAGCATCAGCCGCGCTGAGGCCCATGAATATATAGAGCGCTACTTTGCACGTTATCCCGGCGTAGCTGCTTATCAAAAACAGGTGGTGGAGGAGGGCCGGCGTAACGGCTATGTAAGCACGCTATTAGGCCGCCGTCGCTGGTTGCCGGATTTAAACAGCGGCAATTTCAATATACGCGGCTTCGCCCAGCGCATGGCTATCAACACGCCGATACAAGGCAGCGCCGCTGATATCATCAAGCTGGCTATGCTGCGCATAGCGCGGGAACTAACCGCGCGCGGCCTTAAATCCACGATGATATTGCAGGTACACGATGAATTGATATTCAACATGATCCCAGAAGAACGGGAAACGCTGCCGCAGCTGGTGAAGGACCTGATGGAACAGGCTCTGCCGCTTTGTGTACCGCTGACGGTGGATTTAAAGGTGGGGCGGAATTGGTATGAGATGAAACCGATTAACGATGAATGATTAACGATGAACGATTATGATTAAAAGAACAGGTATTACATTATATATTTTGCTGAAAGGCGCGAACAATAAGGTGACGACATGTACGCATATAAAATTAACTTTACATCCAAAAAACAGGTTAAGTTTAACGATGATATTCTTGAACCAATATGGGCTTTCTTAGAGTGTCTTTATAAAAATGGACAAATATTGGAAGACTATGAGCTTGTTGAATGTAATGATGAGCTATGGGCGCTTGTAACTTTACCTGATAATGAGATATTAAATGCAGAGAATAACAACATCTATGTCAATAAGCTCCTTAAAACTATTCAAGAGCATTTTAATGTGTCAGCAGAAGCTATTGGAAGGAACATGAACCAAAAAGAATCTTGTAGTTGCCAAGAACCATCTTGGTATATCTTGTATACCAATTATACACGTTCAGATAGCCCGATAGTTTGCGGCGATTGTGGAAAAACGGTTTCGCTATACAAACTACCGTATGTTTTGGATTCGGATGAACATCATAGGGTATTAGGATGGCAAAGAGCATATAGACATATTGATGCATTGTGGATGTATTGTTTATCAGACCGTTTTACTTTTCGGCAGATGCATGATCCCAAGTCACAGCTTTCAAAAATCGGGATGGAAATTTGCAAAGCCTTTGAAGAAAAACTTGGCAAACCGTTTTTTTACTTTTTATTCAATCACCTCAGAACATACAAAACATGTCCTGTATGCGGTGCTGATTGGAAAATTTGCGGTGAAAAAAAATTTGTGGATTATAAATGTGATAAGTGTCGGTTAGTCGCTGACGAGAAATAGCGACAGTTGTTCACCGTTAATTAGAGGTATTAATATGAAGCAAATCATTAGCACTTTACTTATTCTCCTCCTTTTGTTGTTTTCTGCCTGCGGTAAGAACAATGATCAACCACCTGTTGGTCTAGAAGAGAATGAGAATGTGGCGGAAGAACCGGCTGAGCAGGAACCCGATGATCAGGATGATGAATCACTGATTGTGCCTATTGACGTCGCAATGCTTTATTTCTACAAAACTACTGACAATGTAAATCTTCGGGAGGGGCCCAGTACGGATTTCAATAAAATCACGACCGTTCCCAAGGGTTCGACCGTTAGCGTAACCGATTTTTTGGATTACGAATGGTTTTTAGTTGACTACAATGGGCAAGCCGGATATATGAAAGCGGAATTTCTTACTGAAGATGCCGAAAGCACGGATGGTATGCTGCTAAATCTATTTAAAATACCTTACTATGGTGACCGCAAGCAATGCCGCATGCTAGCGGAGCAGGCGCAAGCCTACGCAAATCTGATTAAAATTGTGGATCTAAAAATTGAATATAGCGACTATGATGGTGATGATTTCTTCCCTGTGCTTCTGGATGTATCTGGCGATGGCATACCATTGTTACTGCTTGTTGTTGGGCTTTATCCCGACGAAAAAGGATGGTTAGGATTTTGTGGCCACTATTTTCTATATGGAGTTGAAGATGGGAAAGCCAAAAGAGTAGAGAAAGGTTGGATAAATCTTAGTCTGCAATCCAGAAATGAGGAAAGACTACTTCTCCTTATGGATGAAGATTCTGTTGAGGGATCATATGAAAGATTCAAATATTACCGCGTAAGTAATGGAATGCCAGAACTTGTTTTTGATGCAGAGTCCCAATATTGGTACTGGGTAGATTGGCCTGAATATGAGGACTATGATATGGATCGGGAGTACTATTATATTAACAGCCTTAAAGTTAGCAGTGAATACTTTGAGGAACAAATTTGCAGAAATAACATTGAGAGACTTTTATTGTATGATTACGATAATCTTTATGTAACAGCATCTTTCCAAAAATACCTTGTTAAAACATTTACCCGCGACCAAGCCATTACAATTTTTCAAGCTTATGCAGATTCGTTGATATAACCATAGACATGATTTTCAAGGGCAAGAAGCGCTGCCACATCTGGTGAAATAACCGATGGAGCAGGCTCTGCCGCATTCCGTACCGCTGATGGTGGATTTGAAGGTGTGAAGAAGTTGGTACGATATGAAATTGATTGTAGGGTGAAGATAGTTTATTATATGGTTGGTGATAAGTTTTGTACAGTAAAAAAGGTAAACGAAAGATTATTGTAAACAACAAGACGTATTATTGGTGTGTAACAACTGATAAAGAATTCGGAAACTGTGGAATTATACCTATATATCTTAGGGTATTCTCTGATAACGAATATCTTTTTAGCGTTCCATTTGAATATGAAAACAAACGATGGGAATCTTTCCCTATACCAGAGCCATGCATACAGAAATGTAATCTGCCAAACCCGTCTTACGGTAAGACATATTCATGTGATGCACCGCAAATTACGCCGAGCATAGTTAAGGAATACATTATTAGTCACTTTACCGAGTGTAGTTAATAAGTATAATAAAACGCTATTCACTGATTAGCGTTTTTGACAAAAACCAAAAAGGTCAGACGCTATCTGACCAATTCAGATTGAGTTGGCAATCGTTTATCAAAGTAGGTTAGGGTACTGGCGGAATATTTTGTTCGTCATTAGTTTAAAAGATGCATAAATAGAATTTATATATCTATGAAGATATGTTGCTGTTACGAAAGGAACCTGCATGAGCAAAAAAAGGATAAACAGACACAAAAATACTGTTGCGAGAAAAACAAGTATTGGAGAGGCAAGGGATGTTTTTATATCTTCTATGAAGTTTTTTCGCACATATCCTGTTAGCATTTTACCGTTATTGTTGTGTTGGGTTATTTATGCCTCAACGATTTTATACATGGAGTACAGGTTTGATTGGGATAAATACTCAACACCGGCAAACTTTATTGTGGTGTTTGGGTGCTATATCTTATTCTCACTGGTATATGGGTTAGCTTGTTTGATATTACTGGAAATGGTACAACAAATAGAAAGAGACGAAAAAATCAGGCTTGGCCGTGCAACCAAGGATGCTATCTTACGTGATTTTTGGAAAGCAAGCCCAATCCTGTTATTGTGGGCAATTGTATGGTTCTTATTGGCTGTGCTTGAAGCCCTGTTTTCAAAGAGGAAAGAAAAATCAAGCGATACCAAACTTAGTGCACGTTCTGCAGTTGGCACATTAATTGGTGATGGCACTTCCTTAAGTTTGTCCGGAGCATTTTTTAGTGCACTTTCCAAGGGGGTAAGAATGATCACTTTTTTGATTCTTCCGGCAATAGCGTGGGAAGATTTGGGTACGGCAAGGGCTTTTAAAAAAGGGCGCAAAATCTTAGGTGAAGTGAAAAAAGAATTTTTAGTTGCATATGTCGGCGTGGTTAGACACTCCGGGGCGGCGAAATTAGACACCTACGGCGGATATATTAGACACCTTCGGGCGGCGGAATTAGACATTCGCGTCGGTAGAATTAGACACCAGAATCT
>Ga0123356_10005731_pt1 | contig 12614 bp, 6 predicted proteins | sample TergutEmb28metaG_2_FD_92546 | JGI IMG/M metagenome (GOLD analysis project Ga0123356, IMG submission 92546) | Embiratermes neotenicus P3 segment gut microbial communities from Petit-Saut dam, French Guiana - Emb289 P3 | ecosystem: Host-associated > Arthropoda: Insects > Digestive system > Gut ... | reverse complement strand
GAGACATCTGTTGTTTTAAAAGTAATGGCAATAGGCTACATGCATGTGGACTACATTGCATTTCCTTTCTTTTACGATCCAAACTATTTGCAGCTTAGCAAAGCAAACGGGGAAGCAGTTACGCAATACGGCTATTTGCATACTACCCTGGGACAGGGTGTGGCAACATTGAACGATGATTTGGCAGAAAAAGAATGGATATGCTCTGTAACGCACAAAGATGCAGGGGTAATTTCTTTGCCCAATTTTTCAGGACATGCTTCCATGAGGGCTGTAATGTTCGACTTGGTAGGTCCTTCTATTTTTGAAAAAGATAATTTCAAAGTAAACGAAGGTGAAGTGAAAACCGTTTTTGAATGTTATTTTATTAAAAAAACATCGGGAAATCTGCTCACAAACGATAATATTGGTATTGGCGTTAAAACAACGCCGCTATTTTACCAGCCTAAATTAGGTAACGATGGGTTATTTTTATGGTACAGAGAGTTGGAAAATAAAATGAACAGCTCTGATAATAGAGAGATTAATTCCAATCTGTTTTTGTATCGGTCAGGCTCATACATCATCACAAATCCGGTATCCGAAATTTCTACGACATCTGCCATGCTGAACGGTTTTTTTAGAGAAGGGGCGATCAATTTACAACCCTCAACAACCATGCTTGATACCACAGGAACCTTGATGAACGGAACAGGAAGACTTAATTATGATACCGTTGGGTTTTATGGATTTATCTATGCTTCAACAGATGTAAACATTTCCATTTCAGAGTTTTCAGATTCAATTATTGTTAACGGCATCACTTATTCCGTTCCAACAGCTTCTGAGATTGCTGCGGGCACATTTACACGCGGCGGGTACATTTTTTATATTGTTCCCGTTAACAACAACAACGGCGTTGAAACACAGTTAGATTACGACACTATGCTTACCGGTTTAACGCCCAACCAAAAATACTACGCATGGGCGTATTCCCATTATAAATTTGAGACCTCAAACACCTATCAGGCAGTTGGAGATAGAGTTGAGTTTACAACGGAAAATTGTATTGCTTTGAATGTAGGAGCTGTTTTTTCAAAACTGGAACCTCTTTGCGGTGCAAGCAATGGCGAAATTCAAGTGCATGTAATTGGCGGAAGCGGTGTGTATGAGTTCAGCATAAACGGCGGAACATATACTATTTACGAAAACGATGTGATTACCGGTTTATCGGCAGGCGTCTATACCATTATGGTACGCGACACCATGCAACGCTCCTGCCCTGCATCATCTATTGGAAATATAATACTACATAACGGCAATACCGATTTGAGCGTGAGCCTAACCCCGGAAGATGCCACCAATTGCGAATTGAAAGATGGTACATTGCTTGTATCGGTTACAGGTGGCAAGATGCCTTACTCCTATTCTTTGAATGGCAGTATGCCGGAAATCAACAACGGTGTGATTGCAAATTTGAAAGCAGATGTATATGAACTAATTGTAACGGATGCCCTTGGTTGTGTGGCAAGCAGCGGCGAAGTACGCATTGCCCCTGCTGCACCGTCGTTTACTGCAACTGTAAATGTTACGCAACATGCTACTTGTGGCTCAAGCACAGGCGCTATCACCGTTACTGTGGACAATGCTGCATCTTATACCTACCAATTAGATGGTTATCCTGAAGAATTGGGAACCGCAACAACCATTGAACTTACCGGATTAAGTGCAGGAATTCATTACTTGCGCATTGCTGATGATTGTGGCGAGACAGTAACAGAATTTGAAATCACTAACGGGCGGAATACGTTATCATTCACCGCTACTCCCGAAAACGAGATATTGTCTTGTGATGGACATTTACTACCGGGTAGCATTACCCTAAAAGTAAACTATGGCGCCGGTCAATTGGAATACAGTATTGACGGAGAAAATTGGAAACAAATCACCGGCTCAACAGCAGTGATCGCCGGCTTGCATTACGGACTCCACCGCGTAGAAGTTAGAGATGGAGCAGGATGTACTTACGAAGTAAACCATGTTATGATTGAGCGTGAAACATCTTACGGAACGCTCGTTACACCTCCGGTAGCTACAACGCCGCAATCTTTCTGTAGTAGTGCTACCGTAGGTAATCTACAGGCTACAGGCACAGGTATTAATTGGTATTTAACTGCTGAGGGTGGCGAAGCGCTTTCAATGTCAACGCCTTTGGATTCAGGAGTGATTTACTATGCTGCACAATCCGTTGGATTATGCGAAAGTCAGAAGCGTACGGCTGTAAAAGTTTACATAAATGATAATGTAACCATGGAAAGCCCTAAAATTTCTACCCCTCAACAATTCTGTAATGCTTCCAATTCATTAACTCTTTCCGACATTGCCACAGACGGAAATACAAATATTGTATGGTACGATGTGGCTCTTGGAGGTACGCCATTGCCGTTAAGCACTCTCTTGCAGGCACAAACCTACTATGCAGCTTTACAAGCAGGTGTTTGTCAAAGCGCACCAAGAACGCCGATAGTGATAACATTCGGCACAACCAATCCTGCTGCTCCCGAAATGAAGTCTCCGCAGTATTTTTGTGAAGGCGCTATTATAGCCAATCTGGCAGTTCCTCATAACAAAATTAAATGGTATTCGGGAGCAATGGGCGGCGAACTGTTGCCGGCAAACAATCCTTTACAAGACAATATGGTTTATTATGCATCACAGGATGCCGGCGAGTGTGAAAGTGAAACGCGCACTGCGGTAACTGTTTATTTAACCTATCCCGAAGCGCCCATCGCATTGGAAACACAGCCGGTTTGCGGTAAGGTTACCTTAGCAGATCTCGAAATTACCGGAAGTGGCATTGTTTGGTATGGCGTTGAAACACAAGGAACCCCATTGCCATTAACCACAGAATTGGTAAACGGCGTATCTTACTGGGCTGCTCAATCCTCCGGAGATTGCGAAGGCGCAAGAGTAAAAATAACGATTACCGACGCCTGTTATGTAGTATATGGAACAATGTTCCCGTTTGTATATACCGGTGATGAAGAATTTGACGGTAAGTTCCCTGTAACGGTAAGATTGTTGCCGCTTCCCGAGAAAGATGGCAGTGATCCGGTACAGGCAACCCTAAATGCCACACCGATACAAGTGGTAACAGCTACGTATTACGATGGTAGCGTTTACATACCCGAAACACCGAAATATCCGGGCATGATTGGCAATACCAACAATCCGGGACTTCCGATCAACTGGGAAGAGTTAGGAAAAACCGTAGGCGCTGTTAACAATACTGCTATAACAGGGCTGGGAGATATTCCCGTTACGCCGGTAGGTATGTTCACCTTTAAAAACATCACACCCGGCAAATATATTTTGGAAATCTCTAGACAAGGTTATCTTATCCGTTTGGGAAAAGTTACTATTGACGCTGATGGCATGTCGTTAGGACATAGAGAACTAATAGCAGGGGATGTGAACAACGACTTCACTATTGACGGTGCGGACATCTCGAATATTAAACCGAACTTCTTTGATGCTACAAACGGAGTATTTGCACCACAGTACGATCTTAATGGTGACGGAAATGTGAATATTGACGACCGTCAAATTATTATCAACAACATGAATGCCAACATCTATACTTATTTGGAAACAATTCAATGGATTATGAGTTTCTACGAATAATCCTGTAAATGAACCAAAAAAATAACCATTAAATTAAAAATGATGATCATCAATAAAATATGCAGTTTTTTTTGGTTTGTATTTCTTTTGGTTGCGCCTTTTCTTCTAAAGGCGCAACCGGAGGAATACAGAAACGATCAAGGTATTCTTGTGGGAACATCAGATTCGCGCATTTTTGTAACGGTAAATGAATCAACCCATCATGTTGAATTTCAACTATGCGCCATTGGAGAGATCTATGCAGGAGCTTTCGGATTTATTATAGCTTACGATAGCGCTGTTTTAAGACTGACCGACCCTGCTTATACATACGATATGCCTAATGGCTATAATCAAAGTTCTTATCCAACAAATGTTGTATCCGTGCCCGAATCATTCAGCGCCAAACATCCGGGCTTCTATACAACGCCCATGCAGCATAGAGCAGTTAGTGAGGGCGATGCCGCCGGATTGAAATTCTTCTGTGCGGAAACAGGTATGAATTTTGCAACCACACCTCCCGTGCAACTATTGACGGGAGAGATCATTCATATATTGAATATGCACTTTAGAAAAGTAAACCCCGGAACACCACTCTCAACCTCCGATTTCGGATATTATACAGAATCGAGCAAACCTCCGCTGCTCACTTCTCAATGGATGTATGGCGCTTATAAAATTAAATATTCTTCCGGACAACCCTGGGATAACTTTATTGTAAAACCGAAACAATTCACATATCGTTCCTCTTCTTATACTACTACGGAAAACGTAACGAATATCGTTTCAAATTCAGCCACTTTAAATGCCACATTTACAAGAGGCAATATCGCACCGGCAACCAAGATGATGGTAGCTCATTCTCTCACAATAGATTACGCAGGCAGATTAAATTGGGATGCTGTAAAACAATATGGGTTTATCTATTCTAATACAGATGCTACCATTTTGGTAAACGGTTTTTCCAACAAGTTAACTATTGACGGTGTAAATTACAATTTTCCTGATAACGAAGAACTTGCCGCAGGAGAGTTTATTCGAAACGGCAAAACATTTTACATTACTCCTTTGAGAAACAACAGCTCAACGGCTCAGTCGGTTTCGGTATCTCAAAATATTTCAGGTTTAAAAAACAAACAAAATTACTATGTATGGTCGTTTATTTACTATACATTTGAAACATCAAACCCATATCTGTTTGTTGGAAACAAAATTATGTTCAAAAACGAGAGTACGGATGAATGTCCTTTAACCGTTGATTTTGAAGGGGGACTTTATCAGGTAACATCCCTTGCAGGCTTGTGCTGGACAAGCAATATGGCAACCCGGCATTATGCCGATGGTGCGCCGATAGCCTTTGCAAGAGCATATTCTTGCCGAACATGCCCCGATTCAACGGATCTCGCTTCTACTTTTGGATTACTCTACACCTGGCATTCGGCAGTTGGCGTACCTGAGGGTTCTTCTGCTTTGCCTGTGCCGAACGAAAGCGGATTTGTTCAGGGAATATGCCCAGAAGGCTGGCACGTGCCTGCGCAGGAAGAGTTAGACCGGCTTAATCAATACCCTGTGGAAGATATGAGAAGCACAGATTACTGGCTTATTTCGGGCGGCACAAACAGCACAGGCTTTAATGCACTGCCCGCAGGGAAGTACAGCGGCGAGAGAAACAGATTTGAGGATTTGTATGGTTTTACCGGTTATTGGGCAAGCGATTTGCATACCGAGCTATTTGCAAATTACTATTCAATAACTTACTATTGTAACTCTGCTGAAAACAAAGTAGCCAAAAAATCGGATGGGCTGAGTGTGCGATGTGTGATGGACTATTAATGAAAAAAGGGCAGCGAAAATTGCCCCATGAAACCCGCCCTGCTCCGGCACAAAAACCAGTGCACGGATTTTTGTAAAAAGAAGAATTAACCTTGCTCTGGGCTAAAAAAATCTTATATATTTGCGCATTGTTTTTATAGACAATAAATTTTACTCATTTTACTCATAAACACTCATTTAACTATGAAATCTAAAAAAATTAAAAGAACCACACACGAAAAAAAGAACAAAAAAATGTTTTTAGAACCTATCCTTGAAAAATTCATTGACCCTTTTACTGACTTCGGTTTTAAGAAGTTATTCGGAGAAGAGTGTAATAAAGATCTATTGCTTGATTTTCTGAATGAACTCCTTTATGAAGAGCAGGGACGCATTGTTTCAATCTCTTATCTGAAAACAGAACAATTAGGAATCACTGAGGAATCCCGCAAAGCCGTTTTTGATCTGTATTGTCAAAACGAAAAAGGGGATAAATTTATCGTTGAACTTCAAAAATCAAAACAAGAGTTTTTTAAAGACAGAACGCTGTACTATACTACTTTTCCCATTATTGAACAAGCCGAAAAAAATAATTGGAATTTTGAATTAAATGCAATATATACCATCGCCATCTTGGATTTTACTTTTGATGATAATAAAAATGATTTTGACAAATACAGATATGATGTTAAGCTATCGGACATTGAAACCCACAAAGTGTTTTATGATAAATTAACTTTTATTTATTTGGAAATGCCCAAATTTAACAAAGAAGTAGATGAATTGCAAACTCGTTTTGAAAAATGGATGTATGTAATTAAAAACCTCAGACGTTTGGATGATATTCCTGATACGTTACGAGAATATGTTTTTGAAAAGATGTTTGCAGCAGCGGAGGTAGCTAAATTATCTAAGGAAGAGTATATAAAATATGTGAATGTTAGAAAGATTTCAAGAGATTGGCAAAATTGTCTCAATACAGCCATAAAGGAAAGTACAGCAAAAGGAGAAGCCGAAGGAAGAAGAAAAGGAGAAGCCGAAGGAAGAAGAAAAGGAGAAGCCGAAGCAAATACTAAAATAATCATCAATAGTTATCAATCCGGTTTGACGATAGATACTATTGCAACTATCACCGGCTTACCTATTGAAGATATTACGGAGATATTAAAACAACACGGGCTGTATTGATTTTTTAATGAATATTATTGACTTTCTGAAAGATAAAAAGATTGCCATCCTCGGTTTCGGGAGAGAGGGAAAATCATCTTTTCGTTTTATTAGAACCCACTTGCCCGATAAACATGTAGCCATTCATGATCAAAATGATATTGAGATAGATGACAGTAACATTACTGTTATTTCCGGCGAAAACTATCTTCAAGGATTGAACGATTACGATATTATTTTAAAAACGCCCGGAATTAGCTTTGCACAGCTAAACTATTTCATTGAACCTGAGAAAGTCAGCTCGCAGACCGCGTTTTTTTTGCAATATTATGGAAAACAAACTATTGGGATTACAGGAACCAAAGGAAAAAGCACTGTCGCTTCCTTAACTCATCATATTCTTCAACAAAATCATAAAAAAACGATACTGGCGGGAAATATTGGTACACCTTTTTTTGATATTATTGAACATATTGATAAACAAACGCTTGTTGTTGCAGAGCTTTCGGCGCATCAATTGGAGTTTGTGCATCACTCGCCTCATATCGCTGTTTTTCTCAATTTGTATCAGGAACATTTAGATCATTTTAACTCGTTTTCAAGTTACATGCAAGCTAAATTAAATATTACAAAGTATCAAAACGAAAACGATGTTTTAGTGTATAATGAAGATGATGAATGGGTTACAAAACTACTAACCCAACATAATTTTAAGCGCAATTTTTTTCCGTATTCTAATCGTGTAAAGTATAGTGCAGCATTTACAGTTTGTAGATTGTTTGAAATTGCTGATAAACAGATAGAAGCAGCAGTTGCTTCGTTTATTCCTTTGGAACACAGACAAGAATTTGTGGGAGAGCGGCACGGCATCCGCTTCTACAACGACTCAATTGCCACAGTGCCGGAAGCAACCATATATGCATTGGAAACGTTGAAAGAAGTGAGCACGTTGCTACTCGGCGGATTTGACAGAGGAATTGATTATGAAATTCTGTACGATTTTCTGCAGAAAAATCCTGTAGAAAACATTGTGCTTATGGGACCTGCCGGAAAACGAATGAAAACCGAATGGGAAACAAAATTTGGTAATACATTTGTTGCCAATACATATATAATAGAAGAAGATGACATGCAAAAAATCATCAGTTTTGCGATACTAAACACGCAAAAAGGAAAAATCTGCCTGCTTTCTCCCGCTGCCGCCAGCTACGACCGCTACACCAATTTTGAAGAACGAGGCAAAATATTTAAACAGTGTGCTTTACATCCATTTCCATTAAAGTCTTTTAACTCATTTCATATTGATGTTAATTGCAATGATTTTATTTGCATTAACAAAGAGGAAGAGTTTAAATACCTGTTTGAGAAAAAAATATTTCAAACCCCTTTTCTAATACTTGGAGGAGGTTGTAATCTCTTATTTACGAAAATTACAGACACTGTTATTCACATAAATACAAAAGGAATAGACATTATTGAGCAACACAATGATTTTGTTACCATTGATGTAAAATCCGGTGAAAACTGGGATGATTTTATCGCTTTTTGTGTAAAAAACAGTTTTTATGGTGTAGAAAATTTGGCAGGCATTCCGGGAAAAGTGGGAAGCTGCCCCGTTCAAAATATCGGCGCGTATGGCGTTGAAGTAAAAGATGTTGTTAAAGAAGTACATGCACTTGAAATTGCCACCGGAAAAAAAATTGTTCTATCGAATGAAGATTGTAAAATTGGCTATAGAGATTCCATTTTTAAGAACGAATTAAAAAACAAAATCATCATTACTTCGGTGGTGTTTCAATTATCGAAAATTGAAAAATATAACCTTACCTATCAGGCATTAAAGGCTGAATTGCAAATTGAACCTAACATTTCATTATCGTTCGTGCAAGAAAAAATTAAAGAGATAAGAAATCGAAAGTTGCCGGATATGAAACAAATCGGTTCAGCAGGAAGTTTCTTTAAAAACCCTGTAATTCAAAAAGAAAAATTTGAAAAAATACAAAAAAAATATCCACAGTTAATTCATTTTGAAGAGAATGAACATCAAAAAAAGTTAGCGGCTGCTCAACTTATCGAACTTTCCGGATGGAAAGGTTCCCGCAAAGGCGATGCAGGTGTTTATCCTTACCAACCCTTGGTTTTGGTAAATTATGGAAATGCTACAGGAGAAGAGATTATGAATTTGGCAAAGAAAATTCAACAATCAGTTTTTGAAAACTTTGGAGTGGAATTAGAATGTGAGGTGGGGATAGTTTAAAGGTTTAAAAATTTAAAAATTTAAAGATTTAAAGATTTAAAGATTTAAAGATTTAATGAATATATTTTGAACTTAAACCTAAAATCGTAAATCTATGAAAATCCGTTTCGCCCAAAAAGAAGACACACTTGCCATCCTCAATCTTATCAAAGGGATTGCAGAATATGAAAAACTGTTACATGAAGTAACCGCCACAGAAGAGATACTATACGATTCGCTGTTTGAGAAGAAAGCAGCAGAAGTGTTGCTGGGAGAAGAAAATGGGAAGATCATTGGTTTTGCGCTTTTCTTTCACAACTTCTCTACGTTTACCGGCAAGCGCGGGCTTTATCTCGAAGATCTGTACGTGCTTCCCGAATATCGTCATCAAGGCTTTGGCAAGCAGTTTTTTGCAGAACTCATGAAGATTGCGCAAGAACGCAACTGCGGAAGAATGGAATGGATCTGTTTAGACTGGAACACGCCCGCAATTCAGTTCTACAAAGAATACATTGGCGCTATTTCTTTAGATGATTGGACATTGTATCGCTTAGGGGAGAGTGAAATCAATTTAAAGATTTAAAATTTAAGGTTTTATAAAAGAGCTTTTATTTTTGCAGTCAAAAAGCCTTGTATAAAATGGGCTTTATCTGTTTTTGTATTAAGATTTTGATTGATAACATACCTTTCTGTAATATTATTCTGTTCGCAAAAGTTTTCCAATACTAACAAACGTGCAGGTTTTTGAAAAGTTTTGTACTTGCATTCCATTGCTTTTAACGAAAATAGATTGTTGTAAATAAAATCTACTTCTGTTCCGTCAGCTGTGCGAAAGAACTGAATTTGAGCGCTATTGTTTTTAATTCTCCAAAGTTCTATAAAAACAGTATTTTCAAAAACTGCTCCGCTATCATTACGTAATGAGATGATGGAAGTTTTTCCTACTTGCCTGGCTCCAATCAAAATTACAATAGGAACTGTTTGAAAAGCATTTTCAATTTTTGAAAGATAGGTTATTCTTTTATACATCTCGATAATTTTGCACGAAAATATAAAAAACTCGCGATGTTTTTATCTGATTAGAAAAAAATACCGATAGTTTGCTTTCTACCGCCGTTTTATTTTCTTCAAAACAAACATTTTCAACCCCTCCCTTTCCGATTTTGTTAACCCAACATAAAATATAATGAGAGCTGATGAAATTAATGTAACTGCCGTTACCCCCACAATCCTCCAAAAAGAGGGGTTAAAGCTGCAATAATAAAGCAACGGCAACGCAAACGCCAATACCGTTACAGTCGAAACAGGTAGAATAACTTGTTTTAAATAGTTGAAAATATTCATTTTCAGCATAATCTTCATAAAATATATTCTGCACAAATGGGCAATAATAGTAATAATAATAACAATAATCATGGTGGTTTGCGGTGGAAATCCCCATTTCAAGAACAGGTATGAAACCGGCAAATTCATTAAGATTATAGACCCGGTAACCAATTGATACCGTTTTATTTTTCCGGTGGCTTGAATAGATGCGATAAGCGGATTTGCCAATGATTCAACTATCGCATTGATGATGACCAAACGTGTAAAAATGATAGTGTATTCAGGCACATCTGTGAGCCATATTTCTAAAATTGCCTTTGTTTCAATGAGGACAGGTATGGAGAGTACTAATAATAAATAGTAACAAAACTTTGAACTTTGAAACACCAACTTCATCATCTCGCCCGATTTATCTTCATTATCTACAGAATACGATTTGATGATTTGTGGACGGATGGCTGTGAAAAAATTATGGACAAACTGGTTTAGTGCACTGTAAACCTGAAAGGCAAGCCCCCGTGCCGCGTTTACGAACACTCCAAAAAAGAGATTGAGTAATTGGTTGAACCCTTGGCTCCTTATGGTCATTGCCAGAGCGCCAAAAACGCTCCATCCTGCAAAAGCAAACACTTCCTTAAACATGGTTTTATCCCAATAATATTTAATTTTACATTCCGGAAACTTCAAAGTAGAATACAAAATGTAAGAAGCGGATATTAAAATCTGAACAACAAGCAGCAAAACGGCATATAGTTTCAATTTGTCAATGGGGAAGTAGATAAGTACAAACACTATTGCCAATTTGAAAATTACCTCCAAAATACTGATATAGGCATAAGCCTGCATGTGTTCGCGTGCTGTAATAATTGCCAGATAGGGCGTTGTGATGATACTTACCATAAAGGTAAAGATGGCAAATTGATACACCCACGCAGCAGCCTCAAACCTGTCGGGAGGAATTTTCATGATGTTGCGAAAATACCATAGCCCTATGGTTTCGGTAAGGATACAAATGGCAAGGGCAATGCCAATGAAAATCAATACATTAATACTGAAAAGCTGCTTTAGTTTGGTGTGGTTTTCCACACCGAGCTCTACAGCAAAAAAACGTTGGGAGGCGGTTGCCATCGTGCCGCTCAAAAATGCAAGCATCGCTACCACTCCTGCAACAACGTTATAAGTACCGAAATCTTCTTCCCCCAGCACATTCAACACCACCCGGGTGGTGTAGAACATGATTAGCATCGTCAGCAACATCCTGAAATAGAGGAGCGCTGTGTTTTTAGCGATACGGGATTTGTTGATAGGAGGCATTGAAAATTAAGAATTAAGAATTAAGAGAACTTTGAACTTTGAACTTTGAACTTTAAACTTTAAACTTTAAACTTTAAACTTTAAACCATCATACAATTCGCAAACTGTTGCAAAAATCTTACATTATTCTCAAAATAGAGGCGTATGTCATTGATTTTAAATTTGAGCATTGCCATGCGTTCAATGCCGAGACCAAATGCGTATCCGCTGAATTTAACAGAATCAATACCACAGTTGTCTAATACGTTGGGATCAATCATGCCACAGCCGAGAATCTCTACCCAGCCGGAATATTTACACACGTTGCATCCTTTTCCGCCACAGATTTTACATTCAATATCCATCTCTGCAGAGGGCTCCGTGAAAGGAAAATAAGAAGGGCGGAGACGAATTTTGGTTTCTTGTCCAAACATCTCTTGGGCAAAAAACAACAACACCTGCTTCATTTCAGCAAATGAGACATTAGGCGCAATATAAAGCCCTTCTACCTGATGAAAAATGCAGTGGGAGCGTGCAGTGATCGTTTCGTTGCGATACACTCTTCCGGGGCATATTACACGAATGGGTGGCGGACAACTTTCCATGGTGCGCACTTGCAACGACGATGTATGTGTGCGAAGCAACAGTTCAGGATTCACATTCACAAAGAAGGTATCTTGCATATCACGAGCCGGATGTTCCTGCGGAAAGTTCAAAGCAGAAAAAACATGCCAGTCATCTTCAATATCAGGACCGGAGACTGTTGAGAAACCTATCTTTTCAAAAATTTCACACACTTCATTCATTACAAGCGAAACCGGGTGCAAAGCGCCCGGAGTACAAAGCGTAGCAGGGCGAGTTACATCAATTTCCGAAGTGTGGGGCATTGCAACATCTTCCACCTTGCTTTTGTGCATCTCGAACAACTGCTGTGCGTACTGTTTCAATTCGTTAACTTCTTGTCCGAACTCTTTGCGCAATTCGGGCGACACATCCTTTATTTCGCCGAGCAATTGCTGCAAATCACTTTTTTTGCTGAGAAACTGCAAGCGAAATTCATCCAAATGCACAACGGTTTCTACGCTGAATTGTTCAATCTGTTGTTTTATCTCTTCTACTTTTGGGTTCATAGTCTTGG
>Ga0123356_10005730_pt1 | contig 12622 bp, 10 predicted proteins | sample TergutEmb28metaG_2_FD_92546 | JGI IMG/M metagenome (GOLD analysis project Ga0123356, IMG submission 92546) | Embiratermes neotenicus P3 segment gut microbial communities from Petit-Saut dam, French Guiana - Emb289 P3 | ecosystem: Host-associated > Arthropoda: Insects > Digestive system > Gut ... | reverse complement strand
CAGAAGCGAAAACTTGATAGATATTCCGATTTACGCTATTGGGCAGTTGGAAGAGATACTCACTGATTAAATCAACCCCATCCCAGAATCAATTATACAACAACTGATATTTTGAAATAATAGTATCCCATTTATACCGGTTATCTGCAATTAACTTCATGTGAGGCGCTTGACGTATCCGCCGATGACATGCTTAATATCCGTTTTGCGCCCGAAGACCTTAGTAAAAGGGAAAAAAAGGTTATTATGGCTTACCGGGCTAAGTCTGAAATTCAACATGCTGTAAATATTTTGCTTGGAATTGAATAAAAATTTCATTTCGCTTTCTTTTCTTATTTTAAAAATTAAATATTATACTTGTAAGTTTTATGTTGCGTTATTATTATATTATTATTATAATTATATGATATGGGGTATGTATTCCGTTACCGTCAGAGGTCGAATTTAGCGGTGATAACTACTGAAAAGGTTGATAAAATTATGGTAAATGTCAGGTTATCTTGCAGGAGGCTGTTGGTTTTAGTCTGTGCCATGGGTGTGTTGAGCAGCTCTTTTGCTGCCGGTCTTCCCGGCGAGTTTTTTGTTACAAGCCGTTGGCGCGCTCTTCATAATCCCTATTCGCCGCTGAGCAATCCGGCAAATATTGCTGAGGAGAACTACACATCCGCCCGTATCGCGTTTGCGCCTGTGCTTGGCGGTGAGTTTGCGCTGTTTGAACTCGGTTTAACCCAGCCGCTCAATTTTTACCACACCGCGGCTTTTACCATGCTCATAGAGAGCGGCGGAAAGGTATACAATGCCGTTCCTGATCCCGACGGAAAACTTGTTGATGACTTAACGAATGCGCTTGGGAACGCTAATCTTATTTTTTCATTCAGCTATGCTTACCATATCTGGCGGAATCTGATTTTGGGCGCGAACCTCAATATCGCTTACCAGACAAACTTCGGCGATCCTCTTATGGGTACGGGTATTGACGTCGGCGCCAACTACCGTGTTATGCAGCATCCTATTCTCGGTGAACACATTGTCGGCGCGGCTACACAAAACCTTATTGCTCCAACTATGGGCACTTCGCTTGTTCCTGATTTCGGCAGCGCAAGCACGTATGCGAGAAACCTGCGTCTTTCATTCTATTCAAAATTTTGGGAGAACCGTCTCGAAAACTATCTTGACCTTGACATAAAAGACTTTGTGGCAGGCGCGCAGAATTTTGAAGGCGATGTAAGTTTTCTTAAGAAGCTTGAGTGGGACCTCAACTGGCGTGTAGGCGTTTGGGCGATGAGGATGTTTAAGGCTTACCTGCTTTTTGGATTTGATGAAAGCGTTGTTGGGCATTGGGGGCTTGCTCTGGGCGCTCAGATTCCTTCGCTTAACGCAGGACGTGACCTCAGCGCTCATTATCAATATAATATAATGACTGAGGAAGACAGTGAAGCTACAAGCCATACTTTTTATGTGAAAGCGGATTTTGGAAAGCACAGGGAAGAGATGCACGCGCGGAAGATTGGGCGTATGGCGTCGCTTAATCCAAGTGAGCTTTATAACCGTGCCCGCAGGCTCTATGCTGAGGGGAAATACTGGGAAGCGTTTTTCCTTCTTAGCCGCGTTATGGTTGAGTTCCCTGATTTTTTCAGAAACGACTGGGTTACGCTTTTGCGCTCAGATTGTCAGGAACGTCTTGATATGCGCGAACAGGCTGTTAAAAACTATAATAAGGTTAAGGAAGAGTTTCCCACAAGCGAAGTTGTGCCGTACGCAGATCTTGGACTCATGCGCATTTACTACCGCAATAACGATTTCCCGGCTGCCACAAGTCAGTTTGTTGAACTCAATAAGCCAAGCGTGCCGGACTCTCTGAGATTTCACGGTTCATATCTTATGGGGCAGATTTTTTTGCAGAACGGAGAATTGAGAAGAGCTATCCACGCATTTTCAATTATCCCGGAAGACCACCCGGAATACGCGTTTGCCCAGCACGCGACAGCCGTTGCCCACGCTATGCTTGACAGTGACATGAAGGAGCTTATTACAGCTCTTGAAAACGCGATAAGCATTACTCCAAAAACACCGGAACAGCAAGAGGTTGTTTCCAGAAGCTATCTCTTTTTGGGACTTATTTTCTATGAAGAGGCTGCTCTCTCAAAGGCTGTTGTAGCTTTGAGGGGAGTTCCGGCTAACAGCTACTACGCAGAGGACGCGCTTTTGGGGCTTGGGTGGACTGCTCTTAAGGCGCGCCAGTGGAACGACTGTATTAATGTCGGTCAGCAGCTTGTAAGAATAACTAACAAGCCGATTCTCCGTTGTGAGGGGATGCTTATTCAGGCTTACGGGCATCTTTTGCAGAGAGATTACCCAAGAGCCCTTGAACTGTTAAGAGCTGCTTATGACCTCAGTAAGACACTTGAGGGTCCAAGTGAAGATTCTCTGAGTATGCGTCAATTGAATAATGACAATAAACGTATTGAGTACACTCAAATGTCCGACCGTGTAGAAGATTTCTCTTTGCTTGGTCAGACTTCCCACATTGCTGTAGTTCTTGACAGTCTCAGAATTCAGAGTAATAACTTTATTAGAGATTTTCATGAGTTCCACAGGTTTCAGGGAGAGTTTCAGAGAGAGGGTTTCTTTTCAAGAAGCATTGAGCAGGTAAAAGATGACCTTGAATACGCTCTTGCTACGGTGCAGAAGGTTGCTGGAATTACCGGCGGCGACAGAAACCAGCAGAGAATGCAGGAACAGTCAAGAGAGCTTGAAGCTGAGATCGAAAAATTGCGCCGTGAGATGGAAGAGGGCGGCGGAGAAGAGTAGGCCTCAAACCACCCTGGGTTTAAAACCCTGGGTTACCTATCTTCGCTCTCCTAAAGGGGCGCGGGAAAACGGGCGGCTTTCTGCCGCCCTTACTATTTTACACGGAACATTTTCCGCACCCCTTTAAGGGTGCAAAATCTCTAACCCCGGGCTTTACCCTGGGTTTATTGGCGGATTAACAATTTACGGAGTATTCGATGGCAGATAAGACGTTACCATTTACAGATGAAGAGATAAGGGAATTGGTTGACCGTTTTCCTACCCCTTTTCATATATATGACGAGAAAGGGATAAGGGAAAATGCGCGAAGGATGATAAAGGCATTTTCATGGGCGCCTAATTTTTATGAGTATTTTGCTGTTAAGGCTGCTCCTAATCCATATCTGCTCAGCATTTTTAATCAGGAGGGGATGGGCGCTGATTGCAGTTCCATGGCGGAGCTTGAGCTTGCGAAATGCTGCGGTATAGTTGGCGGAAAAATTATGTTTACCTCTAACGCGACTCCGGCTGATGAGTACATAATGGCGCGTAAGCTTGGCGCGATTATTAATATTGACGATATAGCGCATATCCCTTTTTTAGAAAAACACGGCGGACTTCCTGAACTTGTGAGTTTACGTTATAACCCGGGGCTTTTACGTACTGGAAACGCCATTATCGGCAATCCGCATGAGGCCAAGTATGGGTTCACGCGTGAACAGGTGTTTGAGGGTTACAAACTTCTTAAGGAGAAGGGTGTAAAGCGGTTCGGGCTTCACGCCATGATTGCGTCAAATGAGCTTAATGGTGAATATTTTGTAGATACTGCGGTTATGCTCTTTGAGCTTGCGGTTGAGGTGTCTGAGAGGATTGGTATCAGGTTTGGGTTTATAAATATGGGCGGCGGTATCGGCATTCCCTACCGGCCTGGTCAGGAAGCGGTTGATATTGAAAAGGTATCCAAGGGTATTAGAGACGCTTACAAGGAGATTATTATTCCGGCTGCGCTGCATCCGCTTAAAATTTGCTTAGAGTGCGGCCGTGTTATGACAGGCCCTTATGGTTTTTTAGTTTCAAAAGCGCTTCACAAAAAAGAGACTTATAAAAAGTACATAGGGCTTGACGCGTGCATGGCGAATCTGATGAGGCCGGCGCTTTATGATGCGTACCACCATATAACTGTTATCGGTAAAGAAAATTTGCCGCGTGATCATATATATGACGTTACCGGGTCATTATGTGAAAATAATGATAAATTCGCAATTGACAGAGAGCTGCCTTTTATTGAACCCGGTGATATAGTGGTAATTCACGACACAGGCGCGCATGGCCACGCAATGGGATTTAACTACAATGGAAAATTGCGCTCTGCCGAGCTTTTGCGCCGTGAAAACGGTGAAGTAATTGAAATCAGGCGCGCGGAAACAATAAACGATTTGTTTGCTACGCTTGACTTTAAAGGATTATCAAAATTTAATAAATTATAAATTAAGGATTACAATTGAAACAGGCAAAAACAGCAATAACGCCGACGCGTTTAGATGATTATCCCGAATGGTACCAGCAGGTGATAAAAGCCGCTGATTTGGCTGAGCATTCCCCTGTGCGCGGGTGCATGGTTATTAAGCCCTGGGGGTATGCGCTTTGGGAAAATATTCAGCGCGTGCTTGACAAAATGTTTAAGGATACCGGACATAAAAACGCATACTTTCCGCTCTTTATCCCAAAGAGTTTTCTTGAAAAAGAGGCGCAGCATGTTGAAGGGTTTGCAAAAGAGTGCGCTGTCGTCACCCATCACAGGCTTCAGGCGGGAGCGGACGGAAAACTTGTTCCCGCTGGAGAACTTGAAGAACCTCTTGTCGTTCGTCCTACATCGGAAACGATTATTGGTGCGATGTTTGCGCAGTGGGTTCAGTCTTATAGAGACTTGCCGCTTCTCATAAATCAATGGGCGAATGTTGTGCGCTGGGAGATGCGGACACGGCTGTTTTTAAGAACTGCGGAATTTTTATGGCAGGAGGGGCACACGGCTCACAGCACATCTGAAGAGGCTATGGAAGAGACGGAAAAAATGCTTGAAGTATACTCAACTTTCGCTCAGGATTACATGGCTATGCCTGTTATAAAAGGTGAGAAGACCGAATCTGAGAGATTTCCCGGCGCTGAAAAAACCTACTGTATAGAGGCGATGATGCAAGACCGTAAAGCGCTTCAGGCCGGTACATCTCACTTTTTGGGTCAGAACTTTTCAAAAGCGTCACAAATTAAATTTCTTGACAGTACGGGTAAGGAAGAGTACGCCTGGACGACAAGCTGGGGAGTGTCAACGCGCCTTATCGGCGGGCTCATTATGACTCATGGCGATGATGACGGATTAATTGTTCCGCCGCGCCTTGCTCCTTCACATATAGTAATTTTGCCTGTGATGCACGGAGATGAGAGTGACGCCGCAGTATTTGATTACTGTGACGCGCTTGCAAAAGAGTTGAAAGCGGTTAATTATGACGGCAGGCCGGTTGAAGTTGAGGTTGACAAACGCGAGGGCAGGGGCGGAGATAAAGTTTGGTCATGGATTAAAAAAGGGATTCCCATATATCTTGAAATCGGCCCGCGTGATATTGCGTCGGAATCTGTATTTGTCGGACGGCGCGATAAGAGCCGTAAGGAGCGTTTTGGGATGCCAAAGAATGAGTTTATTGGCAAGGTTTCCGAAATTCTGACTGATATCCAAAATAATCTTTTTGAACGCGCCAAAACATTCAGAGACAGCAATATCAGAAAGATTGACAGTAAAGAGGAGTTTTACAAATTTTTCACTTCTGCCAATAAAGAAAAACCGGAAGTACACGGCGGCTTTGCCCTCTGTCACTGGAACGGAAAAAGCGATGTTGAAGAGCAGGTAAAAAAAGATTTGAATGTGACGATACGCTGCATCCCTCTTGACACAGAGGCAGAAAGCGGCAAATGTGTTATCAGCGGAGAAGATTCTGCGCGCAGAGTAATCTTCGCCAAATCGTATTGATATGTATTGACAAATATTATAGGTCACACGATTAAATGTTGCGCCGTACTGTCCGAAGACCTCACGGCTGTAGTGCAGTCTGAGGGCGGTATGGCGCAACATTTAATCGTGTCTTCAATAATCATACATAAAAAAGAGGCTGTTTTATGATTGAATCACTTCTCTCATTAGACGTCTCTCTTTTTGAAATTATCAATTCGCGCCATTCCCCTTTTTTTGACCGCTTTTTTTGGATTATCACTCAATTCGGCTATGTTTTTGTTACGCTGCCTTTAGTTCTTATGTTTGTAGTTAAAAAAACGGATAGAACCCAATTAAAAAGAACACTCTTACTAATAGTTACCGGAACACTCATCTGTGCCGGTACAGTCACGGCAATTAAACTGTCTGTTAACCGGCCAAGACCATCTGTATATTGTGAAGAGAAATCCATCCCTTATGTTCCGCATACAATTGGTCCTTTACTTGAAAGATACTCCTTTCCGTCAGGACATACCGCGTGCGCGTTTGCGGGCGCGGCAGTATTGGTTTATCTGTTTGGGGGATGGTACTGGTTATCATTTGCCGCTGCCGGATTTGTAGGATACTCAAGAATTTACGTAGGCGCGCATTTTCCGCTTGATGTATTTTGCGGTATGGTTTTGGGCTGTTTTATTATGTGGATTACATTTTTTGTTGGTTACAAACGGCAAGGCGTTTACTTTTTTCTCGCTTTTAACTCAGTATAACTAAGCTCACATCCGCAATAATTCTGCCTGTAAAGACCAAGCTTATGGCTAAGCTCAATACTTTTACGAAAGCCGTCATTTTTTTTGAAGTTAAATGGGATGTATGATACTCCATACTTGTTAGCAGCAAGATTTCCAGTTTCGTCAAGCATCTTAACATTTTTATGCGGTGATACGCTCATTACTGTGGCAAAGGCCGGCCATCCCATAACAGCGCAATGAGCAGCGGTGCGTGAAAGGCGAAGTTGAAAACAGGCGCGGCACCGTTCACCGCCCTCAGGCGTGTCTGTCAATCCGCTTACAGCCTGTGTCCAAAGATTGGGCTGATAATGATCACAAGTAAATGGAACTCCATATATTTCAGCGCCCTTCTGCGCCTCGTTTAACCGCAGGTAATACTCGTCATCAGGAAAAATATTCGGGTTACAAAAAAAACAGTGGAGCTCATATAAATCCTTAAGTACTTCAACTGCATAAGCTTCATCAGGGGCGCAGCAGATATGGAGGAGCAGTTTTGGTTTCATGATGACGGTAATTATCCTTTAGCAAGAATCGCCTGCTCAGCGGCGTTGATTATTTTTTTATGCCGGCGGATTTTATATAATTTTATTATGCCAAGCGAGATACCGTAAAAAAGGGCTACGCCTGACGCTCCCTGTAAACCAAATAAAACAGCTGCCGGAAACAGAAGCGCGCAGAGTACTACTGTGTAGTATATAAACGCGAAGTGTGACAGATAATGCCTGAAGATATACCTGCGGAACTCAACATGACGCTCTCCTGTAAACCGCAAAAAACGAAGCCCTTCCTGATTGAATTGGCCGCGAAGCACCTTGTTTAGCATAAACGGCCTCATAATAGAATCATTCCAGCCGCCGCTTTTTTTAACAAATTCGGCAAATGCCGACATTCCGTATTTGATGTGTCCGCGCTCAAACAGTATACCTATCATTGGGGGAAGAAGGTCTTTTTCTGAAGGCATGCTTTTGTAAGCGCGGTTAAGGTAGTGAAAAGCTTTTACGTTCTGTTCCTCTTCTCTGTAATAATCTGCCAGAAAACAGTAATCCTCAGTACAGTAAGGACGTTCAAGCTCTATTACGTTGTTAACTGTTTCTATCATTTCATCATATTTTCCGGCATTGCGCAGATGATGGTAATAATCTCTTAAAGCTTCAATGTTTTGAGGGTCAAGTTTTATCGCTTTTGCAAAGTACTCTTCGGCTCCATTAAAATCACTTTTTTCTGAAAGGGCAATGCCCATCACCCGGTATCCTTCGGTATCTATGGGAGCGACGTTGATTGCTTTTTGCGCCATTATAATTGCGTCTTCGATACGGTCGGTGTTCAAATGCACGTATGCAAGGTCAATATAGCCAATCAGAGAATTAGGATAGAGGGAGATTGTCTTTTTCGCCGCAGATGCGGCTTTGTCAAGCTGATTGTTTTGTGAAAAGCAAAATACAAGTTTTGACATAAGATGAATGTTTTTCGGGGAACTTTTGAGAGCTTCATCATAGAGCTTAACAGCTTCACCGGCCTTATTTATAAAAATAAAGTGGTCTGCAAGAAGGTCGCGCGCTTCATCGAATGCGGGATTAATATCAAGAGCCATAAGATAGCATTTTTGCGCATCCTCAAAGCGTCCCAACTGGCTGTATGCCATCCCTGCGTTACGGAATGTTTCCGGGTTATCCTGAGTAATTTTTACCGCTTCTTCAAAGCAAAGAATCGCTTTTTGCGGATTATTTATCTCCGTATAATACCAGATAAGGGCTGACCAGACTAATTCATTATAAGGGTGGTGTTTTTGAGCTTTTAGAATAAATTTGCCCCCCTTTTTCACCTGGTCCATCATTGCGTGAGCGTAAAAAAGCCCAAGAAGGCAATCGGCGTTGTCCCGTTCAATCCTCAATCCCTTCAAAAGAAATGGAATAGCTTTGCGCGGCATATTTTGTTCCGCAAACAGGCGTGAGTAGAGGAAGTAAATTTCCCAGTCATTTTGGTAGACGTCTTTATATTGGTCAAGAAGTTTATGCGCTTCCTCAAAGAAACCAAGCTCAAGCGTCTCTTGAACTTTGTCAATAAGTTCAGGCAAGTCGAGCCACTCTTCAATACTCATTCAGCAGCTCTCCTTTAAGCTAAAGCTGTTACTTATGAGTTGCGTTGAGCAGTTTTTTTTATCGTCAGGATATCTGTCATCAATTATAGCTGCGGGATAGCGTTTTTTGAAACGTGTATCAATAATCATTAAAATAAAAAAAGAGCCAAAAAACGCGGCGGCAGCGGATAAAAGCGCAGGTGCTGATTCAATTTTTTGAGGCGCTGTTAAAAGCCAGCAAAGCATAGTTGTCACAGTAAAGAATATCGGCGTGCCGAATACGAGAACGCTGACTAAGTTAGGTTCGGGAACAAAACGCTGGAAATTTATTTGATCACCAATAACATACGCGCTGGGATTTTTTACGCTGATGAAAAACCGGCGCTCAAATTTACGTGTTCCGCACGAACCGCATCCAGTTTTGCACACTTTCTTTTTTGTTGAGCATGTGTTGCCGGCGGCATTAGTCAACACCCAGATTTTATCTTTATCTATGGCGTATATTGAGCCTTCGCCTTGTTCTTTATGTACTAATTTCATAATATAACTGTAAAGTACGTTTTTACTCTCTGTTCCGCGTCAAAAATTTTATTTTCTCATAAAGGCGAAACTGCTAAAAAATAACACCCGGTTCGTGACGAATGATTTTCCCGTTCAACGTATAAAACCTGTTGATAGAAGTTCCGAGATTACACAGAATTTCATAGCCGATTGTTTTACCGTGCAGAGCGACTTCATCAGCGGTTATTGTTTCTTCTCCTTGTTGACCTATAGCAACCGCATCATCACCCGCATTTATTTTTGGATTTGACCCCGCGTCTGCCATTATATAATCCATTGTTACGTTGCCTGCTATACGGTAACGCTTTCCGCCGATAAGTATATCTCCAACATTACCCAAAAAACGGGGGAGACCGTGAGCGTATCCAAGCGCGATTGTCGCAATATATGTCTCCTCTTTTGTAACATAATTTCCGCAGTAAGAGACAGGTTCACCCGCGGCAACTTTTTTCATTTTGACAACACGTGATTTGAGAAACGCAACCTGTTTAAGGTCTGCGTTAAAATTTTGAGCAGGGTCAGGATTGCATCCGTAAAGAGCGATACCCGGACGTACAAGCGTACATCCGTCAATCGGAAACCGAAGTAAAGCTGCGCTGTTTCCGTAATGAATATGGATAGGCGGGAGGCCGTTTTTGCGCAGCTGGTCAATACAATATGTAAATCTATCGAGTTGCTGGCTTACTGTTGATGTATTGGGCTCATCTGCGGATGCCATGTGGGTGTAGACGCCCTCCAAGTGCAGATTTTGAGCGTTTTTCAGTTGGCCGATTACATCGTTAATCTCTGCGGGGAGTATTCCCATACGGTTCATTCCCGTATCAACATGAAGATGAAAACGTATGTCAACCCCGCACTCTTTCCACTCCTTTATCTCCTTTATGTCATTCAGTGTAAAAACAACATTTTGCTTTACACCCAAACGGATTTCATTTTCATCAGCCTGACCAAGTATCAGTACGGGAGCATTAATCCCTGATTCCCGTAAGTAAAAAGCCTCCTGCGGACGTGCAACGGCAAAAAACTCTACGCCGCCCTGTTTTTCCAGCACAGAAGCAATTTCCGCGCAGCCGCAGCCGTAAGCGCAGTCCTTAACAACTGCAATCAGTCCGATACCGGATGGCAGCACAGAGCGGATTTGCGCAGCGTTATGAAGAAGATTGTCAAGCGATATCTCTACATAAGGCGAGTGAGGCAATCTGTTTTTTATATCTTCGAGGCGCAAATTTTCCATTCGCCGTTTTCTTTCTTCCTGAAAAAGCAGGAAGGATAATTTTCATGACACGCCGCTCCTGTCTGGTCAACCTTAAATAAAAGTGCGTCTCCATCGCAGTCAACATAAACCTCACGCACCTTCTGAACATGGCCGGACGTCTCGCCTTTTTTCCATCTCTTCTGACGGCTTCTGCTCCAGTAGACCATATCACCGCTGTCAAACGTCTCTGTCAGAGACTCCCTGTTCATGTAAGCGATCATGAGAACTTCATTCGTGGTGAAATCCTGTGCGATAGCAGTAACAAGCCCCTTCTCATCAAATTTTACAATGTCAATCAACCCCATACCAGTACCCTTCGATTAGAATTTATGTTATAATATTTTCTTTTTTTTCCGCACCCCAACGGGGTGACATCAGTAACCCTGGGTGAAGCCCTGGGCTTTCTGCGTCCGGCTCCCTATACTCGGTTCCCTCTACTCCCTAATCTGCCCATCCCCCCTGACAATCCACTTATATGTAGTAAGATCATCAATCCCCATAGGCCCCCGCGAATGCAGTTTGTCGGTTGATATACCAATTTCACAGCCCATACCGTACTCCCCGCCGTCTGCAAAGCGGGTGCTTGCGTTAATCATTACGGATGCGGAATCAACCTCTGTTATAAATTTTTCCTGTTCCGGCTTATCTTCACTTATAATAGAATCCGTATGACGCGAACCGTAAGTATTGATGTGCGTTACAGCCTCATCAATCCCGTTTACACTCTTCACGTTTAACCGCAGGTCAAGATACTCCTCACCCCACGCCTTTTCATCAGCTATAATAATTTTATCCGACAGCTTACAACTCTCTTCATCACCGTAGAGAGTAACGCCTTTGTCAATCAAAGCGTCAATTATGGATTTACGCTTCTGTAAATCAAGGCTATTATCTAAAATAAGCGTCTCCATTGCGTTGCATACCCCTGGACGCTGTACTTTCGCGTTGATTGCGATATCAACAGCTTTTTTCATATCGGCATTAGCCGATACAAATACATGACAAATCCCGTTATAATGTTTTATTACAGGGATACGGGATTTTTCAGTGACCATCCGTATTAAGCTTTCGCCGCCTCTTGGGATTATAAGGTCAATCTGTTTATCCTTAGTGAGCAAGAGTTCAACTGCCGCTCTGTCGGTTGTCGGGATAAACTGCAAAGCTGATGACGGAAGCCCGGCTTCTTCAAGACATTTTGAAAAAAGTGCGCAAAGCGCGCTGTTTGAATGAAAAGCTTCTGACCCGCCTCTAAGAATCACCGCGTTACGGCTTTTAAGACAGATGGCCGCAGCGTCAACAGTAACATTGGGACGTGACTCGTAGATAATTCCGATTACGCCGATAGGCACACGCATTTTGCTTATGTTAAGTCCGTTGGGACGAACGCGCTCTTCGTAAAATGTCCCCGCAGGACTTTTTAACGCGGCAACCTCTCTGAGTCCGTTAATCATAGAGCCAAGCGTTTTATCAGAAAGAGTAAGACGGTCAAGCATAGCAGGTGATAAACCTTTTTTCTTTCCTGCTTCAAGGTCTTTCTTATTCTCTTCCTGAAGCGATAACTTGTTTGACTGAAGGTAATCAGCCATTTTAAGCAGTGCGTTATCAACGCTTTGTGAAGAGATGTTTTGAAGGACAAGCGACGCTTTGCGTCCTTTACATGCTATATCATTCACAACTTTTTCCAATTCTTGTTTTTCCATATTATTCTTTTGGCTCCGCTTTTATTTGATACAATTTCTCTGTTAGAAATTAATTTTTCGGCTTTCGGTAAATCAATTAAAAATTTAATTGCATTTAATCACGAGTTTTTTGTATTTTGTCATTATGGATAAGTATAAAACAGCATCTAACAGTATTTTCATCTTATGTATACTGCGCTTGCTTGGCAAAGCGGTTTATTCCCGCCCCGCTTGCTTGACAAAAGCGCCCCCCCCCCCCCCATTTTATTTGCCAATTACAGCACTTCCGGCAGCCCTGTAAGCCTTAATCTCAAAAAATATCCTTTTTTATACTTCAAAAATAAAAGCCCGCAAATACGGCTTCTGCGCGCGTTTTACGGCAGTGTCTCAAAATGTAAGTTCATAGATTTTTCACATATTCATTTTAAACAAATGGGGGTTGCAGTATGAGTAAGACGATGCTTAGTGTGAGCAGGCGTACGGCTTTTT
>Ga0123356_10005729_pt1 | contig 12625 bp, 11 predicted proteins | sample TergutEmb28metaG_2_FD_92546 | JGI IMG/M metagenome (GOLD analysis project Ga0123356, IMG submission 92546) | Embiratermes neotenicus P3 segment gut microbial communities from Petit-Saut dam, French Guiana - Emb289 P3 | ecosystem: Host-associated > Arthropoda: Insects > Digestive system > Gut ... | reverse complement strand
GTTCTGAACTATGGTGGGGACGACTGGATTCGAACCGGTGACCCCTTGCTTGTCGAGCAAGTGCTCTAACCAGCTGAGCTACGCCCCCATGTGGAAAGTATCATATAGTATCTGTATACGCCCTGTCAACGACTATTCGCACCCCCATGGTTTTTATTATTGACATCCGCCCGACGGCTATAGTTATATTTGGCTATGAGGGGTTGCCGTTCGCATCGGCGGACACTCCCGGAAACGATTTTTGGTCGAATCAGAAAGTGTACCGCTTACCTTTAGGCGGTACTACTTTTTTTTATGACTAAGAAGCAGCACCAGCACCACAAGAGCAATAACGTCAAACATTTTTGTAAGTTTTTGGTTTGTGGATATTGCGTTTTTAAATTTTGAGATTTGGGATTTGAAATTAAATCTCTTTAAGATCCTGAAGACAGTTATTGCGCCAAATAACCACTTATACAAGACATCGTTAATAAATGTCTGGTAAATAGCTAGATATGCTCAATAATCGCATCCATTAATGGCAATATATGACACATGACGTGATAAAGCGGGTTGGTTTACTTGTACAAGGGAGGTTTTTACGCAAAAATCACTCACAAAATCTTTAAAAGCAGAAGGTAAGAAAAATTTTAAATTTTGAATTATAAAATGTACTGAAAATGACCCCGTAGCTATGCATCGTCATGTGTTATAGAATTAGACTATGGTTTTTAATGAGGAACAGTTGAATGAATACGGCAGAGAACTGGGCGGGAAGCTAGGGCCCGGGGATGTCGTGGCGCTCACAGGCGAGCTTGGCGCGGGCAAGACGACGCTCGCGAAGGCGATCGCCGAAGGCCTCGGAGTTACCGAAACCGTCACGAGCCCGACGTTTGTCCTGGCCTGTGAATACAAGACCGGCCGGCTGCCTTTCTATCATATAGATTTATACAGGCTGGAGTCTTTGGGCGAGATGGACGATATCGGACTTGATGAATACTTATACGGCTCCGGCGTCACGGTTGTCGAGTGGGCGGACCGGGCCCTGGGCCTGCTGCCTGAGAATACTATTTGGATTGGGCTTGACTATACGGACGATCCAAACTTGCGTTTGTTAAAGGTACATGAGCATGCTTGCGATTGAGACGACCGGGCCCATATGCTCTGTAGCATATCTGGCGGAGGACGGCCGCGTGCTGTACCGCGCCAGCGAAGAGGGGCTGATGCACCTTACCTCACTGATCCCCCTTGTCGAGGACATACTCGAAGAGGCCGGCGTCAAACCGAGGAAGCTCGACTGTATCGCCGTATCCGCTGGGCCGGGTTCGTTCACTGGCATACGTATCGGGGTAGCCACCGCCCGCGCGCTCGCGCAGGCCCTTGACATCCCCGTCATCAAAGTGCCGACGCTCGAAACCTTCGTCTATTTATCGCCCTCTGTCATTGCGAGCGAAGCGAAGCAATCCATAGATAGTATTGGTTCAGCTTCTGGATTGCTTCGTCGCATTGCTCCTCGCAATGACGAACAGCCTTGCGAAAAGCAGAAAAGCGAAGTTTTCACTGTCGCATGCCCGGTATTCGACGCGCGCAGGGATCAGATGTACGCCGGCGCGTATACGCTTGAAGAGGACGGGCGGATAATGACGCTTGTTAAGAGTGGTGCGTATGATCCTGCCGATTATTTCGCGGCGCTCGGCGCGTCTCTTTCTGCGTTTATAAAACTCGCGAAACAGACCGGCGGGCAGGAAGCTATTGCAAGGTGCTACCTGATGGGAGACGGTCTGCCGGTTTTCAAAGAGGCTGTGGATCAGTTCATAAGCAAAACCTTAGTCCCCTGCGTAAAATACGAACCGGCTCCTGTCGTCCAGGACGCCCGCGCTGCTCTAGCCTGGGCTGTAGATCACGGCACAAAGGTAGGGTACGGAATCCTCGAGCCGATATATATCCGTAAAGCCGAAGCGCAGCGCCGGCTCGATGAGAAAGCGAGCCAAGAGGACGGTTCCAGTGGGTCTAATCTCTGTGAGCCACAGGAACCGTCCCCTTGGCTCGCCTCCCATTGGCTCGCCCGCCCGGCTGAAGAGAGCGACGTTTACGGTATTTCGGTCATCGAGAGGCTCTCTTTCGGCGAGCCGTGGCTCGAAAGAAGCATACTCGATGATATAAGGCTCGAATACAGCGACTATATCGTGTGCGAAGACGACGGGTTTGTAATGGGCTACGCGGGCCTGCACCGTATCCTCGAGGAAGGGCATATCACGAATATCGCCGTCCATCCCGCGGTCCGCCGGCGGGGAGTAGGGAGCGCGGCGCTGCGCGACCTGCTGCGAACGGCCGCGGACCAGGGCATTAATTCCTTTACGCTTGAGGTCCGCGACAGTGATATAGCCGCCATCCGTTTTTATGAAAAACATGGTTTCGTTTCCGAAGGCGTGCGCAAGGATTACTATCCTGTGCGCGGAGGCGGACGCGAGGACGCGCGCATCATGTGGCGCCGCTTTGGTGTTTGACTATGGCTGACAGGGATATACTCATACTCGGTATCGAGACAAGCTGCGACGAGACGGCGGCTGCCGTGACACGCAATGGGCGGGAAGTGCTTTCAAACGTCATCGCGTCACAGGTTGACGTCCACAAGGTCTTTGGGGGCGTAGTGCCGGAGATAGCTTCGCGCCAGCATCTGACAGCGATAAACGGCGTCATTGACTCGGCGCTTCATGAAGCCGGCGTGTCAAACAAAAGGATTGACGCTGTCGCGGTAACGAAAGGGCCGGGTCTCGTCGGCGCGATCCTTATCGGACTCGCGACAGCCAAAGCGATGTCGTATGCGCTCGGAAAGCCCCTTGTCGGCGTACACCATATACGCGGGCATATATGCGCCGCGCTGATCGAGCATCCCGAGCTCGAACCTCCATTCCTGGCGCTCGTCGTGTCCGGCGGCCATACCTCGCTCGTCGACGTGTGCGGCCTACCGGATGACATGACAGTGCTCGGCGGCACGCGCGACGACGCGGCCGGCGAAGCCTTCGACAAGGTGGCGCGCGTGCTCGGACTGGGATACCCCGGCGGCCCGAAGCTTGATATGCTGGCGAAGGAGGGCGACCCTAAGGCTGTCTTTTTCAAGCGAGTGACTCTCGAAGACGGCAGCCTGGACTTCAGTTTCAGCGGGCTGAAAACAGGCGTGCTGAACTATATCAACAGCAGGAAGCAGGCCGGGCTGCCTGTTAACGAAGCCGATGTCGCGGCGGGCTTTCAGGAGTCGGTCATGGATGTGCTGTCGGTAAAGACGCGTACGGCCCTCGCGCTGACCGGCTGCAGGTCGCTCGTACTGGCCGGCGGCGTGGCCGCGAACAGCGCGCTGCGCGCCCGTATGATGTCTGACTCGGAACTGTCAGGCGTAAAGCTCTTCATCCCTTCATCAATCCTCTGCACGGACAACGCCGCGATGATCGCCTGCGCGGGTTATTATCAGTATATTGCCGGCAATACCGACTCCCTCTCCCTCGACGCCCACGCGGTGCTGCCGCTTTGACGCTGCACCCGTAAAACAGCATTTATTTCTCTAATAGTGTAGAATATTACGAAAATCGCTGACCGCGAAAGGAGTACGAAATGAAAAAGCTAATCGTGATCGTTTTGACAATAATGCTGCTTTTGTCACTGACCGCCTGCGGCGCCGGCAGCAACCAGGTAGCCCGGGACACGGCGTTCAACATGTCCGGCGGAGGCGGCGCTCCTGCGGCGGCTCCGGAAACCCCGCAGATATATCCCGAAGACGACTGGTGGGACGGCGACCCGGAAATGAGCATGCCCCCGTTGGGTGAAGGCGGCAGCTCGATAACAGACGGCAGAAAAATCACTTTCAGCGCATCGATCTCGCTGAACACCAAGCAATTCGACGCGGATTATGTAAAAGTCTATCAGCTCATCGAACAAGCCGGCGGTTTCATAGCAAGCGAGAGCACCATAGATAATTCCGCGCTTTACGGAAAGCCTGTTGGCCGCGTCTCAAATATTTCCGCCCGCGTTCCCGCCGGGGAGTACAATAACTTTATCGACGCCGTATCGTCTATCGGCGACGTCACTCAAAAGAATAAATGGTCCGAAGACCTGACTTCGCAGTATTTCGATACGGAAGCGCGTATCGAGCTGCTCGAACTGCGTAAGGATCGTTTGATGGCTTATATCCTTGAAGCGGAAAGGGCCGAAGACATCGTAGCATTCGAGCGTGAACTGTCGGATGTGCTTTACGACCTTGACTATTATCAGGGGAACAAGCGCCGCCTCGACAGGCTAGTCGATTTTTCAACGATCGATGTGACCCTGAATGAAGTCATAACTCCGGATACGATAGGCAAGGACGGCGAGCCGCTCGGCGACCGGGCCGCGAGCGCGTTCTGGCTCTCGCTCGACGGGGTCGGCCGTTTCCTCGACGCTTTTGTCGTTGGTTTCGCGGCGGCGGTACCTGTCATAGTCTTGCTGCTGATCATCGGCGCTATCATCTGGGCCATCGTAAGGGTGACGCGTCCGCTCCGCGAAAAAATGCGCGATAAACGCGAAGCGAGACAAGAGGCGCGTATGAAGCGTAAACATCCTCAGGGTTACAACGCTCCGTACTGGCAGCAGCCCGGCTATCCGCCTACGGGATATCAGGCTCCGCCTCCGCCTCCACCGCCTGTTCCGAAACCGGCAGAACCGCCAAAAGATAAAAAGGAAGCTTCCGGCGATAAAGATAAAGAAGAAAAGTAAATAAACATCAGCGCCGCTCCATTTGACAGGGGCGGCGCTCTTTTGTATCATAGACAACGTTAGTTATGTTTCGGGGCGGGGTGCAAGTCCCCACCGGCGGTAAAACTTTTGTGAAAAGGTGAGTCCGCGAGCTGAAAAGCAGAGTGTGGTTAAATTCCACCACCGACGGTCACAGTCCGGAAGGGAGGAACTTCATATGTCTGATCTAAACGTTAAACCCAGTACTTTAATGCTCGCCAAGATGGCGCTGATGGTCGCTATCGCGTTCATCTGTACCTTCATCCATTTTCCGATACTGCCGATGGCGCCGTTTCTGGAATTCGAGGTCTCTTTGATCCCGATACTCATAGCGGGCTTCGTGTTCGGACCGATACCGGGCACGGTGATCGGAATCGTCGCGATCCTGCTGCGCGCGCTCGTGCTGAGCCCGCCGAGCGGGCCGTACGGGCTGATCATGAACCTGATCGCGACCTGCGTATTCGTGCTGGTCGCGGCCGCTATCTACCAGAAGTTCAAGACGCGGGCGTGGGGGCTGATCTCACTGATCATCGGCGGGCTTTGCATGACGGCCGTGATGCTGCCGGCGAACCTTTTGATCACGCCGCATTTTATGGGGGTCCCGGTCGACGTCGTTCAGGCGATGCTCCTGCCGATCCTGCTGCCGTTCAATCTGTTGAAAATGGGGATAAACACGGTGGTCGTGTTTTTGCTCTATAAACGGCTGTCGCCGTTCCTGCATAAATGGTGAGGAAGTCTTTCTAAATATCGGGGCGTTCTTTTTCGGCTTTCATAAGCAGGTCCGCGCCATGCATTATCAGCCCGGCCAGCTCGAGGTCTACTATCCATTGAGCCGGTATCTCGAGGCTGCCGACCATGCATCCTACGATATTGCCGACTGCCGGCGGGACGCCGTCCGTATTTCCGTCAAAATCCGTCGCGGCGCTGATCGCCGCTTCAAAATCGCCCTCGAAGCGCAGCGCGAGGTATGTCGCGATCGCGGCGGTCTCGGGCGCGATCCAGCCTTCGCCTATCGACTTGATCGCTTTTCTGGGAGCCTTTTCGGTATGCGCCAGATCTATCGCGCGGCGTATCAGCTCGCCCGGCAAAGTATCCGAAAAGTCGCTTTCATCCAGCTGAACAAGAGCGGAGTTCGCCGCCGCGGCAAGGTCGCCGCCCTGCGCCAGGTGAGCGAACAGAGCCGCCATGTAACCGGCTGACATTATTGCCTGGGTATGCCCGTGCGTCAGAGCCGCGCTTTCGCATCCTATGCGAAAAGCCATGCCCGGGTCGTTTGCGAAATAAAGGCCGATCGGCGCCGTGCGGATGACGCAGCCCGGCCGGTTGAGTTCGTTGATGCGGTTTTCTATCGTACCGTATCTGTTTTGTATCGAAGACGCCAGCGCGTTCAGGCTCGTTACGCCCTCGCCGCGCCGGGCGAACAGTTCGTCATATTGAAGGATCTCCCCGTCAAGAATAAAGATATAGTCCCTGTCGGCAAGCCCGCTCGTCTGAGTGTAGTACCACTTCTGATATGAATAGAAGAGGCAGGGCACGTAGGCGTATACGCCTTTGCGCTTTGCCCTGTCGTGCGCCCAGATAAGACCGTCGACCGTAAATATCGTTTGCTGCGTATTGTCCGAGATCAGATCTTTGCCGCGTTTGCGGTCGTGGTAACCCTTTGCGTCTCCGGTCGCTCCTCCGAGAAGGCATCCTCTGAAATGATCCTTGTCGATCCGCATCACCATTTCCCCTTCCACTTATTCCACCGTTACTGATTTTGCGAGGTTACGCGGCTGGTCTATCTCGCGGCCCCGGAGCTTTGCGACGTGATAGGCAAAGAGCTGGAGCATGACTATCGCTACGATCGGCGCTATCTCATCCGAACAATCAGGTATGAAAAAAACGTCGTCAGCGACTTCCGCGATCCGGGGGTCGCCTCTCTTCGCGACTGCCACCACCTGTGCCTGCCGCGCTTTCATCTCCTCTATATTCGAGAGCATTTTTTCGTATAATTTTTCCTGTGTCGCGATGACGAAAAACAGCACGTCTCTCGTGATAAGGGCGATCGTCCCGTGCTTTAGCTCGCCGGCAGCGACAGCGTATGAATTGATATATGAGATCTCCTTCAGCTTCAGGCTCGCCTCTTCTGCCGTCGCGACGTCGACCCCGCGTCCCGAATAAAAAATCTTTTCTTTTTTATAGTGTTTTTTAGCGAGGCTCTTGATCTCGTCCTCACGGCTCAGCACATCCTCTATATGCCTGGGGACTTCCTTAAGATCGCCGAGTAATTCCGAGACTTCTTCCCCTGTGATCTTACCGCGCAGCAGACCCATATAGAGCGCTATCAGATAGAGCGCCGTGAGCTGTGTCGTGTACGCTTTCGTTGACGCGACGGCGATCTCGGGGCCGGCCCATGTATAGAATACGTAGTCTGACGCCCTCGCGACAGAACTGCCGACGACGTTTACGATCGACATCACGCTGGCTCCCCGGCGCTTTGCCTCGCGCAAAGCTTCAAGAGTGTCGCTTGTTTCCCCCGACTGGCTGACACAGATCGTCATCGTGTGCTCGTTCACTATCGGGTCGCGGTACCTGAACTCCGATGAAAAGTCCACGTCGCAAGTGATCCCGGCATACTTTTCGATCAGGACCTTGCCGACCATGCACGCGTGCCGTGCAGTGCCGCAAGCAATGAGATAGATGCGTTCAAGCCCGTCTAACTTTTCCCTGGTCAAAGCGAGGTCTTCGAGCATTATCGTCCCGTCTTCACTAAGCCTGTGGGCGAGCGTCTCACGGACTCCTGCCGGCTGCTCATTGATCTCCTTTAGCATGAAGTGCTCGTAACCGCCTTTTTCCGCCGCCGCGACGTCCCAGTCTATATGGGTCCGCGTACGGTTCATGCGCGTATATTCCTCGTCATATATCTCCACGTCTTTTTGTGTAATGATGACGATCTCGTTGTCTTCTATTAAGTATATGTCCCTTGTGTATTTGAGCAGGGCTGGTATGTCCGACGCAACCAATCCGCCTTCCTCGCAGAGCCCCGCTATCAGCGGCGCGTCTTTTCGCGCGGCGACGATCCTGTCCGGTTCCGCGGCGCAGACGGCGGCGATCGCGTAGGCTCCGCGCAGTCTTGAGACCGCGCTCCTTAGCGCGCCCGCAAGATCTCCCTCGTAGTACAGGCCGACCAGATGCGCAATGACCTCGGAATCCGTCTCTGAAGAGAAGACCGCGCCGTGATCACGTATCAGTTCTTCTTTCAGTTCCATGTGATTTTCTATGATGCCGTTATGTACTATCGCTATGCGTCCGTCGGGGCTCATGTGCGGATGGGAGTTTTCGCGCGTCGGGGCGCCGTGTGTCGCCCACCTCGTATGGCCTATACCTACAGGGGCGTCGAAATCGTTTCCTGTAACTTTTGCCTCAAGCGCCTTTAGTTTGCCGGATTCCTTGCGTACCAGCAGCTTGCCTTTTTTTACGAGCGCGATGCCCGCTGAATCATATCCTCTGTATTCAAGTGCGTTAAGCCCTCCGAGCAGCATTTCCTTCGCGCTCCCGGTCCCGACATACCCCACTATCCCGCACATATGGTCACTACCTCAGCCTTTCCTCTATGAGCCGTACGAGACGGTCCGCCATGCGGCCGAGCACCTGCATGTCCGCTCCTTCGAGCATCACCCGCACCAGCGGCTCCGTGCCGGACGGCCTTATGAGGACGCGTCCCTTCCCTGCCATTTCCGACTCGACATCGGATATCGCGGTTGAGATCTTTTCGTCTTTATCGAAACTATATTTATTCTCGTCTTTGACCCTCGCGTTTTTCAGGACCTGCGGGTATATCGTGACGTCCTTCGCAAGCTCGGACGCCTTGACGCCGCTTCTTTTGATAGCTTCGAGAAAACGTATAGCCGCGAAGATACCGTCGCCGGTCGTATGCTCCTCAAGAAAAATCATATGGCCCGATTGTTCACCGCCGAATACCGAGCCTGTTTTTTGCATCATCTCAAGCACATAGCGGTCGCCTACAGCGGCGCGCTGCAGGGTGATGCCCTCGCGCCCCAGAGCTTCCTCAAACCCGAGGTTGCTCATGACCGTCGCCGTCAAAAGGTCGTTTCCGAGCTTGCCTCTTTTTCTCAGTGACTTGGCGAGCGCGAACATCAGCTTGTCCCCGTTGATCAGCTCGCCTTTTTCGTCAGCGCATATCAGCCGGTCAGCGTCCCCGTCAAAAGCGAGGCCGACGTCGGCTCCTTCTTTTTTTACGCGTTTTTGCATGGCTTCCGGATGAGTGGAACCCCGTCCTCCGTTGATATTCGTCCCGTCGGGCTTTGTCCCCATAAAAACGGCGTCAACGCCTATGCTGCCGAACAGCTTGCGCGCGGCTTCGCTCGCCGCGCCGTTCGCGCAGTCCACGACGATCTTCAGGCCTCCGAGATCCTCTCCTACATTACTTCTTAAAAACTCCGTATAGGAAACCAGCGCTTCTGCCGATCCTTCGTCCGCCCGTCCGAGCAAAACACCGGTGACATAGTTGTTCGCGCCGCTTTTACGCAGGGCGACTTCTTCTATTTCATCCTCGAGGGCGTCGGCAAGTTTGAATCCGTTTTCATCGAACAGCTTGATGCCGTTGTATTCGAAAGTATTGTGTGAAGCGGAGATGACGACTCCTGCCGAGGCGTCGCCGGCGCGCGTAAGATAAGCGATGGCAGGCGTCGGAAGCACGCCGATGCGCCTTACGTCGCATCCCATCGAAAGCAGCCCGGCCCCGATCGACAGCTCGAGCATGTCTCCGGACAGCCTCGTGTCTTTGCCTATGAGGACGAGCGGTTTTTTGCCTTTTACCTGCTTGCCGAGCACGTATCCTGAGGCTACGCCAAGCGAATAAGCGAGTTCGCCCGTAAGCTCCTTGTTTGCTATACCTCTGACTCCATCCGTTCCAAATAGTCTTCTCATATCAATCCCTGTTGATCGTCACCTGGACTTTTGCCGGCTCGACCGTGATACTCCTTATACCGTCTATCGCGCACTCCGTCTCGACTTCCAGTTCGCTTGTGATACCGACCCTCTGGTACCCGGACGCGTCTACATACAGCTTGATATTGTTTTGGTTCAGCGTCTCCAGGACATCCTGAGGAGCGAGCACGATCACTGTGACGCTGCCCGTCTTTACGTGTCCGGAAAGGGTAGGCGCGAGATCCCTTAGTTCGATCATGTCCGCCGTATATGTCAATTCTTTTTTCGAGATCCCCTGTACCTCGATCCTGATCGAAAGATTTTGGGAGGCGTTCGCCAGTTCTACGCCCTCCGGCAGGTGCAGGTACGGTTCGATCGGGATCTCCTCTGTGTACGTGATATCCGAGAGGTCTATAGGACGCCCTTCTACTTCTTCTATCTCTTCGATATCCGCCACAGCGCCCCTGATAACGATATTGCCCGGTATGTTCAAATATGTGATCTCGGTATTCTCATTGGGTTCTCCGACCGTTTCGATACGAAGCGGCACCCGTTTGATCGTATAAAGCGCGGCTGTGATCTCTACCGAGTTTTGCGAAAGCCCGACATTGTGGACGACTTCCCCGTCCTTATTGATAGCGAAAACGTCTATACGGAACGTATTGATATCCTCGGATAAAAATCCTTCCGGAACGATCGCGCGTATATGATCGATACTGTCAACGATTTCCGCGATCCCCGAAACTTCCATCTCCTCGGGTGTGATGATCAGCGCGCCCGGCTCCATTCCGAACGGGAACTCTTCCTCATATTCAAGGCGGACAGGCTTGTTGACCGTAATGAGATTCACGATGTCGACCTGGATGTTTTCAGGCCGTATATCCACGAGTTCGAAATTTGGCGGCACGATCACCGCCACCGGAACATTTGCAACGCCTTTGCGATAGCCGGTAATGTCCGCTGTAGCCCTGAAATCCGCCGCTGTAAGTTTGGCGACCTCGGAACGCGATCCCCTGACCGTGACGTCCACAAGGTAGGAAATACCTTCGTTGACCGTGAAGCCCCGGTAGTTTAACGCTTCGATATTGTTGAGAGTAACCGGGATGCCGCTGATTGTCCGTTCGGTCTCGGGATTGACGACCGTGGTTATATATGCCCAGAGCACGATGGCGCAGACGATCGATATAAGGAGGTTTAGTTTATTGTTTTTTAACACCGAACCCTCCTTTCTCAAACGCCCGGAATATACCGTTACGTATCGGCTCGAACTCGCTCAGATAAATATCAAGCAGGGCTTTCTCAAGCGTCTTTACGTCCAGAAAGCGGGTCATCCGCCCGTCGCGCGCAGCCGAAATGATACCTGTCTCTTCGGATACGACGATCGTATACGCGTCGGAGACCTCTGTGATCCCGAGCGCCGCGCGGTGCCTCATGCCCAGCTCCGAGGAAAACTCCTTACTGCGTGTCAGCGGCAGAACGCAGGCCGCCGCCCGTATCTTGTCGCCGGATACGATGGCCGCGCCGTCATGAAGAGGCGTGCCTTTGTAAAAAATACTTTCGAGCGTTTCCACCGAAAGCTCGCAATTCAACGGTACGCCTGTTTCCGCGAAGTCCGTCAGCGACACGTCGCGCTCAACGACTATGATGGCGCCGATCTTGTTCGTCGAGCAATACTCGACAGCTTTGACGATGGCCGCGGCAACAGTCTTTGCCTTCTCTTTGTCGCCCGCCTGCAGTTTGCCTTTAAGGAACCGGCTTCTGCCGAGATACTCGAGCGCTCTTCTGAGTTCCGGCTGAAATACGATGACAAGCGCTATGATACCGAACTGCATGAAATTCCTGAGCAGCCAGTTGAGGGTATACAGGTGCAGTGTACCGGATATGATCATGACTATGATCAGGATCAGCAGCCCTTTGACAAGCTGCTCGGCGCGCGTCTCCCGGATAAACCTCAGTATCTGATAGATGATAAAGGCAATGATCGCGACATCGATAAAGTCGGTAGGCCCTATCTGTGATACTAATGTACTGAAAAAAACGTAAAGCATACTATACAGTCGTCTCAAGCAGGCCGTATTTGCCGTCGTTGCGCTTGTATACTACGCTTGCCTGGTCCCTCTCCATATCGAGAAATACATAAAAGCTGTGCGACAAAAGTTCCATTTGCAGTATGGCTTCTTCCGGCGTCATCGGCATCAGCTCATAGGTTTTTCTCCTGACGATCTCGAACGCTTCTCCTTCGTTTTCTGTTGAATCCGGTATATCGCTGAAAAGGATCGCTTTGTTGTCCTTGTGACGCTTTGCTATCCTGCGTTTGAATTTGCTCATCTGGCTGCTGAGTTTGTCTACGATCCGGTCGATCCCGTTGTAAACATCCTGTGTGGATTCTTCAGCCCGGAAGATCGTTCCGTCCGCGTTGATCGTCGCTTCGATTTTTTGACGCCCCCGCTCCGTCGAAAGCGTTACGTTTGTCTCGATATCGCTCGAAAAATACTTGTCCAACCGTGATAGTTTTGCCTCGATCACAGATATCATATGGTCGCTAGCGTTGAAATTCTTTGTAGAAATGGTGATAATCATCTTTTTACCCCCTATAAAAGTCAACCTCGTACAAAAAGTATACCACAGTTTCCGTGGATTATATGGCTTTGATGTGACAACATGATAATACTTTTGTGAAAAAGCTGTCTTTTCTCAGCCCGCATATAATTCCGTGCCGAGAGTTTTCGGGTCTCCCGCGAGACGGATCGCGAAGAGAAAAGCAATGCCGCGCCGCGCGGAAGACCGTCCGCTGACCTGGTCTTTGACCCCACATCTGCCCGCGACCCCTTTAGGAACCGTCGGGACTTACTCCTAAACTGCGCCATGCTCGCCGCCGCCTTTTACAGCGACGGTTTACGTGGGTCCTTTTGCCCGCAGCTGGCTTGGACTTTCAACCACAGCCGGACGG
>Ga0123356_10005728_pt1 | contig 12626 bp, 6 predicted proteins | sample TergutEmb28metaG_2_FD_92546 | JGI IMG/M metagenome (GOLD analysis project Ga0123356, IMG submission 92546) | Embiratermes neotenicus P3 segment gut microbial communities from Petit-Saut dam, French Guiana - Emb289 P3 | ecosystem: Host-associated > Arthropoda: Insects > Digestive system > Gut ... | reverse complement strand
TGCAGCCCATACGAAGGGGTACTCGCCTGGCTGTGCTGTACCGGTGGTATAGCCAGCAGGGATGCCATCTTTTAAGGATACCTCTATGGGGTCACCATTGGTTTTAAATGCCTCTGCATAAGATAGACCCTTGATGGCTGACTCGCTGCGTTGTACGGCACTTTGCTTTACAACGAAGTTGCGGGCACCGATGATGACGCCGTTTTTGCCTTCTTCGATGACGTAGCGGCCGTCACTGACTACCACAGCGCGGTACTCAGTGGTGATGTTGTTGTTTGAATCTTTTGCAACGTAGCGCACCTTGTGGACACCGACGTTTGCGGTGTTGATGTCGGTGGGCTGGCCGTTGCTGTCAAGTACAGTTACGACCATGTTCTTGTAGAGATCTTGATTTCTACCGTCTGTATCAGATATCCAATTGGGATAGTCTTCTGCATCGGTGACTTTAAGAGCTGCACAAAGAGCATCCTTGGTCATGATGTTGTCAACCAGTCGGGTTTGCTTAACTACCAGTGGGTACTGGGTAAAGTCGATGACTGGAGCTTGACCTTGTGCGTCAAGGATGAGCTCCTTCTCGGCGTTCTTATCGCCATTTCTTGCTGGTATATGGAGATAGCCGCGGTTTGTGAGCTTCGTTGGCCACTGGCCATCTACCTGCACCATGTTGGCTTTAACCATAAGGGCAACCTCGGTGCCAGGAGCAGCGCCCACGAGGTATTGCTGAATGCCTGCTGGCGAGAAGGTGTAGTCAACTTCGTTGCCTGTGGCAACGCCACTGGTGACCACTGTATTTCCTACCTTGATCTGCCAGTTCCAGCTACCTGCGGCAACGTTAGCAAAGGCAAGGCCTGGATCCATGACATCTTTAAGCTCAATGGCGTAGAAGCCAGCGAAGGGGGTAACACCAGGATCTGGCTCAGGCACAATAAAGCTAATCTTATAAAGCAGCTCTTCGTCGATGTCGGTAACGCTGCGGTTCTTTACAAAAGTGCCGGAGCCGTCATCAACACTCTTGTCAAAGCTCTTAATGAGATCATCGATAAACTTATCAGGGCCGGGCTCGTTATAACCCGCACTTATCGTGCGTGTTTGCTGAGCAGCGGTACCGAGCTCAATACGGATATTCTCTACCACACCTTCTGAGCCGGGAGAGTTATCGCTCAGTGTAGTGGTGATGCCCATACCATTAACAGGTGTGGGGAACTCTATGCGATAAAGACCAGCGGGTACCTCAAACTTGTAGGCACCATTGCTGTCGGTAACGGCTTGATCATCCGACGTTGGTGTGTAGGCAACGTATTCTGTGCCGTTCCAGACTTTGAGGACTATGGTTTGTCCTTCTATACCTGTTTCGCTGACGTCAAATACACCGTTATAGTTGGAGTCAACAAAGGCAAAGCCGCTGATGAGGCCGATGTTCCTCTCTTTGTTTTCTTCATCGTCAACAAAGGGATCCGTACCGCCATTAACCAGCAGGCGTGCCTTGTTGGTGACGAGGGTTGGCCATGCGTTGTCGACCTTCTCAAGCTTGGCGGTGACGGTCATGATAATGGTAGCACCATTCAATGCTACGTAACTGGTTTCATCGTCCAGGGTGTAGCTGGCAACCATAGTGCCAGCAAGGTCTCCGGTGCCCGCTGCGTAGGCAGCAGTGCCCTCTATAGGTATATCGCTGCCGTCTTTTGCAACTGCGCGCACTTGGATGTTGGCAGCAGCGTTACCATCTTTGAGCACCAGACCTGGATCCATGATATCGAGCAAGGTTATCTGGTTATAACCAGCGGTACTAACGGGCATCTTATAGGCAATCTCATAGGTGAGGTCTGCCGTGGAATCATGGATGGGGCCGTTAGTAACCTCGCCGCCTACCTTGACCAGGTCCTTTGTGAAGGCACCTGGATCTAGATTCTTATCTGCTATGGCATACCCAGCGTTTGCTGTCTTGGTAAGATTGGCCTCATTGTCGTTGTTTACGGTGAGAGTGCCGCTAAAGCCGTTATTGTTAACATCGTTGTAGATGGTATTAGGCGTGCGCCCAACGGTGATAAGACTGGTATAGCCATATCCGGGGTGGGCAGGTGCCTTTATGACATAGCTGCCTGGATCAACAACAAAGATATATTCGCCCTGTTCATTGGTCGTTGCTGTGTCGATATGGGTTGTGAGATTGCCGGCTCTATAGAGGAGTACCTCCTTGCCAGCCAGTCTTTCATCACCGTTGCTGAAGAAACCATTGCGGTCTTCATCGGTAAAGAGCGTACCGATGATAGATGTACCCGGTGCCTGCACCATAACCGATGCGGCGGCGGGGATCATCATGTCGCGCTTGGGGGTGTCCACCAAGGGCTGCTCGTTGCCGGTTGCATCAGTAAAGACGATGAAGATCTGGTCGTCTTCTTGCAGTGTAACGCCGCTGGCGATATTAAAGCTCCAGGTACCGCTTGTGTTGGTACTGTCTGTATTGAGGGTGGGTGTGCCTTCAAGAGGGATTGCTGCAGCAGTACCGCGCTTGAGCATAGCCTTCATGCTATCTGGTGGATTGTCGTTTGCAGCCTTAGTCCACGTGCCACTCAGACTGCGCTGGTTGGCGTAGAAGGGGTCAGGTGTGATTGTGGTAGCCGGCAGCGGTGGCACCACATCGGTTACGACGATGGGGGCAATGCCCGATGCATCCACTACCTCATGACGCTTGGATGAGTTGGGGTCTGCGCCGCCACGCCAATACTGAAGCACTTTATAGGTGTCTCCCGCTTCAAGGAAGGAGCCGTCATTATCGAAGCGCAGTACACCTTCAAGCGGTTGTACGACTTTTTCCACGCTATAGACAGTCTCTTTTTCTATCGAAAGCGTCATTTCTGCTTCGAAGGTAATCTTTTCACCAGTATTTGCCTTGGTTACTTCAATAATGCCGAAGACCTCGTCGTCCCAGAAAGCACGGCCTTTTTGATCAAAGCCCTCGCCTACCGTGCCCATCCAACGCACGTACTTGTCAGCATTGGTTGCTGGGTGACTTCCTAAAATGTTGGGCTTTGCGTTGTTACCGCTGATACGGGTATAGCTACCCATACGGTGCTCGTCGTTTGCGTCCCACCATGCTTTATATCCCGCATCTCCGTTTACGAAGGTCCAGGCATTCCAAGCAGCGGCCGTCTTGCGCAGTTCGTAGTCAATAAGAGTAAAGCTCCTTGAAGGAGTGCTATCGTAGTCATTGCGTCCAGCAATCCAAAGAGCAGCATCGGAGTTTTTGGACTTCCAGTTGGCTCCGGAGCCCAGGTTAAATACCGAGCCACCATCAGTGCGCCTGTTTACCATGTCGTAATACAGGGGCGAATCTATCTCAAAGTTAAAATTTGGTCCTGTTGCGTTAATGGTGGAGTATCTGCGAGCATCTGAGGTCACTGCGCCTGTGTTGGCACCAGCAGTACCAATGGCCTCAAAGACCGTGCCTGGTCCTATCTTGATGTCTCCGCCGCCCCAGCTGCCTGCATCGATGGCAGAGCCAAAGCGAGCTATCAGCTGGCAGGCAGAGGGACGATTGACGCTCGCTCCTTTGACTTCAAAGGTAAAGCCGTCTCGGTTAAACTCGACAGCCTCATTACCGCCAGCTGTGTTGGTAGCAATTGTGACGGTGCCATTGCCTTCATTGGTAACATTAACCAGGCCACCGTTTTCAATAAAGAAGTTGTTGTTAGAGCCATCGCCAAAGCGGATGCCGGCAGACTGTGCACCGGTGTGGCGTAACTTTTTGATAAGAACCTCTCCATCGTTTGTGACTCTAAAGGTTTGGCCTCCCAGAATTCTAAAGCGCACGGCCGCCGTATAGCCACTATAGCTACCGTGTTGGATTACTTCGAGTTTGGAGTCCTCACCGTCAACGACGAAGGTGCCGCCAGTAATTTGTTGGATGATTCCAGGAAAAGCCACGTTAGTTCTGGTGGCATTTACCTGAATTTGTCCGCCGCCAGTAACGGTAAAGCCACCGCTGTTAGCCATGGCAGTAACGACTGCGTTGTAGCCTCCGTGTCCGGTTCCGTTGGAATTAACGATGAGATGAGCTTTGTCTAGCACCTCAATTTTGGCAGAGGCAGGCCTTCCTGTGCCTTGATCACCCGTTCCTGATCCAACGGAAAGACCATTACCGCCAACAGCGGTGATGGTGACCTTGGCACCATCATAGGCGCCAAAGAAAGCATGGAGGTTGGCTCCTTGAATACCCAGGTTGACTGCCGCAGGCGTGGCGTCTGCATCTGAGGCATTGGTTGCATTAATGTTAGCTACAGAGCCAGCTCTAAACCTAACATCAGTGGCGCGAATAGCCTCGTTGAGTACGCTGATGGTTACCGTGGAGTTTGATCCAAAGTCAACTTTACTTGCGGCTGCGGAAGCAGCAGCTGTAGGAGGATGACCCAAGAAAAGACCGTCGCGGGCGTTAGTAATACTAAGTGTGGTGTTTGCCGCAAAGGTGGCTGTTGCCTGCCTGGGGGCTGCGCTGCCAGAGAAGTTAACGGCATAGCCGCCACCACTCAGGTCAAGCGTTGCGCCCTGCCCAACTTCAAGCAAGTCAACTACGTTGATCAAGCTGCCGACAGCTGTAGTAAGAGCATTATTATTTCTGGAAAGCTGGATTTGTGCACTCGGTGCAACGGTAAGCTTGCCCGTGGTAATTTGCGGATTGGTGGTGGCGGTGTTTTGCCAGGCTACCGATCCAGCAAGTGTGAGGTTTGATTGAGCAACATCCAAAAGGCGACTGGTTGGGGCTCCTGACGCCTTAATGTTTCTGAGCGTAATGTTCCAGCCTGGTGATGCTGCAGGGCTACTAATGAGAGCAGTGGTTCCACCACGTATTATGGTGAGGTTTTCCAAAGTCAGGTTGCTCTGCTGTGCAGCTGTGCGATTTGCGAGTGCAAAGTTATTGGCTGCGAGAGTGTCACCTGAGTTAAAGTCCACGACAATGTCAGGAGTAGCACCTTGTACATGCAAGCTGCGGCTCAGTGCTGGCAGTCTGTCTCCTGCGGCAGTCGTGTCTTTTCTAATTGATGCCGTAATCTCGATTTGGGAGACGCTTGGGTTTGCCCAAGCAGTTCTAAACTGTTGCCAGGTAGAAACTTGCTCGGCATCGCTTAGGATACCGATGCCGCCATCATCAAGTGGCCTGATGTCAGCAAACTCACCGTTGTTGGCATCGCCCGGGGCTATGCCCTCAATGCCAGGAGCTTGGACAGCTGGGCCTACAGGATCAACTGCTGGAGCCGTGGGGTCTAAGGCTGGAGCCTCAATGATGACCTCTGGGTCTACAGCTTCAAGAGCTGGAGCCCCAAGCTCTGGAGCTGGATCCAGTGCCTCAAGCGCTGGCGCCTCTCCTTGATCTTCAGCAGCCTCTCCCTCCTCAATAAGCTCGAGTCCATTACTATCTAGTGGTTCTACGACATCCTGATCTGGCGCACCTATGGACGCTAAAGGAATAAGCGTTACCGCTAGCATTATTGCTAGAAAATACGATAGCGCCTTTCGTAGGATGGAACCTCTGGTTCCGTTGGCCGCGAGGCCTCTTTTTTGGTGATTCGACATGGCTACTGCCCCTCCTCATCAATGTTGACATCAACTACTGCTGAATCTTCTATTACAAATCCCGACCCACTGGTTCCGTCTGTAGAGCCTGACTGCTCTGCTTGTTCCGAGCTTGGTAAGTCGCCCGTATTGTTACCTGCTGTTGAACAGCCAGACATCAATACGAGCGCAAGCATCGCCGTCAATACAAAAGCAAACAAAGCCAGCATCTTGCAGGCCTGCTTGCCAGTACTCCTGTGTTGTTGCAATCCACCCATTAGCATTGCCCCTTCCTTATTACTGTTTTACTCACTCTTAGTACTCCCACTGGTATCTCCCTTTTCTGATCGTCATCGTTTGAGCGAGACGGGTACTTGTTCTTCCCCTACAAACAAGGTCACTGTCTCTTCGCTGCTATTGGTATATAAGAACAAGGTCTGGCGATCAGGCTCGCTCATACCTAGGATATTAAAATTGGATACGCCCTCTTCTTGGGCTCTCTCTATTATGTGGTTGACTGCATAGCGGGCAGTGCCTGCGCGTTCGTCCTCGCTGATCTCTGTCCAATTGATGTTTTCAGCTACCAAGGTGATGTAGTTGGTGATGGTTGCGCCCCCCATCTGCTGCGTGGTTGTTTCTATGCCGCTGATATTTTTTTGATAACGAGAGGAGCCTGAGTTAAACAGCAGTACTCCTGCGATGACCAAAACGACAACAAGCACCACAGCAATTGCCACTATTATTAGTGGCTTCTTGCTACTGGTTTTACTTGTTGTGCCCCTGGTGTTTCTAGTGCTAGCTTCCATACGTTAAATTGATCCCTCCGAGGTGGTGACACGATGAGCATTTGCACACGCGCCGCCTATCCCGCTCACGACTGCTGCCGTGGGCACCTGGCTGAGCTTGTGCTTCATTTGCAAATTGCCAGATTGCACTAAAAACACAATGCAACTCGCATACTGCTGACGCATGTCAATTTTTTTCCTATTCAAAACCCTACTCGTCCCAATTGCACCAAACCCCGCATGCACGCGTGCATACGCAAAGGGGAGTCCCACTGCTCAGATGCGATGACGTGACCCACTAAGTGGTCGTATGCCCAGTTTTTACGTACTACCTCAGTTAAAATTCGTATCCCAGCCTGTCACACTATCTGCTACCCAGCCCTTCATGTGACCTCAAAATGGTACTTCTCTCAACGCGTCCTATCATCTACTACCCAGCAAATGAATGAGACCTCGTTGGTGTCAATACCAACCCTTCGAAACAAATTGTACACCTCTTGATGGCAAAAAGAAACAGGAAATCAGCTTTTTTATTTTTTTCTGGTAAACGGCAGTTTGACCGTTGATACTCCTGTTTTCCTGTACGTTTAGCACAGTAGAATCACCTGTCTTCGCGCATATTACGAAGCAATCCCCCACTGTCGTCGGTGCGTTCTGCGTGGTAATTCCCCACTGTCGTCCGCGTGTTCTGCGTGGTAATTCCCCACGGTCGTCGGTGCGTTGCGGTGCACCCCCACTGTCGTCCTGCGCGTTGCGAGGCAATGTTGCAGGAGCTACTACAGGTCTGCCGATAATGCAAGTAGGCCCTGCAACATTCGCTCTTCGAGCGAACGCGACAGGGCGACAGTGGGGTATGGGTAGGCCCTGCAACATTCGCTCTTCGAGCGAACGCGACAGGGCGACATGAGGGTGTGGGTAGGCCCTGCGGCCTTGTCCTGTCGCGTTCGAGCGCAGCTCGAATGTTGCAGGAACCGCTCTTCGAGCGAACGTGACAGGGCGACATGAGGATATGGGCTTAGATACTGCTGCTTTTCGATGTAGACACGCTCGGATTTAGGGATGTGGCATATTTTTTCGACATAGATACGCACGGTTTTTTGCAGTGCAAAACCCCTGTCGAGCGCAGTGCGAAGCAAACTCTCCTGTCGTCCTGCGCTTTCATTTGCCAGAATGCTGCAGAACTTACTACAGGTCTGTCAATAATGCAACCAGTCGTACACTGCGTCAGCTAGAAAGCAGCTTTATGGGTGCGGGCTCTCTTCGTTAGGCAAGGTGTTAATATAAAACTAAATGCCCTGCAAATTAGGCATCGATTAACAGATGCCTATAACAGTTAGCTTTATGCACCCCAGATCTATTAAGGCTAGCTCGTTGTGGTGACGACAACAGATTATTCATCAAATCTGAATAACTCTTCAACGGCCACGCCAAAGACTTTGGCAACGTCCATTGCTAATTTGAGTGATGGGTTATACATACCCTTCTCAAGCCTCAGAATTGTCTCACGTCGGATGTCAACCAGGTCAGCGAGTTCCTCTTGACTCATGCCTCGCTCTAGCCTGAGCTGTCGAAGGTTAGTGATCAGCTTTGGCATCAGCCTTAATCCCCTCCTTTTCTAAGAAAAGGTAGAAACCGGACTGCACCGCGTAAAGTAAGAATGATATGCCAAACAATAGAGGTGCGCTTATAGCAATATCCATACCAAATCCAACTATTAGCACCACCGCGATCATCAGAACAGTCTGAGCTGCTCTATATGCAACAGAGCTAGCTTCTTCTTCGTTATGCCGGGACATCTCATCGCTACGCACCCTTCCTCTTGTGGTGCTGACCAGACTGAATATCGAGGCGAAAACCCAGGCAAACAGACAGACGATATACACTATTTGCCATGCTAGGGAATCTACAAAGAAGAGGCAGTAAGCAAATGACACGACGCTGCCAGTAGATGCAACGATAAGGCTTACCAACTTAAGGCGATTGAGACTGAGACGCTTTGATTCCATGGGTCCTCCTTGTGATATATTTGTCATTATGATAAATATATCACATCTTTGCCTACTGTCAAGTTGCTTGGCAAGTATGCATAAGACAGAGGAGCTTAGGGCAATTCAAATTGGCATATCTAGACTAAGGGGCGACCAAATGGGGTCGCCCCTACACTAGTACACTGTGTCAGCTAAAATGCAGCTTTCTGGCTGGTCTTTTCTCCGTTATGCTGCGTAAGGGTTATGTGGCATTACTGCAAGTAGTGCCACATAACCCCGCCTTGCCTAACGAAGAAAATCCTCACCCATAAAGCTGCATTTTAGTTGTAACAGACCACTAGCTATCAAAATATCTTGCCAGGAAAAGTCGAGTTAGTGCGGGTAATTCTACGCCGCACCTCTCACATCATCGTATGTGACACTCTCGCGTCATGCTGCTCTTGTCATCTCATTAATACACTATCTTGGCTTTATCTGGGTGCACTGTGAGCCTGGCGTTTGCAGGCTTGCAATGCATGTAATAGAAAATCCTGCAACAACACTACGCGCGCATGACACAGGGGCAAAAACCCAGATTTCTCCACAGGTACCCACCAAACATCGCTACGCGTGCATGACACAGGGGCTACGAACAAGGTTTTAGAAAAAACAACTCCGTGCCACAAAATGACCGTGTTTTGCCAAAATATACAGCTTATGAACGATTTTGACGCAAAACCAAGGTGAATTAGCTCAAATAGACCGTAATCTGGGCAGTTTTGACCAATAATTCGTTCATAAGCTGTATTTTTTGGCAAAACTTGGATATTTTATGGCGCGGATATATATTACGGAGCAAAGACCCGGAGCAAAGGTACTGCCAATCCGCTGAGCGTGGAGTAAGTACGTAATTGCGCCAGAAGAGGTACCGCTGTGCCTAACAGCAAAAGTAAGCTCAAAGACAGTGCTCAAGCTTTTTGGTAGCAAAGATTTGGCATTTCCCTGTCATTGCACAGCTGGGTTAGGGGCCTGAGCGGTCAAGGGTGCGCCTTGGCGTAGTTTGCGCAAGCAAACCGGTGAGCGGCGTCCTTGCGCTCACCACCCTTGAGGGCTCAGATGCCTTGCCCAATAATGCTTTGACTGGGGATAGAAAACGAGCTTGGTGTCGGTACCACCCAGCGGAACGTCGGTGCCACAAATCGCGGACTGCTGGTGCCATGCTGGTGCAATAGCCACGGTGTTGTTTTTAGCAAGACCCCTCAAATAATTGCTGCGTCTTAAGTTAGCATGGGCGACTGGAGCGCGTTGGACACTGTGCGCACCGCCCCACTGGAAGAGTTTATCTTTGAACTGCGCAGTTGCCTTGAGCAAGGTTGGAATGGTTTTACAGGAAGAGTTGTCACCTTGCTGTAGCTTGAAGATTTTCCAGCTCTATTGTAGTCAGGCCAGTTGCTGTTGCAATCTCGTCTATAGGCATTTGCGTTTTATGTAGATTTTTTGCTATGGTGAGCTTTTCTTGCGTGCGGCCTTCATTCAGCCCTTCATCACGTGCTTCGATTATCTCGCTTCGTCTGTCTAGCTCGGCCATTTCTCTTCTGAGCTCAGTGAGCCACTCATAGTCTGGATGAGTGCTATCCATGTAATGTCCTACCACCTTTGTCATATAAGGGCTCCTTTCTACCAACTCTTCAAGGTCTTCTTGCTTATTGGCAGATAAAAATCTCATCCAGCTCCAAAGGCCGCTTGCGAGGTGGCTATTGTGGGCTAGAGGTTGCAACTGCATTTGGCTGCAACTGCACATTAAGCTGCAAATTAAGCTTGCGTGAGAATAATTGACCCTGCTATAATAACGGCGTGATGCCCGCTAGGAAAGTCGGGCGCACCTTAGGTGGTTTTGAGGCGTTAGGGATTACTCCTTAGCGCCTCTTCCTATGGCTCACCCGCTGCCAGACCTTCCAGCCAAACTCAGCCGCCGCAATAAGCGTCGCAATAATAGCAGCAATAGCAGCCGCAATGATTAGACCGTCTAGCATAAACTATCACCTCCCCTCTAAGGTAGAGGTGCGTCCGGCAACGAACATCACGCCAGGGAGATTATAGCATGCAAAGATGCATGACAATATGCAAATGTATAGCTGTGCAAATGTATAGCTGTTTGGCAAGACCTGTAGGAGTGGGCTATTAAGCAAATGCTCCTGTCACTTGTGTGACAGGAGCATTGGTGTTGCGGTTGTGCTTGTGTTGATAGGCTAGAGCTTAGTCAACCATGGATACTGTTGAGCTTCTTCCTACCTCGTACTCGTACTCTGCATCCTCTTCTTTGGATTTGTTGTTGGAGAGTGCGGCGCTTACAAAGAGAGCCACGGTGGATATCAGACCAACAATGCAGAGCACAACAAATATGGTGGTGTATTTATCCATCATTGTCATGATGCTTCCAAGGTTTTGAGTAATGACAAATAGTACGAGTGCGGCTATTGCTGCCACCGCACTTACTGCCATGAAGAGGCGACTTGGCGCGGAGTGCTTGCCATCGTCTTTGCTCTTCCTGCTGCGCTCATAGTCATCATCTTCTTCTGGGTCGGGGCGACGCATGAAGCGGACTATGGCGGCAAGGAGGGCCAGCATCAGGAGCAGCGTGGCAATCAAATTGATGAGTGCCCAGGTCTCTACTTGCGCTGGCACTTCTGCCATAGGCACCGGGTCGGGCTGGATTGTAGTTGTGCGTGTGACGGGCGTCCTGGGCTCTGCGGGAGCAGGCTCAGCAGGCTCGCGAATGACTACTGGGGCACCAGCTACTGGCACGTACACAGGTTGTCCTGGTATGTAGACCGGTGGCTGCACTATGATGTTAGGCGGCTGTGGTGTTGCTGGTGTAACAATAATCGTTGGCGGAGGCGTTGGGGCAGCAACAGGAGTTGTTGTCCATACCGCATAGAGCCTGATGTTTTCGTGCAGCCTCATGTTTTGGCCAGGCTGATAGGCAGCTCCACCGTTGCTGGCAAGTGCCCAGCCTCCAAAGCTGTGTCCAGAGCGCTGGAGGTTTCCTGGCGCTGCAAGAGTTACCGTAGAGCCTGGGGTGCGCTGTAGCGAAGCAGGTGGTGTGCCCGTGCCACCATTGGCATGGTAGGTGAGGCTTACCGTGGCTGCTGGCGGAATGGCCTTCCATACAGCATAGAGGTTGGCATTGGCATTAAGCCTTACTGTTTGTCCAGGCTGATAGGCAGCATTTCCTCTTGGGGTGGACGCCCAACCTTCAAAGCTGTGTCCTGCAAGCCTTAAGCTTCCCTGGCCAGCCAAGGTAACTGTTGAACCTTGGTCGCGTTGTACGGCTGCTGGAGGAGTACCCGTGCCACCATTGGCATGGTAGGTCAGGGTTACTCTTGGAATCGGCACTGCCTTCCATACTGCAAAGAGCGTGGTATTGGAGTTTATCCTGATGTTTTGGCCAGGCTGGTAGGCAACGTTGCCGCTTGCCGAGGTGGCCCAACCCTCAAAGGTGTAGCCTGTGCGGGTGAGGTTTCCTTTTGCAGCAACCGAGGTCGTAGTGCCTGGGTTGTGCACTGTGGTTGCTGGCGGAGTGCCCGAGCCACCATTGGCGCGGTAGGACAGCGACAGACGATTATCATCGACGAGCGCCGTGATGTTATGGGTGCGGTCTTTTGCCTCATCAATCGCCAGCGTAATCTGGAAGCCGTTGGCCAGAGTTGTGCTGGAGCCTTGACTGTAGTAGCCACCGTCGTTAAGCACTATTACGTCAACGGGGTTGCCGAAGTTTTCGTTAGGCACGTTGGGTGCAAGTTCTGGTCGCCCATCAATGGCTCTGGCGCGAGACTCAGTCAATACCTCGGCCTGGGTGCCCTTTACGTCACTGAGATTTTTCCTGAAGTCATGGGCATTAATATAGTAGCCATCAAGATCAATCCAGTCTCCTACGAACACCAGCCCAGTCTTGGTGGTGACGTTGCCGTCTGAGTCGGTTACTGTGTAGGTAACCCTATAGTCACTGTCGGGAATTTTCGTATCAACGGGTCTGTCATGCGTGATATGACTTGCGTTTAAGGCAGGTCCATCTTCAGAATCAAAGACCGAAACTCCCTGCATGTAACTTGGCGTGGTGTCTGCAAATGCTCCATCGGGGAATGGTGCGTTATGAGCCACGATCTTGCCAGCGGGCACCGTTAGCACAGCCGCAGTCCTGTTAGATACTAACATGGTAACGGTAACTGTGGCAGTATCGTCTTCGCTTACCTTAAAGGTTACCTGGAAGGTGTCGCCTTCTTGGAGGTTTCCTGGATGGCCAGCAAAAGGTGCGCCTGTGCCGTCT
>Ga0123356_10005727_pt1 | contig 12628 bp, 12 predicted proteins | sample TergutEmb28metaG_2_FD_92546 | JGI IMG/M metagenome (GOLD analysis project Ga0123356, IMG submission 92546) | Embiratermes neotenicus P3 segment gut microbial communities from Petit-Saut dam, French Guiana - Emb289 P3 | ecosystem: Host-associated > Arthropoda: Insects > Digestive system > Gut ... | reverse complement strand
TTGAACCCACGAAGGCCTGCGCCAGAGGATCTTAAGTCCTCCTCCATATCTTAGGGGCAATAGGTTTAATCTGGCCCTATTTAGACCTGGCTCGGATACCCCGCCACCAATACCGATACACTTAGCAGCGTACACTTTAAGTTTTTTGATTTAATTTTCTACATCAGGTTGCCAACATAATGTTGTTTGATGTCGGGGTAACTTTTGCAGATTGAGAACGCTTGGTGTGGAGCGGGTGGTGTTGGTGTCGGATAATTTGAATACACTAGAACTTTTTACATTATAAATGGTTGTGATCTGCGTTAATTGATGTGTTTTGTGGGTGTATTGGTGTGTGTGATTCTTGGATATTTTGTTTATGTCGAATAAAATGGTTGAATACATTTTGTTTTTTTGTGGTGGTGGGGTATTCTCGCTACATGCTGTTAAAGTGCGTGTATGTATTCAGCCCTTTGTTCAATTGTTGATGAGACCGGTTTTCATTTGTACAAACGTATCTAAGCCTTGTTTGTCCCACGTAGTGATTAGTGACATCATTGTCTCTAGCTGGCAGTGACTTTCTCATTACGCAACGTTCCCATAATCTTGCGCTGAAACACCAACTCACAAAGCACACGCTCCGCAACATACGTTAACGAGCTGAATACATGCAAGCTATCCATATCCGCAAATAACATGATTATGTGCATATGAGTGGCCATTAATGGTCGTGGATTTTTGAGCGCAAGGCATTTAGGGTTTGAGTTAAATTAAATAAGCATAGCTGTTTGATTGGGGACTTAATGTGACTGTTGTTGATTCTTTTTTTGTGTTCCTAACTAAAAAGTGGTATTTGATTCCCTTGTTGACTTTTCTTTTGCCCTTCATCGTTAGGGTCATACCTGAGGTGTTGGTGGGTCCCTATGTTGTTGGTTTTGATACTATGGGTTTTTATGTTCTAAATGTTTTTGCATGGTTGTCTGGTGGTATAGATCTTTGGGGTTATCTTGCGGTTGCACCATTATTCTATGCACTTCTTATGTCTATAGTTAATGCGGGAATACCTCTTATTTTGGCTCTAAAGGTGCTTTCTCCTTTGCTTCTTGGTTTGTTGGGTTTATCGATTTATTATTATGCCTATAAAGGTCTGGGGTGGTCGTCAATCAAAAGTTTGGCTCCCGCTCTTTTGGGTACCCTCTATTTTGTTGCGCTACGGATCTCTTGGGATATGTTGCGAAGTGAGTTGGGTCTTATATTTCTGTTTGTTGCTCTAACCTTGCTTGCTCAAATTAAGGTTGGTTCGTGGAGGCGTTACTCTCTTCTTTCCTTGGCAATGGTTGCAGTTGTTTTGTCACATCAACTTGTTGCGGTGATACTGCTTGGTGTCGTTGGTTTTACAGTAATTTCTACGTGGTTTCAAAAAAAATTATGTGATTCCCTTGCTTTGATTGTTGCTACTTTACCTGCGGCTGTTTTTTCTTTAGTGGTCTATTTTTTTGCTGTGGTGCCTGTTGGTTTTCAAGATTATTCCTCAAGTACTGAATTGCTTTTGGCTGGTTGGCTTGGTTTTTCTTCTTATCCTGGTATGTTGTTAAGTGGGGTTGGTTTTTTCTTGTTTTGTTTTCTTCCATTGTTGCCTTTTGTGGTGTTTGGTTTTAAGTGTCTTGGTGATTTTCGGTTGAGGTGTTGGCTTGTGTTGAGTTTGGTTTTGTTGTTGCTTCCGTTTGCTTTTGTGAGTCCTTATAGGTGGTTGTTACTCCTTGTATATCCGTTTGCGTTCTTTGTAGTTGAGGCTGTAAATCGCCTTAAAACGGTGAGATGGAAACAATTTAGATTTAGTTTACAAAAAATTGCGATATTTTACTTGGTTTTGTCAACTAGTGTTCTTAGTTTCGGCTATATTTTTTATTCTCCTGAACAGCCGTTTGGTTATTTTTCTACTAAATACAATGCTTTTCCTTATCAAATTCCGATTTCAATGCAACAGAACACCATTTCTGTTGCCGATTTTCAAGGTACGATTGATGCTTTGTGTTGGTTTGAGGCGAACAAACATATTGGTGATCTTTTACTGGCTCATACTGCGTTTTATAGTTGGGCATTACTTACCATTGATGATGCTGATGCGGTTTGGTATTATGAGTTTGGTGATCCGGTTGAGGCTGCGTCGTTGGCTGAGCAGGAGGGATATGTTCGTATCTTTTTAGTTTGGTGGATTGATGGGGTGGGTTGGTATGCTCGGCCATCAATGCCTTCGGTGTTTCAAGAGGTTTATCGAAGTGACAGGATTGCAATTTACTTCTATGAGGTGCCTGCTGTTTCTTAGCTTATGTCGGTGTGCGTTTTTTGATAGTTGGTGTTGAAAAATATTTAATTTTAATTATGAATTGATGAAAATTTTGTAATTGCGATGTTTCAATACTTATCATGTCTGGCGAGTCTTTTTTTTAGGGACATAATTTATAAATAATCCTCTTTTAATTAAAGGGGTGAACCTCTGGAAACGACCATGTATGAGGCTGTTACAAAAATCACTGTTTCATCATCTCCCAATAAAAAACAATTAATGGTTATGAAAGCTAAAGCGATGCGATCTGGCGCTTGGTTTAAAGTACTGAAAAGAATCGACAGAGTGCTTCTTGATTTAACAATAAAAGTTATAGATAACGTTCGCAGTGCAAAATTGGCGAAAAGCGTATCAGATATTTTGGGGAAGCTTGAAAATGCAGTTCAAGGCGCTTCTAGCCGTTTCTATGAGGCCGGTCTGCCGTTGGCGCAGAAAATAAGTAACATATGTCAAAAGATCGGAAATCCTTCCGCTAGTAGTTGGGCGTATGATTCTTCATTTATAAAATTCTTAGGTGTCCTACAAGTTAATGCTGACAAAACATTCGCTTTATAATCCAGTTGTTACGCTATTGCTATTAGTGATTGTTATAGCTGACTGTAAATAGCAAACAGTGCATCCTTATGATACATGTCCACTTCAATAATATCTTGCTTAAAATCAAAGGATACATTAAAGAAAATTGGGGCTCCCCATTCATATTTACATTTATAATACTCTTGATGGGTACTGCTATTTTCCTATCAACCGGATTATCATACATGGCTGATACAGTTGTTGTCTATGCCTTTTATGCCCTAGTTGTCGGTGTAGTGTTGCAGTTTGTTTCCTTTTTAAAACCTCTAAAAGCCGATGAAACGGGGGCTAATTAATGAGTCAAGTTGATCTTTCATTTGTTGTCCCAGCATATAACGAAGAGAATTTCATAGAAGGTACCCTAGGAACAATCGATACGGTTGTAATGAAAAAATGTTTTTCATATGAAATAGTTGTAGTGGACGATGGCAGTGCTGATAAAACGCTAATAAACGCAAAAAAATACGCTGGCAGAAATGGTCATGTTAGAGTTATAAGTTATAGCAAAAATTTGGGCAAAGGCCATGCCGTAAAAACCGGTTTTATGAACGCTAAAGGAAATGTTGTTTTTTTTACCGACAGCGATATGGAGATCGATTTGGAGAAAATACCTGAATATGTCGACGCATTAAAAAAAGCTGATATAGTCATAGCGTCCAAGAAACATAAAAATTCGCATGTCGATGTGCCCTTATCTAGACGGCTTTTAAGTGAATGCTTTAATGCTCTTGTCCGCATTTTTACTGGTGTGCCATTAAAAGATACTCAGTCAGGACTCAAAGCAATGAAAAAAAGTGCATTTGTAAATATTATTCCTCGTTTAGCTGTAAAACGTTATGCTTTTGACGTGGAATTGCTGGCTGTGGCTAATCTCTATGGTCTAAAAGTTATCGAGTTACCCGTAGATATCAAATTGAACGCTAAATTTAAGCCGGCTGAGATGTGGCATATGTTTATGGATTTATTGGGCATAACATATAGGCTTCGAATTATTCATTGGTATCAGCGTCCGCTTCAGACAAAGAGTGACCTCAAAAATCCGCTTTCATCAATCCCGGGCTGATACCTGTGAAGCCGCTTGTATCAATAATCATTCCCTGCAAAGAAGTCGATGGATACACAAAAGAATCCATCGCAGGTTGTAAGCAAATAGAGTATGAAAACTATGAAATCATCGTGTTGCCTGATTTCCCCTCATCTACTATTGAGGGTGTCACGTTGATTTCTACTGGTGCAGTATCTCCGGGAATAAAAAGAAATCTTGGAATAGAAAAATCAACCGGTGAATTTTGTGCATTCATTGATAATGATGCTTATCCCCGACATGATTGGCTAACAAATGCCTTGAAAATAATGGCTGATCCCTCAGTCGGTGGTGTTGGAGGACCTGGATTAACGCCGCCCGAAGATAATCTGCGCCAAAAAGCTGGCGGTTATGTTCTCTCTTCTATTATGGTTGGTAGCCTATCAAACAGGTATAAGACAAAGAGTAATGTCGAATCAGACGATATTCACTCATGCAACTTTATCGCTCGCAGATCTGTTCTAGTCTTGGCGGGTGGTTGGAATGAGAAATACTGGCCCGGTGAAGATACGCTTATGTGTCTAGCAATAAAGAAAACCGGTAAAAAACTCATAGAATCATCTGATGTAGTGGTCTATCATCATAGGCGATCACTTTTTAAGCCGCACCTTAAGCAGGTTTCACGGTTTGGAGAACATAGAGGGTTTTTTGTAAAAACGTTCCCTGAAAATTCAGTAAAACTCACCTATTTTGCTCCTTCACTGGTAGTCATTTTATTTTTTGTCGGTTTGTTTTTTTCTTTGTTCAGTCCATTTTTCTTTAATATCTTTTTACTTGGTCTAACCGTATATCTTATTGCAAGTTTTGTTGCTGCAGTATTACAAGTTAACTTCACCAAATTGTTGCCTACCGTATGGTTAGGCATAATAGTGACTCACATAGTATATGGCGTATTCTTCCTCTTAGGGCTCTTAAAGCGTGATTTAAAAAGATGAAAGTTACCATTTCCTACCCGCCCCTCTATTCTGAGAAGGGTGTTCCTTTACTATCGCAGAATAGACAATTCCAATATTTTAAATCACCCACCTACATTTATCCAGTTGTTCCAGCATACGCTGCAACGATGTTGGCAAATGCAGGTTATGAAGTTATTTGGGATGACGGTATCGCAGAGGAGAAAACATATGACCAATGGCTTACTGGATTGGAACATGTTGCACCCGATGTAGTCGTTATCGAGACAAAAACTCCTGTAGTAAAAAAACATTGGGCAATTATTTCGGACTTAAAACGTATTCTTCCCAATGTAAAAGTTGTTTTGGTTGGTGACCATGTTACTGCCCTTCCTTTGGAGTCCATGGAGCAAAGCAAAGTGGATTTTGTTCTAACCGGTGGAGATTATGACTTTTTATTACTGAACTTGCTTGCTTCTCTTAGTGGGGCGGCAGGTGAGTTTGAACCCGGTATATGGTTCCGCGAAAATAATGTCATTAAGTGTACGGGAAAATTTAAATTAGATCACAATTTAGATGAATTGCCTTTTATTGACCGCGAGCTAACGAAGTGGCAACTTTACAACGAACGGAACGGCAACTTTAAAGTGGTTCCCGGCGCATACACAATGGCGGGGCGTGATTGTTGGTGGCGAAAAGACGGTGGTTGTACTTTTTGTTCATGGCCCACACTTTATCCAACTTTCCGTGTAATGAAGCCTGAGCGATTAGCCGATGAAATAGGTTTACTCATTGAGCGATATGGCGTTAAAACGGTGTTTGACGATACAGGTTGTTTTCCAGTAGGACAATGGCTTAGGCAATTTGCTAACCTGATGATTGAGCGTGGATATAACAAAAAGATTCAATTTAGTTGTAACATGCGCTTTGGTGCTTTGATGCGCGAAGATTATCGATTAATGAAGAAAGCAGGTTTTAAGATGTTACTGTTTGGTGTAGAATCGGGCAGCCAGGCTACACTTGATCGATTAAATAAAGGAACCACCATTGAAGGTATAATGGCTGACTGTAGTATTCCCCAAGCAGAGGGTCTTGAACCTCACATAACTATCATGGTGGGTTATCCATGGGAAACACGGCAAGATGCCCAAAGCACTCTTAATGTTGCAAAAACAATGATGCAGAAAGGTTGGGCAATCACATTACAGTCCACCGTAGTTATCCCTTATCCGGGGAGCAAACTTTATGCCGAAGCACTAAAAAACGACTGGTTCAGATTTGACCCAAAAGATTATGATCGTTTTGATATGAAAGAACCTGTAATGACTACCCCCGACATGACACCTGACGAAATCATGCAACTTTGTGACGAAATATATAAGGTATTTCTAACACCCCAGTATATGTTAAAACAGCTTGTTAGAATACGTTCAGCAAGAGATTTCAAATACTCTGCTAAGGGCTTAGCAAAGGTTCTAGGACACGTAAAAGACTTTGGAAAAAATAAATAACTTGCCCGTTTCAACAATGTCTCTTGAGGGCGATAATTTGTTTCTTGTTTCTGTTATTGTAACAACAAAGAATGAGGAAAAAAATATCGATACCTGTCTTCAATCAGTAAAGAACCAGACTTACAATAACATTGAGCTGATAGTTGTGGATAACTTCTCAGATGATCAAACAATTGAGATAGCGAAAAAATATACCTCAAACGTATACTTGAAAGGTGATGAACGTTCGGAGCAAAGAAATTATGGTGTAAAAGTGGCTACTGGTAAATATATTTTCTATGTGGATGCTGATATGATTCTTACGCCAAATTTGATAAGTAATTGTGTGCAGAAATGTATTACTGGTCGAAAAGATGCTTTGTATGTTCCTGAAAAGATAGTTGGTGAAGGTTTTTGGATAAAAGTGAGAGATTTTGAGAGAAATTTTTATACTGGTACTGTAATTGATGCTGTTAGGTTCGTTCGGAGAGATTTATTTATAGAAGTCGGTGGTTTTGATGAAAGCCTTATAGGTCCCGAAGATTGGGATTTTGATAGAAGAGTGCGCCTTCATGGTGTAGTTGGAATTTCTGATGTGGGACTCTACCATAATGAAGGTGTTTTTCATATAAAGAGATATTTAAAAAAGAAAAAATACTACAAAACAGGAATACAGCTGTATATTGAAAAGTGGGGTGCTGGTGATCCTCAAATAGCTAAACAGGTAGGTTTACGTTATAGGCTGTTTGGTGTTTTTATTGAGGCTGGAAAGTGGCGGGTTTTGTTTAGACACCCTCTTTTGTTCTTTGGTTTGTACTTCCTGCGCCTCAGGGTTGCCCTTACATATCTTGATCGAGCTTGCTGAGGAATAGTTTTGAAGGATGCCTTGAAATTGTGTAAATTATTCGGTTTGATCTTATAAATGTTTGAGTGTTGTTAAAGTATGCTGATGGGTGTCGATTAACGTGACAGAATCTGAAAAATTGACAATTATTATATTGGCAAATTCAGTTGTTGGGTCAACGAGTGGTATGAGTGGTGGGGATAGAATATGGATTGAATGCGCTAAGCGTTGGGCAAAAAAACCAAATGTTTCAATAAGTATCTTTACAACTGAGGAAGGACTCAAACGTGGTCAACAATATGGTTTAATTGATGTTGCTTATGAAGTTTGGAGCAAACCTGCACGTTTTTTGGGTCATAACGTTTATTTACTTTATTTTTGGAGAGCGTTTAAAGGTTGTATTAACGCATTAGCCTCACCCCTTAGTGGTGGTAGGTGTGTTGTTTTTTCTTCATCTGATTTTTTCCCCGATTCATTGCCTGCATGGTTTTTTAAAGTTAAGCATAAGGAGGCTAAGTGGCTTGCGGCGTTCTATCTTTTTGCACCTAGTTTATCGGATAAGTCTTCGCCTTATCGGGGAAAATTATTTGCCCGCGGGTTATTCTATTATGTTTCACAATTACCTGTTTTATGTTTAATTCGCCGTTATGCAAACATGGTTTGGGTAACAAGTGAGGTGGATCGTTGGCGGTTTATTGATGGGGAACGATTCACTTCTAATAAGGTGCTAGGTGTTAGGGGCGGTGTGGATATCAAAACACCTGTTTCATTGTCTGATCAGGTAACAAAAGAGTATGATGCTGTATTTCTAGGAAGATTTCATCCTCAAAAAGGTGTGTTGGAGTTGATCGACATCTGGCGAAATGTTTGTAATAAAAAACCAAATGCAAAACTCGCTATGATCGGTGTGGGTGAATTGGAGGGGAGTGTCAGAGAGAAAATAGTTGCTTATAAGTTGCAAAATAATATTTCTTTGCTAGGTTTTAAAGATGGTCTTGAGAAACTTGTGATATTTAAGAAAAGTAGGGTAGTTGTGCATCCTGCGGTTTATGATAGCGGGGGAATGGCTGCCTGTGAAGCAATGGCTTGTAGGTTACCGGGGGTTAGTTTTGATCTTCCCGCATTGGTGACCTATTATCCCAAAGGAATGCTCAAGACGCCTTGTTACGATTTTGTTGGATTTGCGGAAAATATAGTGCGTTTGCTTGAGGATAATGAACTTTATGAAAAAACTGCGGCTGATGCTTTTAATTGGGCAAAGGAATGGGACTGGGATAAACGTGCAGAAATTTTATTCAATTATTTAGTGGAATAAATGTGAATTATGATGATTGTTTCTAGATTTGAAGTCGCCCGTGATACTGTAATTTCTAATTTTATAAAGGTTTTAGAAGGTAAATTGGTTCTTGAGCTTGGTTGTAGTGCGGGGGGTCGAACAAAATTGCTCTATGAGGATACTCAACTTGTCGGGATCGATATAGCTGACAAAGTTTCAATTGATAAAAAAAAGCAATTTAGTTTTTTGTTAGCTGATGCAACAACATTACCTTTTTGTGACGAATCATTTGATGCTGTTTTGTCATTTGATGTGATTGAACACGTTGAGGCTGATCAGCTTTTTATGCAGGAAGCGTTTCGTGTTTGTAAGAGTGGGGGCTATATAATGCTTGGCACACCTAATCGATTAAGGCTATCTAATAGGCTGTTAGGACTTGTCGGCAGGCCTGTTCATTATCCTTACTACATGAGCGCTGATGTAATTCATTTGAGAGAATATTCGCATAAACAATTAATGTCTCTTTGTAATGATGTTGGTCTAATTGGGAGTTGCATGGATATCTGGGTTGGACTTGTGGGAAGATTGGATAAAGGACTTCCTGTTTTTCCATCAGTATTCGCTTCATTTGCACAATATCTTCTCTTTATTGGCCATAAACCACATAAAAACTATCGTGAATAGTGCCATCAATGCAAACAACTAACTGTGTACTCTGCGGATCGTTTGAACATATTTTGCTGGATCATGTTGTCGACCACAGATTACATACAACAAACCAAATTTTCAATATTGTTCGCTGCTCAAAATGTGGTGCAGTGTATCTCAACCCAATGCCCTGTAAAGACGATTTTCCAAATTTCTACCCCGTGGCTTTCTACGCCTCTGTTGATAACTATCCCCGCATATCGTTTTTCCTAAATCAATTAAAATTCCGAATGGTTAATAATCTAAAAAAGAAGGGCCGAATAATAGATGTTGGTTGTGGAAACGGCGGCTTACTCTCTATTTTTAAAGATAATGGCTGGATGGTTTATGGGGTGGATACATCAGAAACAGCTTGTAAACTAGCAACAAAAAGCTTGGGTGGAAACGTTTACAATAGTTCCTTGAAAGATTGTGCCTTTCCTAACGATTATTTCGACGTTGTATTTCTCAACCATGTAATTGAGCACATGACCCTTCCATATCAAGAACTTGACGAAATTTCAAGGATTTTAAAAAATAACGGCCTAATTGTTCTCTGTACTCCTAACATCGGAAGTTATCAATTTACAGTAAGTGGTAATAAATGGTTACATTTAGACATTCCACGTCACGTAATCCTCTACTCTCCATTAACTATTACGCGTCTTCTCAGAAATGCGGGCTTTCAAGTAACTAACACAAGTTTCCCCCTATTTGATTTCCCCTTAGATTTCTATTGTAGTCTTAAACGGAAATATTCGCCAAAACATAATCTGTCAAGTATAGCGTTTTCTCCATTTTTGCTTCTCTTCTCAGTTGTAGCAAAACTGTTGCCTGTCTGGCGGGGTAGCATGATTGTCACAGCTATTAAAAAAGCAAAATTACATAAACTTAACTAAACTTTTTGGAAGTTGATAATTATCCGAAAATCTGTCGCCTCTGTGCTAATAATTCTGTCAGCCGCTTTAGTTTCCCTACTTTGGTTTAAAGATGGCTGCATGTTTGTTGGCACAGATCTTGTTTTCCCCTCAGATAGACTAAACATTTTTCTTGAAACTTTTACAATTTGGGATTCACGTTCTCTGGGATCTGTAAACCCGCGAATGTTAGCGTGGTCATTTCCAAATGGGGCCTTTTTGGGTATTTCAGAAGTCATTGGTCTCTCTTTGCAATATGCTCAACGTTTATGGTTTTATTTCTTATTTGCTTTTTCTGGTCTGTCAATGTATTTCTTATCTACCGTAGTAGCTAAAAATAAAGTTAAGCATTATCATGTTGTTGGAGTGATTTCGGCACTTTTTTATATGTTTAATCCTTTTTTTGCTTTAGGGGTTTCACAGTGGCCTTATCTGTGGCTAACTTATGCCTCTCTTCCTTTAATGTTGGCTCTATTTATCAAAGGTCTCAATGAACGAAGGGGAATAAAATATGTTTTTATTATAAATGTTATTTGGTTGTTATTGTCAGCATCTCAATTTGTAAACCCTAAATATGTTATAATTGCTTGGATTCCATTATTGGTTTATTTTGTGTTCCATCTAATAGTTAACCACAATAAAGCCGATTTTATCCATTCTTGTAAATTTACATTCTTATTATTGGGCATGTGGGTGCTAATCAATTTTTACTGGCTCTTGCCCAATATGGTGTATATTTTCCAATCGATTTCAGTCACAGGTGATCTTTACTTGACGGTTGGTCGAAATAGGATAGATGACTTCGTGCTAAATAGTGCTCCTCTGCCTGAGACAATGCGATTAGTTGGCTCTTGGATTTTGGGTTCAGGTTTTGGTGGTTATCCCTATGTTTATTGGTCACCGATTTACAATTCATCACTTTTTGTGTTCATCGGATATCTCATACCTGTTATTGCGTTCATTCCGTTGACTCTTAAAAAAGAAAAAAATATTATTTTTTTTAGCATATTTTTGTTATGTGCTCTTTTGCTTATGACTGGTAGTCAACCACCTTTTGGTCAACTTAACTTATTTTTAATAACTACTATTCCCATTATACTTGAAGTTTTCAGCCTTCCAAATGTGCTTTTTGGTGTATATTCAGTTATTGCATATGCGGTTCTTTTCGGTATAGGTACAGTAATGATTGCCTGTTATATGGGTAAAAAGTTGCCGCCGCGTCTGCCTCGAAGATTGCGGCTGGGTGCAAAATATCTATTTACAGGAACCGCTATTTTCCTTGTAATAGGTCTCTATGCCTTTCCTTTATGGACTGGTGAAGTAGTTTATCCGGGAAATGATGTGTTGGCATCAAATAACTATAAAATACCTGATTATTATCACGATGCTTCATCATGGCTTGCCTCTGATAAGGATGATTTTAGAATTTTTCCTATGCCCTACTCAAAAATTGGGTATGTTGCTTATGCCTGGGAGCCTGTTGGGTATCAAGGTCCAGATTTGACTGAATCGCTACTTGGTAAATCGCTTATAGCTGAACCAATAAATAGTGATTTGGGTTCATCTATTGCACAATCTATCGTTTCTAACTCGACAACTAACATTGCAAAAGTTTTGGCGTTTATGAATGTCAAATACATAGTATTTCACAACGATATTAATTGGATATTCTTAAACAATTCTGAATACACTATGTATTCATACATTGCTGCTGACCAAAAAAACATGCTGAATACTCTAAATTCCATGGATGGTTTTACTTATTGTAGGTCTTTTGGTCAACTCGATTTCTATATAAACAACCATTGGACTCCTATGAGAGTTTATGCGGCATCGAGTGCTATTTACTATAAAACATTCGAGCGACTCACAGAAATATCCGAACTGAATTATTTTGCTCCCCGTGAAGTGGTTATTTTGTCTAACAATCAACTCGATGTTGATCCAACTCTAAATCGCCCAACAGACTCAGCTATAACTCCTAACTTGACTCCTAACAAAACCTCTCATGTTTCGCTCACATATGAAAAACTAAATCCAACCCTATATACTATCAATATTGATGCTTCAGCCCCATTCCTTCTTGTCCTTAGTGATTCGTATGATGATGGTTGGGTTGCAACAGTTGATGGTCAACAACTTTCTGATAAATATCATTTTAATGCTAATGGGTTTGCCAATGGTTGGTATATCAATAAAACCGGCACCTATGTGATAGTTTTAGAATTTCAACCACAAAGATTATTCTACATGGGTTCTGCCATATCGTTAACTACGCTGATTGTGTGCATGGTCTATCTTGGAAGAACTAAAATCAAAACACGACTAAAAAAAATCTACCGCAAATAGGCTAAACTGACCATTTGCAAACCAAATTCCAATCGTTAAATGGGTATTATCTGTTTTGATTGTATCCTGAATTCCCGGAAGTTTTTTAACCTACAGGCAGGGGTAGGTTGAAGGCTTCAAAGAGATCTTTTTGCTGACGCGTCAAAGGACGCAAAATGTGTTGGCCCCCAATACAAACTGACTTCA
>Ga0123356_10005726_pt1 | contig 12629 bp, 16 predicted proteins | sample TergutEmb28metaG_2_FD_92546 | JGI IMG/M metagenome (GOLD analysis project Ga0123356, IMG submission 92546) | Embiratermes neotenicus P3 segment gut microbial communities from Petit-Saut dam, French Guiana - Emb289 P3 | ecosystem: Host-associated > Arthropoda: Insects > Digestive system > Gut ... | reverse complement strand
CAAGGACCCTAAGCGCCGCCTCAAGGAGTGAAGGCAGATGTGAGAGTTCTCCGTTTACCGCGATCCGCAGAGCCTGGAAAGTTCTTGTCGCGGGATGTATCGGTCCGTGCCTATATGATGAGGGCACTGCCATTTCTACCAAACCGGCAAGAGCCGATGTGGTTGTAATTGTAGAGTTTTGCCGCATCCTTACGATAGAAGCAGCAATACGGCGGGAATATTTTTCCTGCGCGTTATTATATAGAAGGTCGGCCAATTCCCTTTCAGGAAGACGAGCCAATAAGTCTGCCGCAGTCAGCCCCCTGGAAGCATCAATGCGCATATCCAGATATTCATCTTTTTCAAAACTAAAACCCTTACCGCTCTTTTTATAATGGTAAAAACTTACACCCAAATCAAACAGAATAGTATCAGGCCGCCTTATCTCTGAAGGATATTCAGCAAAAAAATCAAATGACCAGCCCGGATAAAATTGAACACGCTCTCCAAAAATTTCCAGGCGTTTTTTTGCAATTGAAAGGATATCATTGTCAGCGTCAATTGCAACAATTTTAACATCTCGGAAATTTGACAGGAAAGCAAAACTGTGCCCGCCTTCTCCGGCATTTGCGTCAACCATCAATTCGTTTTTACCCCTGGGACCAAGGAATTCAAGAACTTCATCAAGCAGAACGGGAGTGTGGGCATATTCTGTCATTTTTCACCGCCGCTGTAGTTTTTTAATTTATTGCCCAGTTTTTCTGATGCTGCAATATAATCCTCTTCACTTTCTAAAAGGTATTTGCGGTATCGTTCTTCGTCCCAAATCTCGATATATTCACCCTGACCAAGGACTACACATTCTTTGGATAACCCTGCAAATTCACGATAACCCTGAGCTATTGGAATCCTTCCGGCCTTATCAACTTCTATTGCATGAGAGTTAAAAATCCTGCGCCGAATACCAAGATCATCCCTGATCAGCGGATTTGTATTTCCTTTAATTTCCATTAATAGATTTGTATATTCGGCTGTAGGAAAGAGCCACAGACAATTATCTTTACATTGAGTAATGGTGAGTTTTGAATCATCTAATATTCTACGCAGAGGAGCCGGAAGACTGATCCGACCCTTTTCATCTAACGTAACGCTGTATTCACCAGTTAGTAATTCCATACCACTTTTTCCCACTTGCTCCCATTTGCCTATCATTTTACGATAAAAAACGCTATCGTCAACTACTATTCATAATATTTTTCATAAAAAATGAAGATTTTTCTTAATATTGCTATACAGACATGTAGTAAATCGGGATAATTGCGTGAATTTGGCGTTTAATATATGATTTGGTATGTTTATAAGCGAATATTTCCTTGTTTTTCCCGAAGGCGATGTCCAGGAAATACAGGGACGGCTGCCTTTTAACAGCCTTGTAGACATAAACGGTAATGTATTTTCCCTGCCTTTGCCAACCAATAAGATGATTGTTTATAAAGTTGCCGGAATAAAAACCGAAGAAAGAACAGGCGTGAGTGAAACTTATCATTTTTTGGATTTGCTCAGCGCCGAGGAATTGTTGGAATACGTATAAATGGAGTACATAGAATTAAGAATTTTAACCACGAACCATCACTAACCAACACGAACCCTAGCTTTGATATCGTACTGCAAGTTCGTGGTGTTCGTGTGGTTCGTGGTAAATAAATGAAGAAAAATGATTTAAGAAAAGTTTTAAGTTCCATTGGTACGAGAAATGAGAGTTCTTTACATCGCACATTAAAATTTCAATACGCGGGTCCTGAGGGAAAGACCGAGGCGGCTGTAGGCGAATATGTCGCTGACGGCGTACGCCCTAACGGCGAATATATCGAGGTACAAACCGGCAGTTTTGGTCCTCTTAAAAAAAAGGTTAAAACATTTGCAGCCCTTGGAAAAGTGCGAATTATCCACCCCGTAGCTATTACAAAAATAATCGAAGTTTATGCCCCTGTTAAGTCTGCCAAAAAAGCGGAAAAACTCCTTTACAAGCGGAAAAGCCCATTAAAAGGCTGTTCCTGGAACATTTTTGACGCTCTCCTTTATGCTCCCGAATTGCCGCTTATAAAAGGTGTTACGATAGAACTTGTTCTTATTGATATTACCGAAAAACGAATTAAAGACGGCAAGGGCTCCTGGCGGCGAAAGGGTATCAGTATCAAGGACAAGGAACTCTCTGCCTGGCACGAAAGTATTGTTTTTTCAAAACCCAAAGATTATTTAAAGTTTATCCCATTTAAAAAAGGCGAAGAATTTACTGTTGCTTTACTTTCAAAAAAAGCAGGCATTAAGACCGATTTGGCGAGAAAAGCTCTATATGTTTTAACAAAGATGAAATTGATAAATAGGATAGGCAAGAAAGGTCCCGCCTGGGTGTACTGTTGTTAATCGAAAAAGACATCACGCCAAGACGCAGAGTCGCTGAGACTCAGAGAAAAAATTAAGAATTTTTTAACAAATTTCCCATTTCGAGCAAGCGCTGTGCAGGCTTGACCGACTTGTGTTTATCCGTTATCTCATGTGTCTAACTGTTACTAAGTCTATATGGTATATAAACATATGTCAAGTACATTGTTATTTCCTGTATCAGTTTGTTAATTATTGTTACTCTTTATTATTATATATTGCTGTCATATTTGCTGTCAAATTTGCGCAGTTGCACCTAACGTGTAAACAAAAAGAAGAAAAAAGTGCATCACAGACCATAAATAAAACACCCCCGAATGTAGCTTATCCCTGCCCGTAGAGCAATGCAAATCCCCATCGCCGTATCATTTCACCTTTAAGACTTCCAAAGCCCTCTACAAGCCGTTTTTGACTTATAAAAACCAAGACACATTACGATTTCAGAAATTACCTCAAAACATTCACATTCAGCTGTTCAGGCTTCGACAGAAAGGAAAGAGAAACAGACAAAATTGCTCCGCTCGCTACGCTCTCTCCGCAATTTTCCCAAATCATCAACGCAGCCCTTTCTATACCGCATTTATTCGTGCTGAGGGGTTTAATACCCCGCCCTTCAAGGCGCTTAAAAAAGGTATTAAACCCCGAATGCAAATACCTCTTAAGAACAACATACCTCGTCCCTTCAGGGCGGGGTTGTTGATTTCCTTTGCCTTGAATGTAAGCGTTGCCTAATAACAAAAAGCAAAAAACAAAAGCGGCATAAAAACCCCTGCCCCCACCTCTTCGTAACTCGCTGCCTTAACTCACAACATAAAGACCGTGGGAGCTAAGAGAGATAAAACCCACCCAAACCCGCATTACCTACAAGAACAGCGTACTTCGGTGGTGGGTGTGTGGTGGCAATATATTGTCCCCCGCCCCTTGCCGCAGGGCTTCCCCCCCTTATTTTAATATGATGCCTTTGCTCCTTGCGCTCCCTTCGGTCGCTTCAGTCGCAAAGCCTTCATCAAGTGCTCAAAGGGGGGGGAGCATTTTTTTGCCGTAGGCAAAAAAATGCAAAGAAGAAAAAAAACGCAAACATCGTGTTTGCATTTTTTTTCTGAAACAGGCGGCGTCCATGCCGCCCCACCACACACCCACCACATCCGGCTGTAGTTTGCCCGCCCGTTTTTTCGTCTTACCATCATGTTTCCTGATATTTGCCCACGGCTGACGAATAATTTTACCGCCACCCCAAAACTACATCGTGAGGATTTATTCCGTAAAACTTCCTAGAGGCTTTTTCCACAAACGCTGGACAACCGCTTGCTGCGCTCATACTTCGCTTCGCAATCAGTAGACCAGCGAAACATTGTGATGGGGGTATTGAACTTGCTTATTCCTGATAGGCAAAAAAAAGGGTTTAATCTAAACTGTGCCGTCAACAGAGCCGGCAAGCGGCACAGTTGACGGCACGAACTTCTCGAAAGATTAATCGAATACCGCTGGACAACTGCTTGCTGCGCTCATACTTCGCTTCGCAATCAGCAGACCAGCGAAACACATCGAAGGACTGATACCAAAAGCGCATAGAAAAAGTCCTGCTGAGAATAAATGCGTCGAACTTTTTGATGAAGTAATAACCCAATGTAGTATGTCGAAAATGTTATCGAATTTCCTAATACTCCTATATATACTTATATATCTTATATATTTTACTTTTTTTATTTACATAAGATACATAAAAAAAAAGAATAGAACAAATAAGAATTCCAATTAACAAGATGACACAAATAATCACATTAATTCCATGTAGCATAACCCCATATTAACCCTGCACTTATGCTGCATTGATACTACATTCAAGTCGATTTTCGCTTTTAACGGTGTGATTTTTTTTGCTTTAGGCGGCATGGATGCAATTTTTATATCGGGAGTGCGTGCGCCCCAGGAATTTTGCTGTTTTTTGTCAAAGAAGAAAAATTATGATGTCAAAAGAATAAAAACATTATTTTTCTTTCAGAAAATCAGCACAAGAAAAGACAATTACAAACATAGATTAACAACTATTTCAGAGAAAATTTAACCACTATGTCTTGTCCAACATACTTAAAGGGGGCACGGGGGCAACCAAAAAAATGAATCCGCAGGATATAGATGAGTAATTCCGCACGTTGAGAGCCCCAATAAAAGTCGTAGTTATAAAAAAAGGCGGCAAAACTTTAGTTTTGCCAGCGGGCGATATAGAGAAATTATCTGCGCTGCGGGCTAAGAAAATAAATGCGCCGAACCTTTAGGTGAAGCAGTGCGCGTGTGCTTTCAAAACAATACCAAGCCAATACCTGCCATCAGAATTACGCTTTTGGCACAAACCCATTTCCTTTAACCGCAAACCCAAAAACCGCTCACTGACAGCGTGTTCGTTATGCTCAATGCACCAATCCTGATAACACTTAAAAAACTCCCTCGCTTTAATAGATCCATCAGGTTTAAGCAAACATTGTTCTTTTATAAAGTTTCCGATAACATCCATTTCTCCCCTATACTCATCAGTAGCAGCAGTTATAATTGACGGAGTATTCAACCCCTCATTGCACCATCGGACAGCACCCTCAATAATCCAATTCAAAATCCCGGAGCTTTCCTGTAAAAGTCTTTTCTCAAGATGTTTGTCCTGCTTATCTTCAGGAATTCTCGTAGTAAACGGTATCAGTTTAATCCTGCGCCAGATACCATGATCAGTACCCTTGATAACAGGTTTATGGTTTGAAGCCATAAAAATCTTGAAAGTAGGAACAAAATTAAAAAACTCCCCATAAAGAAATCGAGCAGTCATACGGTCATTTCCGGTAATCTGCTTTATTAGCGGCTCAGATAATCTCCGCCCTTGTTCCGCTTCCGTAGTAGTTACAAATCGTGTACCCCTTAGCCTTGCAATGTCATTGCCAATCTGATCGCCATTACGTTTCATAAAAGTTTCCGTAGGCGTTGCAATAGAATAATCCCCAAGCAAATTCATAATCGTATTTAGAAACGTACTCTTTCCATTCGCACCAGTACCGTAAAGAATAAACATTGATTGTTCCGAAGTATCGCCAGTAACCGCCCACCCAACAGCTGTCTGAATATAACGGATTAAGTCATTATTATAATTCATTATCTCCATAATAAATTTTTTCCACACAGGGCAATCCGCATTTATATCATATTCAACATTAGCAATTTTCGTTATTAAATCTTCTTGTTTATGTTCACATAAACTGCCAGTCTGTAAATCTACAGTTCCATTTTTAACATTCAACTGCCAGGGATTAGTATCAAGATTATCAGTTTTTATATTCAAATCAGGAATCCAGCTTGCAGCTTCAATAAGCGCTTTTCTTCTCCTGACAGCTTCGCTTTGAATTGCATATTTCTCTATTTCAATTCTTTCTTTGAAATCAGCGGTTTTCAATAATTCAGCGTAAATCCCACGTACAATTTTTAAGCCTTTATCATGAATTAAATATCCATCGTCAAGTTCCCACTGTTTACCATTCCAAACAAGCCATTTTTTCCACGGAGCGATATAACGAATATCTTTACCGTGTTCTGTTAATAACCGGTACGCATTTGTCGTATCGGTAAACTGTATAATTCCGTTTTGTAATTGTTGAAGCCTTAAATATATACACTCATCAACCGGCGGTTGAACCATTAAAAACCCCCTTTTTTTAGCACTTCCGCGTACATCTTATATTTGAACCTCAAAACATCAAAAGCCATTTCCCTTGTTACTTCCGGCAACTCTTTATTGCACCTAACATACATTTGATAAAGTAAAGTCAACGACCCCAATTTATTACGATATTCCCTGTTCCGGAAGAAAGCACACGCACGATATTCGTCTTCCGGCATTTCCAGCTTCTTAGCCCTGTACCAGAGCATTAAATCTCCAGCCCACTCAAATTCATACTCTGCAAATTCTTCAAGAGTTTTTTGCTGTTTTCGGACATTTTCCTTATACCTTTCCTCTACTGTCCGGCGTCTCATACTTCCTCTAGCGGCATGGAAGCCATTTTCTTATCGACCCTCTTGCCATACATAAACCTTCGCCGCTTCCCCTGCAGCTGTACGGCCGTCAGAAAATGTTATGAAAGCCCAAAACACCCACCAGCCCGACACATCAATTTCCCCCTCGATTACCTCATGGAAAATTACACCCTTTTCAACATCGCCGACAGCAGCAGAAAATTCTCCAAACTTGCCATTCGGCTTTTTATAGCGAATAATAGCGGAATTAATATCTTCCAAATCAGTAAAAGTTTTTAATGTTAAACGTAAAGCCGTTTGCCCCTTAAATATTCGTCCCATTTTCTTTCCTTTTTCTCCCGCCATGGATGGCGGTGTTATCAGTCTTAATGGAGTTTTTACAAAGTAAAAACTCCGAGTGTTAAAAATGGCATGGATGCCGTTTTTAACACTTGCTTTCAAATGAAAGTTCTTTAGTTACTTTTGACTTCAAAATTATTTCCTTTCGAGCCTTTAGAAAACGACCAATAATGTAATCCCTTACAAAAACTCCAGTCATAATTCGGACAAATAAAAGCAATCCACGAAATATAAAACTTACAGCATGGACGGTATCAGTAACTAATGCGAAATAAGCTCTACCGCTTTTTGCGACACTACCAATATCTATTTTTTCAAAAATACTTCTCAATAAAAATGTTAAACTTTGTTTTTCATCATAATTCTTGACTGTTTCCTGAAAAACACGAAGAAATAACCCAGACGAATTACTGCTATCTTGCCCCTTAACAATTTCATTTATTTTATGAAAAAATTGTTTATATATTCCTAGTAATGAATTAATTCCAGCAACTTGCGTCATAACTCGATTATAATTTCCTGTCAATTTTCTGCTATCGTTTATATTTACCCCCTGCGTTAATGTCCGAATATAATTTTGCGCAGATGAATATGTAAAATACATAGACAATTTAAAATCAAAAATTCCATCAGTCATATGCATTGGATATGGATTTGGAAAAACATTAAAATTTTCCCACCACGCAAAATAACATATTGCTCCGAAATCAAAACGAGGCCATAATATATATTGAGCCCATAAACCAAACCAGATATTTACCCCTGCACTTGCCTCACCTATAAATGTTCCTGAATGCCATCCCGGAGCCAAAAGAGAAATAAAATTTTCTGAAGTAGATCTTCTTAAAGATGGGTTATTTAAGTTATCAGAATATAAAATAGGTTTTCCGCCGCCTTCACGATCATTTTCATTAGTATAATAATATGCAGTACAGATACCATTTACCGCTTCACTTACAAAAAAGCGATTAACAGGCATACTCTGATCAAAAGATAATATACTTAACGGCTCTCCAGGGGCTTCTCTCCATCTATTTTGGCTGCCTATTTGAGTAGTACCCACAGTCGGATCAACAACTACAGGATATTTCGCTTCACTAAGCCATTGTTCGGGAATAGTTATCCGCAATTCATTACCCGCAACAGACAAATCACCCCAAACTTTACGCCCACGTGCATCAATAATAAGCGGTCTATGAATATGGCAAAGTTTACCTGTACCTTGCCCAATTAAAGTTTCTTTTTTATAAACCGCATACGAACCTTTCAAAAAATCATCAGGAACAAAATCAGGCTGCCTAAAAAAATCAAAGTTTTCAGCCCCATCAATAAACAAAGTTACAACATTACTTTCCGGCTCTTTTTCAAGAATACAGTCATATTCAAAAGCCCCATCGCCTAAAATAGTAAACCGATGAGAACGCCGCCGACCTTTATAGAGTAATGTTTTTTTATTTCCTCTAATCGAAAAAAACCCGTCATCAAGAGGAATAAACCGCAACCCATTATCCCCCTTCCATCGAGATAATCTCCAATCAGGTATATTTCTCCCCAACTCAACATCCAAAGGAAAGTCAGACAAAGATTGCTTAAAACAAATATTATTTTTCCTCATTCTTTATTTCTCTTATCTTTCTCACTCGCTCTTATCCTCTTTTTCCTCATATCAATTCTTCCGCCATGGATGGCGACAAAGCCAATTAACTCTATTTGAGTTTTTTGCGAAGTAAAAAACTCATAGCAATAAAAATGTCATGGATGACATTTTTATTGCGTTATTGCCCTAAAATCGTAATCTCCCATACTATCTGCAAAGTATCACTCGCCGTAACATTCACACTAGGCGTAATCTGCGCATAAGCCAAACAATCAGCAGAAACATTGTTACCGTTCAAAAGACACGTTTCATTTATTCCGTTCGCATTTAGCGAACCAGCGCCAAAAGTAGCCCGATATGTAACAGTAGTATCACCCGTAATGCCCCATGCCGCTTTTAGTGCAGGGAAATCGCTATCTAAAGCCCTCATTAACCCTGTTGGAGTATTGCACCTTGTATTTGTTTTTGTACTGTTGCCTGTCCAACCAGTACCAACCTGAATAAAACCGTTTGTGCTTGTTACCTTCGTTCTTGCAGGATTATTCAAAAGAGCGTCAGCAATTAATGCGTCACCCTCTCTTGTAACAATATTGTGAAATTCATGCACAATAAATTTCCCTTGTAATCCAAAAAGCCTGCGCAGAAACCCCGGACTATGCCGCTTCAATTTACCATGCTGATCAAAAACCTGCACAGTAACATTCCCCCGAATCTTAATCCTATCTCTCATACTCCCCCCAAATAATATTTGTTATCAGCAATAAGCAAACGCCCTCGCCTGTCCCTCATTCGCTTTTTACTCCGTGTTACTCCGTGGTAAAATTTTTTATCTTTCTTCCTTCTCTCATCTTTCTCGCTTGTCCTCTTTTCTCTTTTCTCTTTCCTCTTTTCTTCTCTGCGTCTCTGCGTGATGCTCTTTATCGATTCAATTAAAAATCAAAAAAGCTGTAACAATTCCCCCCGCAAAACACACAACCCCTGCAATAACAGCATTCCTAAAACCAGCCCTTCTTAAATTCTCCGCTTCATACCTTAACCGTTGATTTTCCCTCATTACCGCAGATTCACGTTCAAGACTTTCTAAAAAAGCTGCTCTTGCCGCTTCTCCGGCAGCCTTTTCAATAGCTTCAAGAGCCGCTTCCGTAAGCTCATCAATTAGCAAATCTATTTCTGAATCCGTATATAATCTCGTCTCGTTTTCTGATAAATTCATCTGCAGCGCCGTCAGCGGCTCTGCGAACATCTGGAATCTCAAGAAACTCATTAGAATCACGATTGTAATAATCTTCACGTAACGCTTCAATTTCAATTTGTCTTTCCGCATCTTTCATACTCTCCTTGTTCCTGTTATGAACATAAATAAAACCAAATATAACGCCAAAAAAAATAGCAGCCATTATAAACCCAAAAACAACCCCCATCCCAAAATCTGTCAAAACCCTGCTCTTCATTTTTTTCTCCTCTGCGTTCTTTGCGCCTCTGCGTCTCTGCGTGAACCTCTTTTTAGAATTAATGCTCACGCCACCTCGATACAACCTTCAACCCCACAATCCCAAAAAGCACAATCACCACAATACAAAACCATATCCAATCTCTTATATGTCCCTTAACCAATAACCAAGTCGCAGCATATAAACAAAAAGGTTTGAACCCCAACAACTTAGAAGGAAGTGAAACAATCCGTTTCCCCAAAATCGCAAACAACTCTTTGTATGTATGTTCCCAAGTCGGTTTATCCGAAATCTGTATACCATCAGTTTTACTCATATCAGGCACTCATATCGTTAAAATATTTGCATACTTTTTTTGTAACCCAGTAAGTCAACGAAAAACATTTTTTCTTTTTCGCTTGCGAACAATAACACAATCGGTTTTGTTTCGTTGATATAATAGACACCTTGCAATTCAGACAATCAGTACATTTTTTATTTGAATGTTCAGTAACTTTGATTATTTTCATTTCTACTTCCTCACTTCTCATTTTTATTCAGTCTGAAAAATCCAAGAACATCATTGTAACTATGCTGTACCACAGTAACGACAAGCGGCTTCCAATTACTTTCGATTGAATAAAAATATTTAACAGTTTGGTCATCACCGTAAATGAAAGCAACATGACCATAACCCCCACCCTTATTTTTATTCCAAAAAACAATATCACCCTCTTTTGGTATAAAAGCTGGAAAGTTAGGTATCTTTTTCCAGTATTTATTTATTGCAGGGTCATTATCGTAATTATTCCAAAAATCAACCGCTCCTGGCTTTCCTTCCCACTGTGGTAATTTCAGGTACTTTTGCAGCACCCAACGAATAAACTGTACACAATGCCCCTGTAATTTATGAGGATCAGGGACAGGATATGGTACTGTTTTATTAAACCATTTTTGATTTATTTGTCTAAGAAAATTAAACTTCACTTTTCTATTTACTCCCATTTGTAAAAAAGTTTATTATTATTGTTACCAGCAATGCCGCCGAAGCAATAATCACGCTTAAAATAGAAATACGCTCCTTGCTCCTTTCACCCTCTTTTTTTTCCAGGCGGTTCACGCGCCCAATGACGTGCTCCTTAAATTCCTTCATCTCTCCTTTAAGTTCTCGCATTTCCCCTAACGTTTCGACAATTAGCTGTCTATCTTGGTTAGTCATAGATTTGCCCCCAATCTGTTTATTTATTCTCATTCTTAATCCCACTCCTTTTTTTCTCTTTCCTCTATTCTCTTTTCTTTTTCCTTCGTTAGTGGTTCGTGGTAAAAAATTCTTCCTCTTTCTTCCTTCTCAAATATTTCGCCCTCGCCCTTATCCTTCCTTCTTTCTCCCTCTGCGTCTCCGCGTCTCTGCGTGAACCTCTTTTTTGAGAAACTCATTCCTCTTTAATCTTTATACTCGTAATAAATGCACAATCCCGTTTATATCTAAATGAAAGCGAAACAATCTCACCTGCCAACAGTTCTTTTCTCATTTCAATATTTACCCTCGCCCCAACTCTTGAATTAAATAACGCCCTGTGAGTTTTTACAGTAAACTCACGCTTATTCTGTATTCGCTCTGCAAGCTCTCTAATAACCCAATCTTCATATTGAGGAACACCGTCTATCTCATATTCAGAAAAGTAAGAACCAGTAACATTCAATGCAGCAGTACCAAAAGCGGCAACACCTTCCTCATCACGCAAAAAACAAGAACGGTTCAGATCCAATACAATCGGTCTGCCGTAAATAACAGCCCTGTATAAATCCCCGTCTGCGTCTTTATTAAGTGTCAAAATTGCTTTGTCATAATGCGAAGTAACATCATAAAATGAATAATAAAAAGCTCCGCCGCTAAAATTTAATCTTTCCTCTGCTTCCTCTCTGTCGTCTATCTCATCAGCGAAAACAACATTTCTTTCCTTTCCATTCTCATCAATAACCTTATAACGTATTTCATATTTTCCGTTTTCTATTTCTCGCTCTATAGAATTTCTAAAAGGATAATAAGCCTGAAAATTATCATCATAAAAAACAGGAGCATCGTCATAACGCCATATATCCTGTTTTTCAAGTGAAACAGGCATATTCACTTTTAACCGCACAGTATTACGGTAATAATCAGCCTTGTCAGTCTTTCTCAAATAAAATATATCTTCGCCAGTAAATGTATATGAGTAATCAGTGCTTTTCTCATTGCTCATTTCTAATTTCTCATTTTGGTAAGGTGAATGTGCAAACACCAACGGCTTTTCCGGAGCGCACTCTAAATGACAACGATAAGCAACAGCCAAACTTGAAAGTTCAGCCCAAATATTTCGCCTTAACCGTACAAATGGCAGCGTAACAGGAATAGTCGAACAATCAATATCATTAACCGCCAATCCGGCTCGTTTAACAATACCATGCACAATCGATTTTTCGCTTTGCGTCTTATCGCAAACAACGGAATATGTGAAAACCGCAGGAGAAGTCCAGTCCCTCACCTCATCTGTTTTTCTTAACCTATAAGATAAATCTCTCAAATCAAAACGAACAACTTTTTTACGCCCCGCTCCTCGAATATCCTGTATGCCTTTTTCATCAATAAAAAATATAAACCGCTGAAAGTAAGGAAGCCCATCACCAATAGAAAATGAAACTCTAACCTCACGACCTGCAAAACTCTCTTTTTCATTACTCATTATTAATTGCTCATTGTTAATTAGTATTTCTCCCCTCGATGAAACACCGCCAGTTGCTTCTTTTAATGAATAAAAATTCGCTTCGATAATATCTTGCTCAAAAACACT
>Ga0123356_10005725_pt1 | contig 12629 bp, 8 predicted proteins | sample TergutEmb28metaG_2_FD_92546 | JGI IMG/M metagenome (GOLD analysis project Ga0123356, IMG submission 92546) | Embiratermes neotenicus P3 segment gut microbial communities from Petit-Saut dam, French Guiana - Emb289 P3 | ecosystem: Host-associated > Arthropoda: Insects > Digestive system > Gut ... | reverse complement strand
ATTAGTTTTATGCACGAAGAAGAAAAAAAGTTTTCTGTAGCTGATGTGTTAACCAAAGTAAATGAAAAACTGATTCGCCGCCATCCTCATGTATTTGGCGATGTAAAAGTAAAAGATACAGCAGAAATCTTAAATAATTGGGAAACAATTAAAATTGAACAGGAAGGACGCAAACCCAAAGAATCGATACTTGATGAAGTAAGCGCCGCGCTTCCGCCGATGGAACGCTCTTTTAAACTTCAAAAAAAAGCTTCAAAGGTTGGCTTTGACTGGCAGGACACAGAAGGCGTAATCGAGAAAATAAAAGAAGAATTTAATGAAGTACAGGCGGAAATAAAGAAAAACGAAAACGCTATATATGGTGTACCAGGCAACAATGATACACTAGAGAAAAATGGTACCTGCTACCATAAACTTGAAGAAGAGCTTGGTGACTTGCTTTTCAGCGTAATCAATCTTTGCCGTTTTTTAAAAGTCGAACCTTCTGCCGCTCTGCGCCGTACCAACAGCAAGTTTATTGATCGTTTTAAATATGTAGAAAAGAAAATGAAAGAAGCTGGACAGGAGATGAAAAAAGAAAATTTGTGTATAATGGACAAATATTGGAACGAAGCAAAGGAGATATAATATGTCTGCGCTTAGTGTTACAAAGAGATTTGGCATTTTAACGGCAGGCGGGGATTGTCCCGGTTTAAATGCCGCTATTCGAGGCGTATGCCGTGCAGCTCATGACCGCTATGATATGGAAATTATCGGTATTGCAAAAGGCTTTAAGGGTCTTATTGATGAAGATACAAAGGTTCTTCGCCCTGATGATTTTTCCGGTATTTTAACAAGAGGCGGAACCATACTTGGTTCAAGCAGGGAAAAACCGTTTGGACCTACCGATAAAGATGAACCCGCCAGCGAAAAAGTTTCCGCGATTGTGGATACATATTCAAAACTTAAACTTGACTGTCTTGTTGTAATCGGAGGGAATGGCACCAATACTACGGGTTCTAAACTTTCTCGCGAGGGCTTAAATATAATTGGGCTTCCAAAAACAATCGATAACGACATTGTCGGAACCGACAGGACATTCGGTTTCCATTCGGCTTTAGCTATCGGCACCGAAGCAATCGACCGGCTTCATTCTACGGCTCAGAGCCATAGCCGTGTTATCGTTATCGAACTTATGGGAAACAAAGCCGGCTGGCTTGCGTTGTACGCTGGAATCGCGGGCGGAGGAGACGTTATTTTGCTTCCTGAAATCCCCTACGATATTCGTGTTATTGGTCAGCATTTGGAAAAAAGAACGAAGTCCGGCAAAACATTTTCTATAGTAGTTGTCGCCGAAGGCGCGATGTCTGTTGATGAAGCCGAAATGGACAAAAAAGACAGGAAAAAATACCGTAATGAAACAGGTCCTTCAGCGGCTTATCGTATTGCCCGCGAAATAAACGAAGAAACTGGAATGGAAACTCGCGCTACCGTTTTGGGATATATGCAAAGGGGGGGTATTCCAAGCTCGTCAGACCGCGTTCTCGCGACCTGTCTTGGCACTGCCGCTGTGGAACTTCTCGCGGCGGGAAAGTACGGACGTATGGTCGCTCTTACAGGTAATGACATAACATCTGTCGATTTAAGCGTTCCAGAAGGAAAGGTTAAAAATGTTCCAACCAATCATTATATGATTGATACCGCGAAAGCTGTAGGAACGTGTGTAGGCGCCTAATAATGCGCGGTTAATAACTATTTTAACCCTTCTTTTAATATAAAACTGGGACAGTTCGCGCCAGTCGCCTTATAAACTTCCTGCGACGGCAAATTCATGCAATTAATGGAAAATATTTCGCATGATCTCGCGCATGATCCTTGAAATCTGGGATCATATTTAATCTTAAAATAAACGCATTTCAGGCAATTCGGAGGTTGTGTCGGGGTCTTTGCATTGCCGATTAATATATCTACCATAATACTTTATTTATTCTACCACAAAATCTGCCGAAAATATAATCAGAGGTGTAGACATTGCGGTTTTTTCGAAATTTTAAACACAGATTTTCTACCGATGGCTATTTTAAATTTCGTGCCATATCTGTTTCGCTGGCGGTTTTTTTTGGTTTTTCCAGTGTTTTTGTAATTTTCTCTATATTTTCAGCCTTGTTTGGAACAGGTTTTTTCCCTGTTATACCAGGTACATTTTTTGTCCGTTCTTTTGGAATTCTTTCACTTTTGATTCCAGCGTATTTCGCTTACGCGGCTTTTATTCTGGCAGATCCCCGCTGGAAGCCTGATAGAATCTTTTTTTTAAATAGTATGATTGTGCCATTTTTAACTTTGGCGATCGGGTTTACTTTTATACGTGATTTTGAGATTCGATCCGCGCAATCCGCTCTTTTGGATTTTACAGGGAAAACAGGATTCAGTTTATTAATTATAACTATCACTGTTATGGAAATTCTTTTTATTCAAGTTTTAAGAAATACGATTTTCTTTAAAGTTAAAAAAGCTGTTCGCCGTCGTACAAATTTTCTTCCTTCACCGCGGGTTTACGCTTTTGAAAAAGAAATCGCGGAAAATGAAATTATCGATAACCATGATGATCAAAGTATAATAAAGCCTGTAATAAAATTCCCAAATCCTATTGTTTCTTATTTGGGAGTAATTACAGATTCCGGTATTATAAATGATGATATCGAAGTTGAGGAATTAAAAGCGGAACACGCTTCTGTGGATGATGTTTCTGATCTTGATGAATTAATAACTGTAGAACATGAAGAACAAGATCCAATTAATATCGATCATGTTGATCTTGATCAAGATGATATTGAGCAAGATAATATTGATGAAGATGATGATGTTACGCGTATGTTAGATGAAGCTGAAGCCGCTGCCGCCGCGCATGGAGAACAGGTTCGAAAAAAAGTTTCTTCGGCGGGAAGTTTTAAATATAAAAAATATAAAATCCCTGTTGATATATTAAACGAATATCCTGATGGTGAATATTGGATAATCGACCAGGCTACAAAAGACGCCGCGATTGCTTTAAAACAAACACTGGAAGAATTTAAAATACAGGCGGAAGTTACAGGAATTAGAAAAGGTCCTGTTATTACAATGTTCGAAATCCTGCCCGCGCCCGGAGTAAAACTTTCAAGAATTGTCGGCTTGCAGGATAATATCGCTTTGCGCCTCGCCGCGTCATCTGTGCGTATTGTCGCTCCCATACCCGGGAAACACGCTGTTGGTATCGAAGTTCCAAACGCGAAACGAAACATTGTTTCTTTTAAAGAAATTATCGAGGGCGAGCTTCAACGCTCCGAAGGTAAAATGGGTATTCCAATTGTTATGGGAAAAGATATTACAGGAGAAGCGCATACAGTCGATCTTGTTCAAATGCCGCACCTTTTAATCGCGGGAGCTACAGGTTCCGGGAAGTCGGTATGCGTCAATTCAATAATACTTTCGATACTGTATCAGCTTCATCCATCTGAATGCAGGCTTATTCTTATCGATCCTAAAATTGTAGAATTAAAATTGTATAATGATATTCCGCACCTTTTAACGCCTGTAATTACAGAATCCAAAAAAGCGTTTCAGGCTCTTCAATACTGTATATATGAAATGGAACGGCGTTATGCCTGTCTTGATAAAATGGGAGTACGCGATATCCGCAGTTACAACAAACGAATCAAAGAAAAAAATGTTATGCAGGAAAAACTGCCTTACATCGTTATTATTATTGATGAGTTCGCTGACCTTATGACAACTACCGGAAAAGAACTTGAAACTATTGTCGCTCGTATCGCCGCGATGTGCCGAGCTGTAGGTATTCACCTTGTATTAGCGACACAGCGCCCTTCGATTGATGTTATTACAGGGCTTATTAAAGCCAATATTCCAAGCCGTATCGCGTTCATGGTTGCCAGTAAAACTGACAGCCGCATTATTATTGATATGGTAGGAGCGGAAAAACTTTTAGGAAAGGGAGATATGCTCTATTCAGGTCCTGTTGATCCGTTCCCGATTCGTATGCAGGGCGCGTTTATTTCCGAAGAAGAAGTTGAAGCTGTTGTTGAACATGTAAAAACTTTTGGTGAGCCCGATTATATCGACGATGAAATTTTCTTTGAAGATGATGAAGATGATTCAAATATATCACTATTTTCTGACGGCAGCGATCCATTGTACGAAAAAGCTCTGGAAATTGTTATGCACCAGGGTAAGGCAAGCGCCAGTTTCATTCAACGCAGATTAAAAATCGGCTTTAACCGTGCCGCCCGTCTTATTGACGAAATGGAACACCTTGGAGTAGTCGGTCCCGCGCAAGGAAGTAAACCCAGGGAACTTTTGCGAAGCAGCCACTTCAGCGCCTGATTGGATTAAAATTAACAGGCTTGTTGAATCTTAAAATTTATCCTACCATTAAACATGGCTGTGCAAGTAAAACAATCGATAGAACTGTTGATAAACAACATCAGAAACTTAATTTCGGTGGACGCTAAAAAGCTGGAATATATTATTGCCGCCCAAATAGCGGGCGGGCATGTTATCCTCGCTGACTCGCACGGTGTCGGTAAAACCTCGCTTGCAAGAGCATTGGCTGCGTCAATTAAATGGCGACCTGAAGATTTGGCTACTGTTAGCGACGCCGCTTTGGAAACAAAAGTTGAAGATAGTTCTACTAAATCCAGCCGTTCAAAAAAAGTGCGTTCCGGCGCTTCCGGTTCCAGTGGTAATAAAAAAGATGAAGTCAAAATGGAAGGGTTTAGCCGTATCCAGTGTACGGTTGATCTGCTTCCGCAGGATATACTTGGATTTAACCGTTTCATCGGACATTCGGGAGAGATGATTTTTAACAAGGGTCCCGTGTTCGCTCACTTTGTTTTATGCGACGAAATTAATCTGCTTACTCCAAAAACACAGGGAAGTTTTTTCCAGGTGATGGAAGAACAGAGCATTACAATCGAAGGTAAATTGTATCGCTTAAAAGATCCGTTTTTTATTATCGCGACAATGAACCTGAAAGGTGTTCACTTGTTTCCGCTTCCCACACCTCAACTTGACCGATTCATGATTCGCCTTTCATTAGGTTACCCATCAGCGGAGGATGAAACCAAAATTATTAATCAACATGGAAAAATTGACGCGTGGGATAATTTTAAAAGTGTTATCGACAGCGCGGATTTAATCCGATGGAAAAAAATGGTAGACGATGTGCAGATGCATCCCGATGTTACTTCTTACCTTGTAAACTGCGTCAGGTTTACAAGGATACACCCTGACATTGAAACACCCGCAAGCCCGCGCGCCGGTGTGCGTATCTCAAGGCTCGCGAAATCGCTGGCTCTGTGCCGCGGTATGGATTATGTTCCTATCGATATAATTAAAGAAGTTTTTATTTCCGCGATGGCGCACCGTATAATTACCCGTGATCCTTCCATACCGCCGGAAACGCCATTACAAAGTATTTTAACTTCAGCGCCTGTCGAACCTGTCGCTTTGGTGCTGAAGCAGGATCAATAATGCTTAAACGCGGCTTTATTTTAACCCGCTTTAATCCAATCATTACACCGTTGGGCGCGGTCGTTCTTTTTGTTTCCTTAATCATGTTAATTCGCTCCCTGCTTTCGCGTAATTCCTATGAGATTGTAATTTCCTCTACGGCGCTTCTTTTACTTCTTGTCATTGCCGTTATTGGTATATGGAAAACTAAAAAGTTTAAAACTTTAGAGAGCAATTGGAAAACTCCTTCTCCTTTAACTGCTTGCAATGATGAGCAAACAATTGTTACAGGTTTAAATGTTTCTGTTCCTTTATTTTTTAGATTACATTATTATTTACAAGGACATTTTTATCCTGACGGTTTGGCGGCGGAAAATAAAAATAGATGTATTGTATCACTTGAAACATCTGTTATAAGGAGAGAAACATCGGCACAAATACCTCTGGAGTTTCCAATGGCGGGAGTTTTTCATGGAGAGGGCTTTTGTAAACTGCGTGATATTTTTGGTTTTTTTTCTTTTCCATGCGGACAGACTCAACATAGAACTGTGAATGTAAGGAGCGCTCCTTGTTTTGGTAAAAAGACACAAATAAACGCGCAGACAGGAGCCGAAGACAAGCGAAATAAACCCGCCGCTGATATTGAACGCTACTACATGAGAGAATATACACCCGGCGATCGTTACCGTGACATAAACTGGAAAAGTTCAGAAAAAATCGATTCGCTAATTACTCGTATCTCTACAGATAATCAGGAAAAGGTAAGCAGAATTGAAGTACACTTTCGAAACTTCGCTTCTTTTGATTCTGAAAATAAAAAGAGAAAAGAAACTTCGCTGGTATCTTTGGAAAGTTTATGGCTTTTAGATCGAGCCAAAGCGCGGCTTACTTATTTTATAAGAAGCCTTTTGGAACAGAACTCATCATTTATTTTTGATGTAAGATCTGCGAACGGCAGTTGGGAAATTTCTAACATGGATGAACTTGAGCTTTTTCTGGATGCTCTCGCGGGTATTTCATTTTTTCCGCCGCAGTATGAGACTGCGATTAAACCCGGTGCCGGAGATTTATATATTTTCTCTACCGCCCGCGATAAAACCCTACCCGCTTTTATTACCGCGTGTAATCCAAGACCTGTTACTCTTTTTATTGTTCAGCCGTTTGAAGTTAACAGCAAAGTAGAAACAGAAACTCTTCATATTTCCGATTTTGGACAAATGGGTTTAACTATTCCCGCCGGGTGGCTGAAACGTCCAAAAATAAAACCTCTTGGTGTTCAGGCAAACAAGGTAGAAATGTTTTACGCGCAAGTCGCGTTTTCATATGGAATAACAAGTAAGGCGTTTAAATGAAAAAGTTAATTAATATTCCGTTTATAGTTTTATTTATCTTAAGGTTGTTACTTTATTTTAGTGTTATTGTATTAATATTTATTCATCCCGGGATTTCAATTTCCTTTGATCACACCGGTATTATACAATGGTTAATTGTTATTCCTCTTATGGCTTTATTTGCCATTATTCCTGAGAATAAAATAAAATTATTGTTTAAATGTATTCTCGCGTTTATTTTATTGTTTATATTTTCATTAATCGCAGGCGCGAGCGGTTTTGGATTACTTCAGTTTTTTGCCGCTGGTTTAATTAGTTTTACATTTACCATGTTTTTATTTCAACGTTCATTATTTTACCAAACACCGTTGTTCGTTAAATTTACTAAACTGACATCACTTGAACCTTTCTTTTTAACATGGGTATGTTTGCGTCTTTTGGTTTTGTCACGTTCGGGAGAAGAAATCGCGGGACAGAGTATCGCTTTAACGCAATTTATTCTTGTTTGGACAGCGGTTGTTTTTTTATTCCATTGCGTGATTATTTATTTATGCTTTTTTTATAAAAGTTTTGTTAAGATATGGAAAGAAGGATTAATTTTTATATTAGCGGCGTTAGCGGCGCTTGTTATCGCGTTTTTTGTTCTGCCGCCCGATTTTGTAAGGAATATTATTGTAGAAAATTTAGTCCCGGAAAGAATACCCGAAAGGATTCGTCCGTCTGATACAGATCGTAGTATTCCTTTAAGAGGCGGCGGCAGAAGAACTCTTCCCCGCAGTGAAAACAGAAACGGAGAATTGCGCGGTATCCCTGAACAACATTGGCAGGGAAGGGGCGGGGGATCCTCCGATAACCGTCAATATATGGTAAAAATTGTCGCTTCAAAAAGAGAGCCGGTTTATATGAGCGAATATTACCGGGGGCAGCTTGATCCTGTATATGGTTTTATTATAAGTCTTAATGAACCGTTAAACGAATTGGCGCATCAAAGGTTTTTTATTACATGGTCTGATAACGATTATGAATCAGATTACCGCGAATTTGAAATGAATAGAGAAAAACAGGAAGTGTTTTCGCTTTCTACTTTGAGCCATAAATATCTGCCTTACCGTCCTGTAGAAATTGATCCTACAATATTAAATGAAGATTCAGGTCCTTTGCGCTTTGTTCATCAGGTGGTTTCATATACTCACGCGGGCGATCCTTTAATGCTTGTTAATACTCCAACACGCATACTTAGTGAACGTGAAAAAAATACTCTTTCACATTATCTTGAACTGCCGTTGGAAGAAGATGATCTAAAAGAGTTTACTACCTTTTTAAATAATGTATTAACTAATTGGCGAAATAACCGGGAAGTTATTATTAATAATGATCAATATTTAAAATTAATTTTTGGAGATGAAGAAGAAACAATACAGCCTGTGCGTTCAAATCGTTCAACATATCTAGAAACTATTATCGCTATACTGGTTGGTTTTTCTGATTTTCAATATAACCTTTTTTATGATAATGAATCTTCCATTGCCGATTTAAAAGATTTTCTTTTTAATTCCAAAGAAGGCGATTGTGTTGAGTTTTCAAATACACTGGCTCTTTTGGGAAGGATAGCGGGAATACCTTCCCGTGTTGTAACTGGTTATTTAGCGGCGGAAGGGCTTCAAACTCAAGCGCATCTTAGAGGTTTGGCGAATTTACGCGCGAGGATTCCTGTTTTACAGCAGTTCCCGTTTGATGATTTATACATGGTAACAAACCTGCACGGTCATTCATGGACACAGTTTTATATCCCCGATTATGGCTGGCTCGATTTCGAATCGACATCTTTTGCCATACCTCCGGTTGGTGACGGTGATTTTAGTAATTGGGATGTAGTAATTCCTACTTTCTCTGATAACCGCACTTTATCGCAAATTAGAAAATTTCCCTGGCAGGCTGTAGGAAGAGTAATAATTGCTCTTGTAATCTTTGCTTTTGTTTGCGCATATGTATTACGTTATGGACGCGAATTGATTTTATACATTGGTTATAAAAATCAAAAGAACAACGCGCGTACTCGAGCGAGGTTTTTGTACTTACTGCTGCTTTCACGCCTTGCCGCGGATGGTCAGCCGATAAAACCCGCATCCAAAACAGCTCATGAATATAATGAATTATTTTTTGAAAGAAGAGTTCTCGCAAAGACGCAAAGGACGCAAAGAGCGCAAAGGGAAGAATTTAGTATTGAAACTAAAGAAAATCCGTATTTAAAAAAATTCGCGGATTTGTATTCGGAATTACGATGGCGCCAGTTTAATGATCCGATTGAAATGAATGAAAAACTTAATTTATTATGGCAAGAATATCAAAACATACTTAAGTCCACCCGCCGCCGTGGTTTACATCATGTCATTAAACGCTTAATCAGTTTAAGGGGGCTTGCATACTTATGATGAATGTTAAACCCAACATATTATATTACTCCGTGTTCTCAGCGCCTTTGTGCCTCCGTGTGATTATCTTGTGTATTATTTTTTTCGGTATTATTTCATTTACTTCTTGCGCTCGTAACAACGACTGGATTACATTTCGCGGCGAAGGCGGGCGGGGAGTCAGTTATACACGCGTCACTCCGCCGCTTGGAATACGCTGGAAAATTAATCTTCAAAGCGGAGATAACAGTATTCGATCTCTTAATCCGCCGGTTGTAATCGGTGACACAATATTTTTTGGTTCCGATGACGGAAACTTTTACGCGTTAGATGTAGAAAGCGGTTTTATGCGATGGGTATTTAAAAGCGGAGCCGAAATTAATTCAGTTCCCTATGCCGATAAAGATCATGTTTACTTTGGCTGTAAAGACGGAAAGCTTTACGCTCTTTGTTTACAAACCGGAAAAGAGGTTTGGAATTTTCAAATAGGAAGTCAAATCAATTCACAGGTACAGCGTTACGAAGATTACATTATATTTGTCGGGGACGCTGACGCGTTTTATTTTCTCTCCCCGCAGGGTGTAGAACAATTTCGAATCGAAAACCCCGGCTGGTATAATTTTACATTTCTTATTAATGATGGAATAATTTATTTCGCGACAGGTCCAAGAGTGGAATTAATTGGACCTTATGATATAAAAAAACGAGAATTTCTTTGGTACTTTGATTATTATGATTTGGATGCAATTTGGTATTCGTTTTCCGCCGTACAGGGAGATTTAATGTTTATGGGAACCGCGAATCTTTATTGGGAAGGAATGTATCTTGGGTATCACGCGTATAATCGTCATACCGGGCAGTTGGTTTGGCGGCACTATCTTGATGGAATCCTAAACTTTGCTGACTTTGATGATACTTATTACTATTTTATTAGAAACTTAAATATCCTCGATTTTATGGCGCCCGCTGTATGGAGGGATTTAGTTATATTTACAGGAGGAGATAATCTTGCCCGCGCTTTTGATGTTGGAACCGGTCAATTAAGATGGGAACATAATTTTGAAATGCCCATAAGCTCCCCGCCGACTATAGCGGACGGCAGAGTTTATTTTGGTCTTCTAGGAGACGATTATAATCCGCCGAAATTTGTCTGCGTCTCCGCTAGGGACGGAAGGCTTTTATGGCAAATGGAAACCGAAGGTTGCATTCTTTCCGCTCCTGTTATAGCGGGAAAAAGAATTATATTTGGCACAGATAAAAGTGTCTTTTATGTTTTGGAACAGGTTTTTTAAAAATATATGTCAGATTCATTATTTTCTACTTTAAAAAATTTAAAAGGAAACCCCAGAGCTTGTGTTTACACAGAACCTCTTTGGGGACTTTCCATGAATTTGTGTATGCCCTACCTTTCTGTTTTTATGCTGGCTTTGGGATTAACCGATACCCGAATAGGTTTTATTGTTACCATCAATATGATTTCGCAGATTGTTTTTTCTTTTTTCAGCGGTCCTGTTACCGATAAAATGGGAAGAAGAAACGCGACAGCTATTTTTGATATTATCGCGTGGAGTATTCCAAGTTTAATTTGGTTTAACGCTCAAGGTTTTACTTTCTTTTTTATCGCGGCTCTTTTAAACGGAGCGACTGCCGTTACATCTAATTCATGGACATGTCTTTTAATCGAAGACGCCGAAAAAAAACAAACAACAAAAATATTTTCTATCATTATCGCTTTTGGTCAATTTTCCGCTTTTTTCGCTCCGATTTCATCGATATTAATTTCAAAATTAACCCTTGTTCCCGCCATTAGAATTCTTTTTATTAACGCTTTTATTTTGATGTCGTTAAAAATCTTGATTCTTTATCTTGTATCAAGAGAAACAGGAATTGGAAGAAACAGAATGCTTGAAACAAAAAATAAAAATATTTTTGAACTTGCCGGCGGTTACGGTGATGTTCTAAAAATTATTCTTCGTTCAAAGGGAATGGTTTTTGCCATTATGATCGCGGCTTTAGCGGGAATAGTAGGAATGATAAACGGTACATTCTGGCAAATTATTGTAAATAAAAAACTTCTTGTAGAAGCTTCTTTATTGCCGCTATTTATGGTTTTTAGATCGGTTTTGGCAATTGTATTTTTATTTTTTGTTATTCCCAGATTGTCAAAGGGGCTTTTAAAAATGCCTCTTCTTCTTGGGTTCGCGGCGTATATTATCGGACAAGGTTTACTTTTATCGGTTCCTGTTGAAGGAATAATTAAATTTCCATTACTTTTTCTTTCGCTTGTTTTTGACGGCTTTGGTCTTGGTATACTTGGAATGTTATCTGAATCGTTAATTTCACTTTATGTAAACCCGGCGGAAAGAGCAAGAATTATGGCAATTAGGTTTATGATTGTTTTATCTATAGCCGCTCCTTTTGGCTGGATCGGCGGTATCCTTTCCGATATTTCAAGAAACCTGCCGTTTGTTTTGAACATGGTATTTTTGTTGGCGGGAATTATTATTACATTGATTTATTACCGTAAAGAAAACGATCATTCCGCTGAGCATTGACAATTATTTTTAATTTTCTGATATACTTATTTCATGAGAACACTATCAGAGCAAAGGTATTCAAAACTCGCTCCAAAGGTCGTAAAAGCTTTAAAAGAGCGAAGCTTTGATCCGTATTATTTTGACGAAGAATCGCAAGCGGCAGAAAAAATATTTTCGCTTATCCCAAAAGACCATCAGGTTTCCTGGGGTGGCTCACTTACATTGACAGGTCTTGGTATTTTACAGCGGCTTGAAAAAGAGGGTTTTAATTTGCTGGACAGGGATAAAGCCGCCACAGGAGAAGAGCGAACGGAAATAATGCGCCGTTCTTTGTTATGCGACACTTATCTTTGCGGCACAAACGCGATAAGCGAAGACGGCCAGCTTGTTAACATCGACGGAAACGGCAATAGAGTCGCCGCGATGATTTACGGTCCCAAACAGGTAATTATTGTTTGCGGTATGAACAAAGTTGTAAAAACATTGGAAGACGCCGTCACCCGCGCGAGAACAATCGCGGCTCCTTTAAACGTTCAAAGGTTTCCTTCTGTAAAAACCCCCTGTAACGAAAACGGAACTTGCGCCGACTGTCTTAGCCCGAATACAATTTGTTCATTTTTTGTAACGACACGTTTTTGCAAACCCGAAGGCAGAATAAAAGTTATATTGATCGGAAAAGATCTGGGACTTTGAAGTATAATCCATCTTACGTACAGAAAATAAAGTATCCGCGGATTGCGTACCTGCGGTACGACGCAGATTAACGTTGATTATATTTAATCCGTGAAAATCCGCGGACTTTAATTCTCTTAATTATGCCGCGTTAATTTGAATAATTCTCTTTTGCGCTTCGGCGCGTTTTT
>Ga0123356_10005724_pt1 | contig 12629 bp, 7 predicted proteins | sample TergutEmb28metaG_2_FD_92546 | JGI IMG/M metagenome (GOLD analysis project Ga0123356, IMG submission 92546) | Embiratermes neotenicus P3 segment gut microbial communities from Petit-Saut dam, French Guiana - Emb289 P3 | ecosystem: Host-associated > Arthropoda: Insects > Digestive system > Gut ... | reverse complement strand
TTGAGCGTGCGCCGGATAGGAGCAGCGTGGGAATGAATCTCGCCCAGGTGTATTGCTTTGCCGGAGAACCGCATCAGGCGCGAACCAGCACTGTTCGCGTACTGGAGTTCAATCCCGACCTGCGCCCGGCCAAGGAATTCCTCGAAGAATTAAGCCGCCCGGGCTCGAGTTGTGGGGATAGCGACCCGCATAAATAAGTTCTCCGGGCGCGATTCGTGCTCCACCAGCTCTTCGAGATGGAAATGGCAATCGGAACTACAACTGCTCTCCCAATCTCGATCGGCAAGAGCGTCTTAAATCGACGCCAAGGCCAGGCTTTACCGTGATTTTGCGGCGATAAAGGCGAGACCGGGCGCGAGGCGCCAGAGCTATGGCGGGGCCCGGGTGGCTGCGGCGGCTCCGAGGATGGCAAGAAAATCGTTTGTTTCCAGGCCATTCGTGATTAAAATGTAGAAATTTCCAGCAACTTTGAGGTCACCGCCGAACCTATGGCCATAGCAACCACCCGCAGCAGCGCCGCTGTCCGGACTTCCAGGGTGCCGACCACCAGATACGGCCCCGCACTGGCCGTACTCACTACCTTATTTTTCATCTGGGGCTCGCTAACCTCGCTCAATGACGTCCTGATTCCCTTCGCGCAGCATGTGTTCAGCTTGAATCTCGCCGAGAGCATGCTGATCCAGACTGCATTTTTTCTGGCTTACTTCATCATTTCATTGCCGGCGGCAAAGATCATCGACTGGATTGGTTACAAGCGGGCGATCATCGTGGGCTTGAGCACCATGGTCGCTGCCTGTCTTCTGGTTTATCCAGCGGCAAGAATTCCTTCCTTCCCGTTCTTTCTCAGCGCGCTGATGATCCTGGCCTCGGGCATCACCGTGCTGCAGGTTGCCGCCAATCCTTATGTCGCCGTGCTCGGCAGACCCGAAACCGCATCCAGCCGGCTGAATCTCACGCAGGCGTTCAACTCGCTGGGCACCGCGGTCTTTCCCTGGGTGGGCGCGCGGCTGATACTCGGCCAAACCATGAGCGCCGCCGCCCAGTCGGCCTCGCAGGATGCGGTCATTAAGCTCTATGTGTACTTCTTCGCGATTGTGCTGGTGTTGCTGGCCATCTTGTTCGCGGTGTTCAAATTGCCCCGCATGGAGGCCGCCGAACGCCAGGTCGGCGAGGAAGTAAACGACTCGATGTGGAAGCACCCGAATCTTTTCCTCGGCGCCATTGCAATTTTTGTCTATGTCGGCGCCGAAGTGGCCATCGGAAGTTCCATCGCCAATTACCTCGCCCTCGACAACATCGGGAATTTCGCGCACGATCTCGCCGAACCCGCGCGCTATCACGCGGCTCTGGCCATTGCCGCGCGCTACATTTCCATCTATTGGCTGGGGGCAATGGTGGGCCGCTTTATTGGTTCCGCCCTGCTTCAGAAGATCAAGACCTCACGTGTGCTCGCCTTCTGCGCGGCGGTGGCAGCTCTATTGGTGACGGTCACGGTATTCACCAGCGGCCATTTCGCCCTGTGGACGGTGCTTTCCATCGGACTCTTCAATTCCATTATGTTTCCCTCGATTTTCACCAGCGGAATCGCCGAACTCGGCCCGCTGACCGGCGCGGGCTCCGGCCTGCTTAACATGGCGATCGTCGGAGGCGCGGTCATTCCCTGGGTGGTAGGAAGAATCGGGGACGCGATCAATCGCGCCTACTATCCCGATATGATTCAGGGCGAAACCAGCTGGGGCCAGGGAATTCATTACGCACTCATTCTTACTGCCTTCTGCTATCTCTATATTCTTTATTACGCCGTGAGCGGTTCGAAGCCGAACAGCGAACGCTACGGACGCGCCCCAGGAGAAAACCCAGGCGCCGCGAGCAGCACTCGAGCGGAGGCCCGCTCCTAGATTGGACGAGCGACTATTCGTCGGAGTGGATGTCGGTGGCACCAAGGTTGCCGCCGGTCTGGTTGACGCCGAGGGCGCAATTTCCGCCCAGGCCCGCGTAGCCATGGTCGCCGACTGCGGAGCCGAGCGAGGACTCGAATCGGTACTCTCCGCGATTGCTCACGTTCTGCCGCGCCACGATTCGGTGGCGGGAATCGGAATCTGTGCGCCCGGCCCGCTCGACCCGCAAGCCGGTATCATTCTCAATCCGCCGAACTTGCCCTGCTGGCGCAATTTTCCTCTGGCGGAGTGTGTGCGACAACGGCATCACGTTCCGGTGAGGGTCGATAACGATGCCAATGCCGCTGCGCTGGCGGAAGCGCGCTGGGGCGCGGCTCGCGGGTATGGCAAGGTTTTCTACGCAACCATTGGAACCGGGATCGGAACCGGAATCGTTTTTGATGGCAAGATTTATCACGGACGAACCGGCGCAGCCGGCGAAGGGGGTCACGTCTCGATCGACTATCGCGGTCCCATCTGCAACTGCGGCAAGCCGGGCTGCATTGAAGTCCTCGCCTCAGGACCAGCGATCGCTAAACGCGCGCAGCAGGAAGTGGCTGGCGGAGCCGGTTCCTCGATGGTGGAGCTCGCGGGCGGCGATGCCCGCGCTATCACCGGAATTATCGTAGCCCAGGCTGCACAGGCGGGCGACCGCTTGGCGACCAAGATCCTGGTTGAGGCCACCGAGTTGCTGGCGCTTTGGCTTAGCAATATCGTCGATCTGTTCGATCCTGAGGTGATTGTGATTGGAGGGGGGGCCTCCGCTCTCTATCGCCCATTCTTTGACCGGCTGCGGGATCGAATGGCCGAATTTGCGGTGAATCCCCGGGCGAACGAGGCGCCAATCCTTGCCGCCCACTATGGCGCAGATTCCGGCATAGCCGGAGGTGCCGCGCTGTGCGCGTGATGCCCGAAGCCGCACTCCGAACTGGGGCGCGAGAGGGATTCGAGACCGCACTGGATCAGGGTTTCGATGGGGTCCGCTCGATGCGGGCCGACCCGACTGCATTACCGGTCAATGCTACGCTAGATCCCTTTCGCGCCGCTTCGGCGGCTGCTTCGGAATGACCGAAATGTCCAGGAGACCATGAAACTCGAGCATCTGGCGGTCTTGATCGTTTCTCTTATGTTGTCAGCCATGGCCCGCGCACAACCCGAGACCGTGATTCTCGACGAGCCGGGTTTTCCCGCCGCAGATTCGGCGGCTTCGGTCTCCGTGGTGAAGCAGGCCATACCCGGAGCGCAGCCCGCCTCAGCCCGAGAGCTCAAGGAGAGGTTGAACGCCGCGAATCTCCTGGTCCTGCCCTATGGCTCCGCCTTCCCCGAAGAAGTATGGGCCGACATTCAAAGTTTTCTGGAGCGCGGCGGCAATTTGCTGGTGCTCGGCGGCCGACCGTTCACTCGCGCTGCATATCGGGATGGGGCCAATTGGAGGTTGCGCGACTATAGCGTTCGCTACACGCGCCCGCTTCGGATCGATCAATATCAGGAGACGCCCGGTGCAGACGGGCTCGAGTTTGAATCGAATCCCGACATTCCGCTCGCCATCCCGGAATTTGCCTGGAAACGGGCATTCAGTCCAATTGTCCATTTAAGTGCGGTCGACCTTTATAATCGCGGCGGCTCGGCCGGCTCGATTGATTCGAACCTGGACGCGCTCGCCTGGGGAACCAAAGATGGACGGCGGATGGCCGCGCCCCTGATTCAGATCGATCACTTCCGGAACGGCTTTGACGGCGGCCGATGGATCTTGGTGGATGCCGAGCTTTCGCCGGATTTCTATGCGAGCGCCGATGCTCGCGAAATCATCTCCCGGCTCGCAGCCCAGGCGGCGCGGGGCGCGGAAGAATTCACCGTGCGTCCTGTGCTTCCCCTTTACCTGCCGGGAGAAACCGTCGAGCTCGAAATCACCTTGAATCCTGCGGCCGGGAAGAAAGCGGTTGAACTTGAGGTACTGCCCGATCGGAGCGAGAGGGCTCCGAAGTCGCCTTCGCGCCCCATACGAGTCGAGCTGTCTCGAGGCCCACAAACCCTGGTCGAGGTTGGCAAATACGATCGCGGGTTGCATTTCGTCGAAGCCAAGCTGCTCGATGGCGATAAGACTCGCGTGATCTATCATTCGGGGTTTTGGATTCGCGACCTGGACTACCTGCGCTCCGGCCCAAAGCTGGGTGTGAATGAGAACTACTTTGAGCTCGAGGGGAAGCCGCTCGCCGTGATCGGTACCACGTACATGTCGAGCGAAGTCGAGCGGCTCTATTTCGAGCGTCCCAATGTCTATGTCTGGGACCGCGACCTGGGGCAGATCCACGATGCCGGTCTGAACATGATCCGCACCGGGTGGTGGACCGGCTGGGACAAGTTCTCGGACGAAAACGGCGTTCCCTATGAACGGACGCTGCGCACGCTCGAAGCCTATTTGATGACCGCGCGCAAGTATGGCCTGCCCGTGCAGTTCAATTTCTTCGCGTTCCTTCCGGAAGTGCTCGGCGGGGTGAATCCGTATCTCGATCCCGAAGCGGTGCGCAAGCAGAAGACCCTGGTCGCCGCCGTCGCCGGGCGCTTCGAGGATGTGCCGTTTCTCGCTTACGACCTGATCAACGAGCCCAGCTTTTCAAGGCACCTGTGGACCATGCGCCCGAACGGCGACGCGATCGAGATCCAAAAATGGAATGAGTGGCTCGACAAACACTATGCCAAGAGAGCGGATTTGGCTGCGGCCTGGAACGTGCCGATCACCTCGGTACAGGGCTCGATTGCGCTCCCCGAGGAGATGGATTTTGAGCCGCGCGGAATGTACAGCGGCCGCAACTCGCTCAAGATTTACGACTATGAAATGTTCGCGCAGGAAAGCTTTGCCGAGTGGGTGAAGACCCTGCGCGACGCCATCCGCGGCACCGGGTCCAAACAGCTGATCACCGTCGGTCAGGACGAAGGTGGATTTGAAGATCGGCTCTCGCCCGCATTCTTCGGCCAATATGTCGATTTCACCACCAATCACTCCTGGTGGCAGAACGACTCCATCCTGTGGGATTCGCTCGTCGCCAAGCAGCCGGCGAAGGCCATGCTGATCCAGGAGACCGGCCTGCAGCGAGAGCTGAATCTTGACGAGACCTCCCGCCGCACGCCGGAGAGTGAAGCCGCATTGTTCGAGCGCAAGGTGGCCATGTCATTCGTCGGCGGCTCGGGCGCAATCGAGTGGCTGTGGACGACGAACTCGTACATGACCGAGGGCAACGAGACTCCGATCGGCGCATTGCGCGCAGACGGCACGGAAAAACCGGAGGCCACGGTACTGCGCAACTTTGCAAAATTCGCCGCCCAACTGGGCCCGCATTTGCGCAATCCCGAACCGGCGCAGGTGGCGGTGATCGCTTCCCAGGCGGCTCAATATTCGGCTATTCGAAGCTTCCAGATCGAAGCCCAGCGAACTGCCGTGCGTGCCGTCGGATACCACGCGCGGTTTACCCCATACCTCATCTACGAAAACCAGATCGACAGGATGGGAAATCCCAAGCTCGCGGTTCTGCCGTCGGCGCAGGCGCTCACCGAGAACGCATGGCAACAATTGCTGAAGTACGTGGAAGGCGGGGGGGACCTGCTGATCACCGGGCCAGTTGAGAGAGATGAGCATGGGCAGAGAGTGAACCGCGCCGGAAACTTCATACCCGGCGCCCAAACGCTGCCGCTTACGTTCCACGCCGCGAGTTCAGGCGACCCCTCGAAGGCGGGGAAGGTTTTGGTTTTTGACCAGGATGCGCAGAGCTGGCTGGAGTATTTGCATTTTGGGAGTCACGGTCCGGAATCTAGAGACGTTGAATATGGTCGCGGGCACATTCTGTGGACTGCGTACCCGGCCGAACTGGCGTCAGAGGGCGAAGCGGCTACCCGGGATTACATTGCGACCGCCGAAGGAGGAGCCAAACTCAGTCATCTATTCGCTCTTTCGGGCGAGCTTTCGCCGGGGATTTTGGTCTATCCAATCTCGCTCGAAGACTCCGTTTTATACATCTTTTCCTCTGACAGCCAACGCGACGAACCGATCAATCTGGAGGACAAAACAACCGGTGCCAGGCTCACCTTTACTCTGCCCTCTGAGCGCGCTGCCCTGGCCCTCATCGGGAAAAAACAGAGGGCTGTGATCGCGAAATACGGCTTTTGATCCGGGACCCAGGGTAAGCCTGTACGCCCAGCAACGATATGCAACTCACAGCCAACAAGACCAAGGCTTTCTAGCCTCCGGGCTTCGCCGGCGGTGTCCGCCGATTGCATAGATTTCAGAGACAGCTCGGGCACCATTCGAGCACATTTTTTTCACAACCGAAGGCCGGGCTCGCCAGACCGACCCTTTTCCTCCCGGTTTGTTTTGAACAACTTCGATAGTTAGCGCAGAAGGGCGTGTCTGGCGTGTACCGAACTGGCAAAAACATAATTTCGAGCGCAATTAAACCGAGGCTTCGATGACACCAAACCATCGCGATCCTGATGATTCTGAAGACGCCCCGCTGACGCCGGGGACGAATCTCTTGACGAGTGCGGGAACTTTGTGGTCCAACTAGGCGGCCCCCGCAAGCCATTCACCGAGGAGCAAGAGAGCGCGCCAAACGAATCTCGTTTACGACACCACTGGCGAGCTCCACTTGACGAAGGAGCAGTACCAGGCCCTCATCGCATGGCGGGAAAGAGCCGCCCCTTCATGGCAACGATGAGGCAGCTCAAGGTTAGGCAGTTAGAACGTCAGGCGGCCGGCGACCTGAATAACCCGAGCATTGGGTAATAACCCGCTGAATCTGGTCGAACTAATTTGACCGGCACTTCCTCCGGTAATGCTGTTGTTCGGATCGCCAAACGATGGCGTATTCATGACATTGATTGCATCAGCACGAAACTCAAGAGCAGCCTCATGGTAGGGCAGCTTGAAACTCTTGAAGAGAGACATATCAAGCCGGTTGAATCCCGGCCCACCGACAGTTTGCCGCCCCCGCTGGCCATAGGGCAGGGTTCCGGCGTTGGCGAGCAGGACCGCATTGCCGCCCGCAGCGACGGCAGCGTTGTATTCCGCCACAGTCGCGTACGCAGTCGGCGCCTGCGAAAAAGCGCAAGCGTTGAACCAGTGAGCTACGGTTTTAGTCTGCGTTGCACACTGTTCTTGCGGCTGCGTGACCGGGTTGGGTGTACCCCCGGTGGCAAAGGGGTCGCCGATGCGGAAGACGTGGGGAATAGCGATAGGCGTGCCGGTCTGCGCTTGGAAGATGGCTGCGACCTTCCAACCGCCCGCCAGTCCCTCGACGAGACGATTACTATCATTCAGGAAACGCTTCCCTCTCCCAAACGGCAGTTCATACTGCGGCGCAAAGGTAAATCGGTTACGCACGTCAGTAGCACTGGCGCCATACTCGAACTTCAAACCAAGAAACGCGGGATTGCCGGCCTGGCCTCCGTCAGTCCCTTGGATTGGCTGAACGGCATCGTCGAGACTGTGCGCCCAGCTATAGCCCGCCAGGAAAGACAGTCCACGCGAAAATCGCTTTTCAAGCTTCGCCTGGAGAGAATTGTAATTGCCTTCGCCCTCGTTGGTAACTTCAACGATATTGCCGAAATCGAAGAAGGGCTGATAGAGCTGGCTGTTGGCACCATTGGGTATGACACCTGGAAATTGGTTCGCGGCATAGCTAACCCGCAGGTGACGGCTCACATTGCCCTGATAGCCCAGAGTGAACGACATGCTGGAAGTGAGAGCTTGCTGAACACTTAGATTGTACGACTCTGTATAGGTACTCCTCGCATTCCGGTCCTGCCCGAAAAGCGTCGGCAACTGTGCATTCGCTGCCAAGCCGGCATTGGAGAGGGCGGCAGCCCCGAAGCCTGTCTCAAGCGTCTGGCCGTTGGTGGGACATACGATGCCTGTCGCAACGGTGTTATAACACTGGTTCGGATTCGGATTAAAGCTGCTGCTCAGGAAGAACGGCGGGTTGTTGAACAGGTTCAAGCCCAACCCGATGTTCTCCTGACCGCCATAAAAAAGACCGAAGCCTCCCCGAACGACGGTCCCTTGCCTGGGTTGATAGGCAAATCCGATGCGCGGAGCAAACTCGTGATGATCCGGGTTGACCAGAGATCGATTGCTGGTGTACTCGATCTTGATGTTGTCATTGGCGAAGTCAGTCGAAAGGAACGCGGGAATTGGATAGTTGCTCTGCGCCTTGGGGATTAAGAATGTCCCGCTCCCCTGATTCATGCCCGCGAAATTGCCGACAAAGTTCGCCTGATTGTCGTGCAGTTCTTCAAACGGCTGGGTGTATTCCCAGCGCAGCCCCAGATTGAGCGTAAGACGCGAGCCGATCTTCCAATCATCCTGCACATAAGCGGCGTCATACCAGCGCAGATTCGTGACTGGCGTAGTACTGTTCAGTGAAGCGTAATTTTCCATGTCCAGCGCAAAGTCGGCTAAGCCTGCACCCGTGACGGCGCCGCTCAGGTCTCCAGGATCACTGGTGTACGTCCCTTTGAATCCCTGGTACCCGGTAGAGTTGGGCGACTGCAATCCGTAAAAGCGGGTGTGCTGGACGCTGGGGCCAAATGTGAAGATGTGCTTGCCCCAGACTTTTGTAACGTTGTCAACGAACTGAATCACATTTTGCTTTTCATCGGAGGGCTCGTAGCTCGGGATGCCAATTCCGAAGTTGGACCCGCCGCCGTTGAAGTAGATGGTCGGGAACCCGCCCAGAGAAGGGCCAAATGGGATGCCGCCCAAACCATATTTCGCTGCGACATTGGTCTGCGCCCCCGCCGACAAATACGACGCTTGCAGGTAGTTGTAGCCGACGCGGAACTCATTGATAAGGTTAGGAGAAAAAACATGGGTTTCGCTAAAGACAGCGCTATTGGCGAGGTTTGTATCGGAACCATCAGCCCCGAAGTTGCCGCCATCCAGCACGCCCAATGGCGGGGTATAGATCGTCGGATTGTTGCTATAGCTGAAACGCGCAAATGCCTGGTCCCTAGAACTCGGGTTATAGTCCATCCGGGCATCATACTGGGCCGTGTTGTTCCGTGACGCGGTTGCTGGAGCGGTGTAGTTCTGCACCACCTGGCCAGGCACGCCCTGGTTCGGAAGGGGAAACAGATTGAGGATGGTTGATGCGACAGCGTTGACACTGCCCGGGCAGATGACATTTTGACCCGGAATCGCGGTCGCATAGGCTGGCGTAGCCGACGGGCAGGCCAGATAACGGGTCGGGTCCTTCCCCGTCTCCCCGCCGCCGATGGTCGGCGTCACATTTCCGCCCGGTTTGTACAAAGTGATCGCGCCGTTGCCGTTGGTAAGCGCGGGATTGAGCATTTGCGAAAAATCCCCAATGCGCTCAGCGGCTGTTGGCACCGTGAAGTTCGGCTGCTGTGGTTGGTATATGTTGATGCGGGTCCCCTCCGCATCGACAAAGAAAAAGAGCTTGTCCTTGAGGATGGGACCACCCAGCGTGGCGCCGAAGATATTCTCATGGTAGGCAGTCTTCAACTCGGGCGTGGGGGCGTTGAAGTTGTAGTTCAAGGCACTCATGCGGTCGTTGCGTAAGTACTCCCACAGTTCTCCGTGGATGGCGTTGGTTCCCGCCTTGATCGACGCGTTGACTGCCGCTCCGGTCGATCGACCAAGTTCTGCGCTGTAATTGCTACTGGCGACCTTGAACTCTGCCAACGCCTCTGGCGGAGGGCGTACGGCGTAGGTTGCGCCGTTGAGGAAGTCCTGCATGTTGGAGTTGTTGTCGACACCATCAAGAATGAAGTTGTTTTGCGAGACGCGGCTGCCATTCGAGGAAAACGCGCCCGATCCGGAAGTCTGCGTGTTGCCCTGGTTCGGTGCGTTCACACCGGTCGTAAGCGTGGCCAGAAAAAGATAATTGCGATCCAGAAGCGGAAGGCCCTCGAGTTGGGACGTGGTAAAGACCTGCCCGGTGGAAGCATCTTGTACCTGGAGTTCAGAGGTCGAGGTAACCGTGACTACTTCGTTCACTGCGCCCGGTTTCAGCGAAAAACTCAAACTCACTACCTGGCTAACGTCAACGCGAATGTTCTCCTGCTTGCGGGTTTCAAAATTTGGGGCCGAAACCGTCAAAGTGTAGACCCCAATCTTGATTGGTGAAAACGTGTAAGTCCCGTCGCCTGCGCTCAAGCGCGTGAAGGACAGGTTTGTGTCATTGTTTACTACGGTAATCGCCGCGCCCTGAATGGCTCTCCCGGTCTGATCGGTAATGGTTCCGCTGATTCGTCCCTGGTCAATTTGCGCCAACGCCGCCTGCACCGTCAGACAAAATAGAGCCACGGCAACGAGCCTGGTAAGCGCTCTGGAAAACCTGTTTCTCATGCGTCGATTCCTCTCCGAATCCTGTTGGTCATTTCCGTACCCGAATGGCGAATACTGGCATTGAAAGGGATAAACCCTACTCGTATGAGGCGTCCCTCGCGGGCTTTGCGCCATCATCCGCACCATTGAATCGCTGTTGTTGAGTCGGGACAGAAGGCGGCACTGTCGAGAAGTGCCAATACAACCCACGGGAGATGCTTGTAGCATCACCTTTCGGATACTGTCAATTGAAAAGTTTTATTATGATGAATATTATTTCAAGGAATGAAACTACCGTCCGCCCGTAGTATGGATTGTCGTGATAATGTTCCATGTACTAAAACGTAATCTCGCTCCTGAATCGCATTGATTTCGAGGCTGAATCGCCATACTTTATCTAAAAGGTCCGGGAAATACGATGCGGCGAGCCAGTAAGTCCAGCCCGAGTGCAGCGCCGGTAGGCGTTATCTCCAAAGTGTTGCTGATTCTGGAGGCACTACAAGGCTCTTCTGTCGGACTGGGGTTGAAGGCGATCTGCGACCTTACCGGTATACACAAGAGCACCGCGCATCGCTTTCTGAAGCACCTGGAGCAGGAACGTTATCTCATTCGAACCGAGTCGGGCGCGTACCTGATCGGTCCTCGACTATCGCAGTTGTCCACGCACGGCAGTCGGAGCGCAACGCTGCAATCGGTCGCGCGGCCAATGCTCGACGAGTTGTGGAAGTCGACTCAGGAAACCGTTAATCTGGCGGTTCTCGACCAAGGCACGGTGCTTTATGTGGACGTGATCGAGAGCCCACACGAGTTCCGGTTTTCCTCGCGCGTGGGCACGCGCCGTTCGCTACACGCCACGGCACTGGGCAAGGCTTTAGCCGCTTTTCTGCCGGCGGAGTTGCAAGAAAGTGTTTTGAGTGGCGTCACGTTCCAGCCGTCGACGCCGCACACGATTTTGAATCTGCTGCAGTTCCGCCAGGAACTTGAAAAGATTCGCGGGCAAGGCTACGCGGTCGATGACGAAGAGGCAGTTCAGGGCGCGCGTTGCGTGAGCGCGCCAATTCTCAACTCTGACCGTGAAGCGATCGCTGCGGTCAGCGTCTCCGGACCCGTGACCAGAGTAGGAGCCAACCAGGTTGCCGGGCTGGCGGGAGCGGTCTGCTCCGCTGCGTGCGCCATTTCGGGAGCGATGGGATTCTCACAGGACGCGCTCGAGGCCGCGAACCAGCGTCGCAGAAAAAAGGTCGTTCTGGCCCGTAACTACTCCTACGCAATCCCAGGCCGAAAATTCTAGTGAGTGGGCTCTTCGGGAATCTCTGCGAATCCGGCAATCGACCGGTTGATCAGCGAGGCGGGTGGCGTGCGTTCTTCAAATCGCGGGAAACCCAAATCACAGACAGGTTTGCCCTGAACACGTTTTAGGCAACCACAGCTACAATCGTCCATTCCGGGAAGGCTGTATGTCAGAGTTGGGAACAATACGGCTTTTGATACGGGAGGAAGCCTAACGGCTCCTTTCCCAGCCGAATTTTCGAGATCTGACGGAGAGACCAATGTTCAGCGCGCAGCCTATTTGATCCATTTACCGCCCACCCAAGCAGCCCTTATTTCGCTGTGGGCTGGGTGAGGGAAGGAAATCCCACCAGCAGGGACTTCGCGTCGCCATGCCGAATCTCATCGAGCGGGCGCGTCGCCATCACCTTGTAGTCCCTATACTCGATGGTCAGGGTTGCGCGGCCGCCCAGGCGAATAATGCTTTCGGAGCGGTTTTCGAGGGGAAGCCAGAAGCCATCGACTTTCACGTACCGGTGTTCGATTTCGGTCTTCTTGATCCAGAACGAAGGGTTCTTTGCGGGTTCGGCTTTGATTTGCGTTACTGCAAAGTCCGCGGCATCGATCCAAATCTTTCCGCGGTACAAGAATTTGTTGTCCGTTTTGGGTGTGACCTCGAGAACGTATTGCGCGCCCGAGGGCGAAGTGGCGTAGCTATCCATCTTAAACTCATAGTTCTCGGGGCTGAGAGCCGTCCGACGCTGGTTTCCCTGATCGGCGGCCTCCTGTTCGCCTTCGAGCAGTTTCCTGAAGACGTGAGTGATGATGAACTTCGAACCCGTCTGGGAAACGACGTTAAACTCCTTTTTGCCGGGAGATTGATAGTTTACGCTTACGGTCATTTCTGCGTCCCGGTCGGAAGGGAAGCCGAGATATTTCAGGCGATAAGTGCGGGTGCTCTGAAACTGACGCAGCGCCTGCGCACGCTCCCGGTTCCTTTGTTGTACGTTCTTAATCACCTCTTCGACGGACAGCGGAGAACCCGGGCTTGCGGTTCGAGGGGACGGCTCAGGTTGCCCCAT
>Ga0123356_10005723_pt1 | contig 12630 bp, 11 predicted proteins | sample TergutEmb28metaG_2_FD_92546 | JGI IMG/M metagenome (GOLD analysis project Ga0123356, IMG submission 92546) | Embiratermes neotenicus P3 segment gut microbial communities from Petit-Saut dam, French Guiana - Emb289 P3 | ecosystem: Host-associated > Arthropoda: Insects > Digestive system > Gut ... | reverse complement strand
CAAGGGGGACAAGCCCCCTCAACAAAACGATGTGGGCCCCGTGGGGCTCGAACCCACGACCAACGGATTAAAAGTCCGGTGCTCTGCCAACTGAGCTAGAGGCCCGTTCGGCCCGTTGTGCATTCACCAGGCCAAAGTTCGCGGTCTATTGTGCCATCTGGGCGAGGTAGGGCCAACATGGTTTGCCCTGATTGCTCGCAGAGCAATCTCTCTATGACTAACTCAGGCGTCTTGACCGCGGGCAGCGGCCAGCAAAGCTTCAGCCCGGCGCTCGGCAGCTAGCAGTTCGGGCAGCTCTGGCGCCTGACCAGCCTTGCGGTAGCCGTGATAGTCAGACATGGGTAGCTTGGCCAGCGGCACCCGCGCGGCATTCAGCACCGCCAGCAGGTCAATCACCTCTTGGGCAATGGCGCCAATCAGGGCCGGCAAGAACCCAGCGACGGCCAGGCCCATGCCAACAACCGACAGCGCCATGCCACCCAGCACGCTTTGCAGGGCAATGCGCCTGGTCCGCCGCGAAACGTGGAACAGCTCATCGACCCCGTCCAGCGCCGAATCGAGCACCACCGCACCCGCCGCCTCAGCCGTCACATCGGATTCCTGGCCAAAGGCAATGCCCACCGTGGCCGCGGTCATAGCCGGCGCGTCGTTGATGCCATCGCCCATAAACACCGTCACGCCCTCGGCGGTCGCCTGGCGCACAATCGCCAGCTTCTCCTCCGGCGAGCAACGCGCATGAACCGTCTTGATCCCCAAGTCGCGCGCTACCCACTCGGCTTCGGAGGCGGCATCGCCACTGATCATCACCGTATTGACCACCCCGTGCCTAGCATCAAGGTGCTCCACGAAACTGCGCGCGCCCAACCGGGGCACATCGCGGAAGCGGAAAGTGGCGGCGTATCCGGCATCGATCAACATGACGCACTCCATACCGGCTTGATGTGGCGGCATGGCGGCAGCGGCATCGGCACCCAACATGGTGGCGGCGCGCTCGCGACTGGTGACCACCACCTCGTGGTTACCCACCCGGCCAGACAGACCAGCCCCGGCCCTGTCAGCCACCGCCGAAGGCTGCGTCACCAGCTTCAGCCCCGGGGTCCGCTCCTTGGCCGCTTGGACCAACGAGCCAGCCAGCGGGTGGTTCGAGTAAGCCTCCATCGCACCCACCAGGCAAAGCAGCGCCGCCTCACCTTCGGTCAGATCATGCACGATGCCGTCCCCCACCTTTGTCACCAACCCCTCAGCTTGGGAACGGGCTGGGCCGGTGTCAATCCCAACCAACTCAGGCCGGCCGTAGGTCAAGGTGCCGGTCTTGTCAAACAAGATGGTCTTGGCGGTAGGCAGGGTTTCTAGGACCGAGGGGTCGCGGATGACCACGCCAACCTTGGCAGACAGGGAGAGGGCCCCAATAATGGCCACCGGCACGCCAATCAGTAGCGGGCAGGGCGTGGCAATGACCACCACGTCCAAGAAACGGCGCGGTTCGCCTGACCACAGCCAGCCAGCAATGCCAAAGACCAGTGCAATGGGGGTGTAGATGGTGCCCAGTTTGTCAGCTAGGCGGCGAATCTTAGGCCGGGTGGTTTCAGCCTCTTGCAGCACCCCCACAATCTGGGCGTAGCGTGAATCCTTGGCCAGTTTGGTAGCCCGAATGGTCAAAGCCACCTCGCCGTTAGCCGCCCCGGAAATAACTGGCGAGCCGGGGGACTTGGCCAGGAAGTACGGTTCGCCGGTCAGGTAGGACTCTTGCATTTGGCCATTGCCGCTGACCACCTCGCCGTCCACCGGTACTAACTCGTGGGGCAGAATCAGCAACGTGTCGCCTACCTGAATGTCAGAGACCATGATGTCTTCGGCGTGGTCCGCGCCCTCGGCCAGCCGGTGGGCCTTGGTCGGTGAGCGTTTGGCCAAGGCGTCCAACACGGCCGAGGCGCTAGCCGAGCAGGCGTGCTCCAGGGCTTCCCCACCCGACAGCATCAGCACAATAATGGCGCTGACCAGCCACTCTTGCATGATCGCGGCTGAGATAATGGCAATGGCGGCCAACAAGTCCGCGCCCCCCAGATCTCTGCGCAGCAAGGACCGGCCAATACCCACTAGCAGGATGGTGCCGCCAACGGCAATCACCAGCCAGAGCGGCAGGTTGATCAGCCACTTGGGTGACTTGGTCAGGTGGAGCAGCAGGTGAACCGCAATGGCTGCCAGCGTCACTACGGCTAGCACCCCCTCTTTGGAGGTAAAGAAATCTTTGACCCGCGAATTGCTCACCGGCCACACGGTAGACCGCTGGCGGCGGTTCCGCTAGCAAGCTAAGGCTTAGCTAACCTGCTGCAATGCGATGATTCAGCGCCAACCCCCTAAGCTGTTGTGCAATGAACCAGCCTAAGAAATTCCGCCGTCCAGCCATGCTTGACTCCCGGGTAGCGGAGGATCTGCCCGGTGGCGTTGACCCGGCTATCACCTCCGACCTGGCTCATTCAAGTGCCGCGGCCCTGGTGGCGCGAGCCCGCCGCCAGGCGCCGGAGGACCCAGATTTGGTCGAGCGCTTGTTGGGTTTGGTTGACACCGAAGGGGTTGAGGCGGTGGCCATGCTGTGGGCGGAGGCTCCAGCCGAATCCCTGCCCGGTGCGCTGTTCCGGGTCTACATGTTGCGCGAATGGGTGCGCCGCAACCCTGAGGTGGTGGCCACCCGCTACCGGTTGGGCATGGACCACCAAGAAGTGGCCGATGCGGTGGCCGGGGCGGTCCATCCGCCGGGGCCTACGGAGATGCGCGAGCTAGCCAACGCCGTACTGAGCGGTGTGTTTACCGGCGAGTTGGACGTGGCGCTAGACCGGGCAGCGGCTTTTGCGCGGGTGGTGGCCACCGGCGCAGCCTTTGACGCCGACCACTTGGACTTCGCAGCGCCAGCCACCGCCAGCCAACTCACCCGCAGCGCCGGCAGCCTGGTTGGCACAGCCGACGCTTTGCAGCGCTCTGCCGCCAAATGGCGGGCTGGCACCCTGGACTGACCACTGCGGCAGCCCTCGAGCAAGCTCGTTGCGGCGTTGCTACTGGCGTATATGTGGCATGTGACCTACATTTGTAGCATGGAGACCGTGCCGGTCCGGGACCTGCGTAATCACACCAAAGACGTCATTGAGCGAGTTCGCCTAGGCGGTGAGGTGACTCTTACCGCCAATGGCAAGCCAATAGCCAGCATTGTGCCCATTCGGGAGGGCAGGCGCTATTTGACCAGGCAGGACGTGGTAGCCCTCCCCAAAGCCGATCCAGCATTGCGCGCCGATTTGGCAGCTATGGGCGATCTTGCCACCGACACCGTTGGACCAATCTAGTGAGTGATGGCCTCTTAGACACCTCGGTGTTCATTGCTGCTGAGGCGGACCGTGCTCTGGCAGCGCATCTTCTACCAGATCGAGGGTTTGTCTCTGTGGTCACGCTGGCTGAGATTGAGGCAGGTGTGTTGGCAGCTCAAACCCTCTCAGCCCGCGAGGCTCGGTTGTCAACTCTGCGGGGCTTGGCTGGGCTTGAAGCTCTGGGCATCGACGCTGAGGTGGCCTCTGCTTGGGCCCGACTGCGGTCCCGGGTGGCGGCGGCTGGCCGGCGCGCCAACATCAACGACCTCTGGATTGCTGCGACTGCGATGTGCCACGCCCTGCCCATTGTCACTCAGGATTCGGACTATGAGGTGTTGCAGGATCTGGGGGGCCCGGTTGTCATTCGGATTTAGTTGGACTAGCTCTGGCAGGCAGGGACAGCGCCGGCTAGGAAACCTGAGCGGGTCGCCTAAGAGGGTGCTGTCCGGCCCTCTAGGGGCGCGCGGCGTTCGGGTAGGTTGGGGTGGGTGAGCCGCCTGATTGAGACTGTGGTGGGGGCTTTGTCCGATGCCGTCCGTCACCAAGCGTTAGACCTGGCCAGCCAGGTGGCACAGTTTGATGATGTAGCGGCTCTGGGCGAGGTGGCCTTGGAGCAGCTGGCCAACGGCCAGCCAGACGTTACCCACGCACTGGCCTGGATAGATGGTGATTTAGCTGGCTACGGCCAGCGTGATACCCAGTCATTGAGCGCCGAACTGGCGGTGGCCCCGGACCGGCGGCGTGGTGGCTTGGGGTCAGCTTTGGCGCAAAGCCTGATGCGCGCAGCCCCGGGACTAAGGCTTTGGGCACACGGCAATCTGCCAGCGGCCCAAGCCTTGGCTAATGCCCTGGGTCTAGTCCCGGTGCGCCAGATGGTGCTGATGCGCGCGGCACTGCCAGCCAACCTGGCCACCACCCAAACCCCACCGCCCAGCGGCGTGGCCTTCCGCTGTTTCAGGCCAGGCCAGGATGAAGCAAATTTCCTAGACCTGAACGCCGCCGTCTTTGCCAAACATCCAGAGCAGGGCAACCTAACACGGCCTGACTTGGCCTGGCGGATGCGCCAGGATTGGTTTGACCCGAATGGTTTCTTTCTGGCTGAACAGGTCGAACCACCAGGTCAGACCGGCCCAATTGGCTACCACTGGACAAAGGTACAAGACAAGGTAGCGGAAGTGTACGTCATCGGCGTTCACCCTAATGCCCAAGGTATGGGTCTGGGCACGGCCCTGTTGAAGCGCGGCTTGGAGCATCTGGCAAGGGCCGGGCACCAACAGGTTGAACTTTATGTTGAAGCCGACAACACCCCGGCTTTGGCGGCCTACCACAGGCAAGGATTCACGGTCGCCCGGCACCACGTCCAATACGCCCGGCATGTCCCCTAAGAACCAAGCCGGTGTCCACCAACCGGTCGTTTTCGGTTAGTCCGGCCAACTGATGCCGTGGGGCATGGGACAATTTGGCTATGTCCAAAGCCACACCGCCGCCGCTACCCCAGGACCGGTACTTTGACCGTGAAATGAGCTGGCTGTTCTTCAACCAACGGGTGTTGGAGCTGGCCGAAGACAAGACCTTGCCCCTGCTAGAGCGGGTGAGGTTCTGCTCCATCTTCAGTTCCAACCTTGATGAGTTCTTCATGGTGCGGGTAGCCGGCCTGAAACGCCGGATCGACACCGGCATGGCGGTGGTGGCAGCCAGCGGCTACGCACCGCGTCAGTTGATTGACCAGATCTGCCGCAAGACTCAGGAATTGGTGGCGCGGCAAATCAAATGCTTCACCCAGGATTTGCAGCCGGCCCTAGCCCAGCACGGCGTGACGCTGGTCCACTGGGAACAGCTGGACAAAGCCGAGCAAGACCGCCTGTCGAAGTACTTCATTAGGCGGATTTTCCCCGTGCTGACCCCCTTGGCGGTCGACCCGGCCCACCCCTTCCCTTACATCAGGGGTTTGTCGCTGAATCTGGTGGTGATCTTGTCCTCGGCCGCCGGCAAGGTGCATTTTGCCAGGGTCAAAATCCCTGAAACTCTGCCCCGTTTCATCGCGGTTGACGCCAAGGGTAAGGCGCGGGCGCCGGAGGTGGCGGACCTAGAGCGTGGGCCGGCCAGTTTTGTACCGATCGAAGATGTGGTGGCCAACCACCTAGATGAGCTGTTCCCCGGCATGCGGATTGACGGGCATTACACCTTCCGGGTGACTCGTAATGAAGACGTCGAGGTGGAAGAGGACGACGCTGAAAACCTGCTCAAAGCCATGGAGCGGGAGATTAGACGGCGGCGGTTTGGTCCACCGATTCGCCTTGAGGTGGCTGAAGGCATTTCAGAGCAAGCCCGGTCTTTCTTGCTCAAGGGTTTGGGCATTGGCGACAAAGAGGTCTTTGTCCAGCCCGAACCGCTGGACTACCGCGGGTTGACGGTGCTGGCGGATTTGGATATTCCTTCACTGCTCTACAAGCCGTTTGTGTCGGCCACCCACCCGGAGTTGGCCGAGGTGGAAAGCGCCGAACCGCGGGACATCTTTGCCGCGATTAGGGCGCGCGATGTGCTGCTGCACCATCCCTATGATTCCTTCTCCACCTCGGTGCAGACCCTGTTAGCCCAGGCTGCGGCCGACCCAGACGTGTTGGCTATTAAGCAGACCTTGTACCGCACCAGTGGTGATTCACCGATTGTTGACTCCTTGATTGACGCCGCCCAGGCCGGCAAACAGGTTTTGGCGCTGGTTGAGCTGAAAGCCCGGTTTGACGAGGCCGCCAATATTTCTTGGGCCCGCAAGCTGGAGGAAGCCGGGGTGCATGTGGTCTATGGGGTAGTGGGGCTGAAGACCCACTGCAAGCTGATGCTGGTGGTGCGCTCCGAGGCGGGTGGACTCAGGCGCTATTGCCACGTCGGCACAGGAAACTACAACCCCAAGACGGCCCGGCTGTATGAGGATCTGGGGCTGTTGACCTGTGACCCGGCGGTTGGCCTGGACGTGGCCCGGTTGTTCAATCAGCTGTCTGGCCATGCGCCGTCTTCAACCTTCGAGCGGTTGTTGGTGGCGCCAACCACAATCCGGCCGGGTTTGCTGGAGCGCATCAAGCGCGAGATTGCCAACCACAAGGCTGGCAAGGAGGCCTGGATCAGGTTCAAGATCAACTCCATTGTGGATGAGAAAGTGATTGACGCGCTGTATGAGGCTTCGCAGGCTGGGGTCAGCGTGGACATGGTGGTGCGGGGTATTTGTGCGGTCAAGGCGCAGGTGCCGGGTTTGAGTGAGAACATCCGGGTGCGTTCTATCTTGGGTCGTTTCTTGGAGCATGCCCGGATTTACGCCTTTGCCAATGGTGGGGATCCGGATGTGTTGATTGGTTCGGCTGACTTGATGCACCGCAACCTGGACCGCCGGGTGGAGGCTTTGGTGAATCTGCCCGATCCAGGCCATGTCACGGAGTTGCTGGACATGTTGCGCCTGTCAATGGAGCCAACCACGGCGGCTTGGGAGATGGGCCCGGATGGGAAGTATCAGGCGCAGCGCAGCGGCAAGGACGGCAAACCACTAACGGATTTGCAGAGCGCCTACATGGCTCGGGGCCGGCGCAGTGGGGCGCGGGTGCGTTAGGGCAAGGTGCCACCATGGCCACCGTCGCGGTTGGTTATAGCCAGCCCAGTCTGAGGATTGACGCCCCGCCGTTAGCGGCCGCTGGCGCGTTGGTGTGGCGGGTGGTGCAGGGCCAGCTGGAGGTGTTGTTGGTGCACCGGCCGCGCTACAACGATTGGTCCTGGCCCAAGGGAAAAGCCAAACCAAAGGAGGACCTGGTGGCCTGCGCTTGGCGCGAGGTCTATGAGGAGACGGGCCGGCAGGTCATCATTGGCCGGCCCTTGCCTGGGGTGTCTTACCCGTTGCGTAGTGGGCGGATCAAGCAGGTCACCTACTGGGCTGCCCGGTTGGCCACCGACGATGACGTACCAACAGTTTTGGCCAGACCGCCAGTGGCCATTGCCTCGCCTAGGGAGATTGACCGGGTTGAATGGCTGAGTGCTGACCGGGCGATGCGGCGGTTGACCCAGCCCAGTGACCGGCTGCCGTTGGTCAAACTGATCAAGCACTTCCAGAAGGGGACTTTGGACACCCAGGTGATGGTGGTGTGGCGCCACGCTCAGGCCATGCCCCGCGCTGGGTGGTCCAAGGGCGAATCCACCCGGCCGCTGACTGCGGCGGGCCGGGCGGCGGCCCGGGCCGCCCGCCCCGCCTTGGCGGCTTACGGTCCGTTGCAGGTGATCACCTCGCCGTGGGCGCGGTGCCTGGCCACGGTCAGGCCCTATGCCCGCTGGGCGCGGCTGCCCATCAAGACCGATCGCTGGTTGACTGAGGCTGATTCAGCCCGGCGGCCACAACGGGCCGAGCGGTTGATTGATCGCCTGCTGGCTGGACGGGCCGCCACGGTGGTCTGTTCCCACCGCCCGGTGCTGCCACTACTACTGGAGCGGTTGCTGGCCCAAGCCCGCCCCAAGACAGCCGCTAAATTAGGGACGGCCCCACTGCGCCCGGGCGAGGCCGTGGTGTTCCACCAAGTCCTCAACGGCCACCGCCACGGCCGGATTGTCGCCCTCGAACGCCTAGGCCCCTGGTAGTGGGACTGACCCGGTAGGCCTCACATGGCCGTCCTGCGACACGCAAGGTGCTGGAACAACCAAGACCGGCCACCAGTCAGCTGCCTGCGAATGGGATAGCTAAGCCCCCGCGTTTGGTATAGCTAAGCCCTCGCGTTTGGTATAGCTAAGCCCTCGCGTTTGGTATAGTTAGCCGGTGCGTTACAACCGGCGAATTCTCGATGACCAACTTGACGAGATGATGACGGTGCTGCCAGCCATCTCCTTCGAGGGTGCCAAAGGGGTTGGTAAAACGGCTACCGCTCTGCAGCGGACCCAGAACGTCTTCTCTCTGGATGACGAAGACACCGAGCACGTAGTCGCGGGCAATCCTGGGCTGGTTGCGACGGGCGGATCCACTGCTTTTATTGACGAGTGGCAGATTGTGCCATCGGTCTGGAACGTGGTTCGGCGGGCTGTTGATGACGGTGCCGCTCCGGGGCGGTTCTTGCTGGCCGGCTCGGCTAGTCCTCGCCCACAGGCTCGGATCCACTCCGGGGCGGGCCGCATTGTGCGGTTGTTGATGCGACCGCTGTCTTTACCCGAGCGAGGTTTGGTGACTCCAACCGTGTCGCTTCAGGATTTGCTGGCCGGTGAGTTGTCAGACCTGACAGGTGCCACTGAGATGAGCGCGACAGACTATGTCAACGAAATTGTGTCATCTGGGTTTCCCGGTATTCGGACTGCTCCAGTCAAAGCCAGGCCGCATCTCTTGCAAAGCTATGTTGACCGGATAGTTGACTACGACGTAGACCTAATGGGTCAACGCTCACGCCGATCCACGTCGGTTCGCGCCTGGTTGGCTGCCTATGGAGCGGCCACGGGTACAACCGCCTCGTACTCGTCTATTCTGCGCACGGCCACGCCAGGGGAGGATGACAAACCCAGCAAGGTCACCGCCATGGCTTATCGCGATGTGCTGCAGCGTTTGTGGGTGCTTGACCCCGTTGCGGCATGGACGCCAACTCTTGGCCATCTCCGCCGGTTGGCACTTGGGCCTAAACATCATCTGGTGGATCCGGCTTTGGCAGCGTTGTTGGTTGGGAGCACGGCGGCTTCGCTAATTCGTGGCGAAGGCCCGGCCAGCCAGCGGCGAGACGGCACATTCCTTGGAGCGCTGTTCGAATCGTTGGCCGCCCAGACAGTCCGAGTGTTGGCCCAAGCTGCCGGGGCTAGCTTGTGCCATTTTCGAACTCGGGGTGGTGATCACGAGGTGGACCTAATTGTTCAAAGACCCGATCAAAGGGTGCTTGCCATCGAAGTCAAACTATCGGCCACTGTTCGGCCGGCTGATGTGTTGAACCTCAAATGGTTAGAAGCCCAAGCCAAGGACTTGGTGGTAGACAAGATCGTTCTCAACACCGGCACCAGAGCCTACCGCCGCCCTGATGGGGTCGGCGTCATTCCCTTGGCACTGCTTGGCCCTTAGCTGGTTTGACTGTTGTCACCAGGTGGCTGGTCAGTCCCGGAGTCCAGTGGCGAGGCGTCGCCCAGGGCGTAGGGCTGAGGTGAACTGGGGCCAACATCCCGTGCCGGCTCACCGGTTGGCGCCCCACTCGGGAACGGTGTACCCGGTGGGGGCGCGGCTAGGTCGCCACTCGCCATCGCCGGACTGGCCTGGTTCTTCTTCTTGGTGCGTTTTGCGATCAACCCGGAGATTGCGCCGGCCAAAATAACCGCAATGGCGCCGATTAGTGGAGCCATCCAAGAGGGACTGCCGGTAGTGGCGGTGGCTTTGAATGACACCGGTTGGCCCACCGTGGCAGTCCAAGACACCTTCTTGCCCGCCACAGTGCCGTTGGTGTCAGAGACTTTGCCGGGGAAGGTGACGGCCAATTGGATGGTCATCTTCTGGAACTCTTCATCAAGGCCAGGGATGTCCGAATAGTCGCCGGCGATGTACTCCGCTGGATCAAGCTTGCCGTTGATGGTGAGCTTGTTGTCCTTGGATTCAGTGGACAGCGTCACCACTGGTAGGGCGTCCAGAACGGTGTACAACGGGGCTTTGGTGAAGACAAAGGTATAGCCGGCCTCGCCAACGCCGTCCCAGCGGTCAATCTTGACCTGTTCTGGGGGTAGGTTCATGGCGGCCAGGAAGTCAGTGCGGTCAGTTTCAAGGAAGTCCTCCCTGGTCCAATCGGTGGCGTTGGTGATGGCCATCAAAGCCTGCTCGGTGTAGGCCACCTTCACCGTGCCGCTGACTGTCTCATAGTCATCCAGTGTCAGATCGGCGTCGATCCGGATGCAGCCGGTCAGGGTGAACCAAGCCAGCAAAGCCAGAGCTAGAACGGGGAGGCGGGAGCGTAATTGGGGCGGAAGTCGCGTCATGGGCCCAGTCTAAAAGCCGAGGGCGGTGCAGCTGGCTAAACCACAGAAGTTTTCCACTTGCCGGTATTAGGCTGTCTTTAGGTAACGCTGGGAGGACTGTTTCAACGTGGCTGAAGACCTGAGTTCGAATATGGCTGGCCCTTCTGCGGGTCGTGCCCCGGCTGCCCGCCAGAAGAAGCCTTCCCCGCGCCTAGCACTGGCTACCAATTTGTTCATTCTTGGAGTGTCAACGGGCCACTTGGCGCACCTGGTCTTTCCCAGAAGCTGGCCCATCTTGTGGCTAGGAGTGGGCGTGGTCGCAGCCACGGCTGGCGCCGTTGCATACCTGGCTCTGCGCAACAAACCAAAGGCGGTGGAGAGCATCAAGCCTGCCGTTGAGCCCGTTGTCGTTGCCTTGACCTGGGCAACCCTCATCTCGTGGTTGGCCGGAGGGCTTGGAATCTCTGCAGCCACCAGGCTGACTTTTGTTTATGGATCGATCGGGCTGTTCCTTGTGGGCAGTCTTCTGGTTGTGTTTGCGCGCAAGCGAACAGCTACCGCCACATCTGACAGCTGAGTTGCCCGGCCGATGCCCGACCGCCGCTTCAGTTAGCAAGCTGGCTTATCGTTCGTCAGACAAGGCGCCCCATGCCAGAAAAAATCCCCGGTATCTACGTACCTGACCTGCAAGGAAGTAGCAACCAAACATTGGAGTCATCCATTGGGCGAAAGCCTGCGAGTTCATCGTACTGCGAGTAGGTTAGAGAGATTGCGTCAGAACCAGGCGTAAACAACCATCCGCTCACATCCTGGTGATAAGAGAGAAGTCGGCATGGCAAACGACGAGGCAACTTGGTTGGCCTCAGCCCGCCCTGTGTGGTTAGGCATGGTAATGCCCAGTGGTCCAATGCCGCCGGAAGAGGCTGATTGGGCGGCTCAGTTCTGGAAGCTGTTGGCTGCCATGGCAGAGCCCACTACGCAGGCGCTCCTTGATCTGGCGATAGTTATAGGGCTGGCGGGTCCGCTGTGGGTGCCAATGGCGCTGGAAAACCGCGCAGCTGAAAAGTGCTTCGTTAAGGCTTGGTACAACCTCGGGTTGAATCAGCAAGCTGCGGGCAGGCCAGACGAGGCGCTCGCCAGTTTCGCTAAGGCCTTTGAGAGCGGTGACAAGAGCGTGGCGATGGTGGCGGCAAACCTCTGCAGCGCCATTGGTGATTATGACTCGGCACTTCAGTGGGCGGAGCAGCTGGACGATACCGAATGCTTGGGTGCAGTGGCAGAAACCCTTGGCCAGCTGGGTGACAAAGAGGGCAAGCGCAAGGCGCTGACCCAGACCATGCATGAGTGTTGGGAATGTGCGGTGGATTGGGTGGCGGAACGCTACCAGCCTTTCGATGTGAATGAGGCGTTTCACCTACTGGAACACCACGCTGAGGCGCATCCGGAGCCGGAATTGTTGGTGCCTTTGTCTGCATTGTTCTTCGAGACGGGGAGGCAGGACCAGGCTGAGGCAGCCTTGGCCCGCGCGAGTCTCAAAGTTGATCCTATTGCCCATGAACGCCTGGCCAAAGAGTACGGCGGCACTAAACACCGGAAGGTGGGTCTCCGCTTCAAGACCTATTCCCAAGACCTGCCACGTAGCCTCGAAGACAGGTGGTGGGCAGTCGATGAAGTCCAAGATTCCGACGCTGGTCTCCCAGATCCCGGCTGGCCAATCCGGTCAACGACTAATACCTGCGCCGACTGGCGCGAGTGGCGGCCAGTCACGTTGGGATTGAGCCAGATTCCCAAGCAGGAAAGAGGTCGGTCCTGGGGAATTGCTTTTGTCGAGCCGGAGGAACCTGCGCCGAAAGACCAATGGCTGGCATGTTTCTGGGGCCGCCTCACCTCGGCGGCGGGCGGCGATGGTAAGGACTTAATAGACCTGTGCAATGCATTGGGCGTGGATCCAGGCTGGTGGGCGGTCGAGGCATTGGTCAAACGAGCAGCGTTGGAGGGTCTAGCAGAAGCATGGCACGTGCTTGGGATAGTGCTAGCTGGGGCTGGCAAACCAGGCAAAGCATTACATGCATTCGACAACGCCTACGCTGCCGGAGTGAAGGTAGCAGCCGCTTCGGCGGCCACCTTGTGCGTCCGAACCGGGCGTTTTGACCAGGTGCAAAAGTGGTCAGCCCGGGCTTTCCCCACACCTTTTGCAGACGAGGTGATTGATGATGAGGGTTAGCCAAGCGGGTGCTTCACTGCCGCCGACCGTGCCAGTCTCCGGTGAAGGGATGGCTGGTGTGGCCGAAGCGGACTCCGGCTTGAACAAACGCCAGGGTGGGTGTTGGTCTTGGTT
>Ga0123356_10005721_pt1 | contig 12630 bp, 9 predicted proteins | sample TergutEmb28metaG_2_FD_92546 | JGI IMG/M metagenome (GOLD analysis project Ga0123356, IMG submission 92546) | Embiratermes neotenicus P3 segment gut microbial communities from Petit-Saut dam, French Guiana - Emb289 P3 | ecosystem: Host-associated > Arthropoda: Insects > Digestive system > Gut ... | reverse complement strand
CCGTCGACCGTCACACGCCCTGACGACGGCACCAAAATCCCCGGAAACATTTTTATCGTCGTAGACTTTCCCGCCCCGTTCGGACCGATATAAGCAACAGCCTCACCCTTATGTATTTTCAGATCAACATTATCGACCGCAATTTTATCAATATACTTTTGAGTAAACAAATGCTTAACAGCACCCCTCAACCCCGGCTCCTTAACAGCATGCCGAAAAACCTTACTCAACCCCACCGCTTCAATAACAGGCATAACAAACCCCACTTCAAAAAACTTTCGCCTAATAAATATACTCACCCATTATATCAAAACAAAAAAATCCCGCAACCCGCAAAATGGTCTATCCCTGCCGCTGACCGGTAATCCGTCCGTCTTTGGCAGGGATAGTTGTTTTTTGTTTAAGTTTTTCGTGAAATAAATATAACACAGACTTTTCCGGAATGTGTGTACATATATTGAACTTATTGTTAAATGTGTGGTAAAATCTGTTAAGAGAATATTAAGGGAAAAAATGCACAACGGGAGCTGATAAAATGGTTGAGTTTTTATGCAAAAAGGTCAAAATAACAGCCGGAACGCCTGTTTTTGTTGATAATACAGATGAAACGAGCAATGAACGGGAATTAACGATTTCATATAAAATACTGAGAAATCACGAGAAAAAAGACTGCTCAAAAAACGAAGTAAACGATCAAAAATCATTGATCGATCATCCGGGAAATGATGCGAGAATGCGTTTGCGATTTGATGCGCTTGTTTCGCATGATATTACATATGTCGGAATAATCCAAACCGCGAGAGCATCAGGGATGACGGAGTTTCCGGTGCCTTATGCACTTACGAACTGTCATAACAGTTTGTGTGCAGTCGGCGGAACTATCAATGAAGACGATCATGCATTCGGATTATCGGCCGCAAAAAAATACGGCGGTATATTCGTGCCTGCAAATCAAGCGGTTATACATCAATATGCCAGAGAAGTTATGGCCGCATGCGGTAAAATGATATTGGGATCGGATTCGCATACACGTTACGGATGCTACGGAACACTCGGTTTAGGCGAAGGCGGAGGAGAGCTCGTAAAACAACTGCTTAAAAATACATATGACATCGATCCGCCCGAAGTCGTGCTTGTATGGACGGAAGGCACACCGAAGCAAGGCGTCGGACCGCATGATGTTGCACTTGCACTAATAAAAGAAACATTTCCGGGCGGAAAAGTAAAAAATAAAATTCTCGAATTCGCAGGGCCGGGTATAAAAAACCTTTCAATGGATTATCGTATCGGGATCGACGTTATGACGACAGAAACAAGTTGTCTCACCTCGATTTGGGAAACAGACGAAACTGTTAAAGAATTTTACGAAAATGTCGGAAGACCCGAGGATTACAAAGAATTAAAAATCACTGAAGACGCTTGTTATGATTCAATGGTCAAAATAAATCTTTCCGATGTCGAACCGATGATAGCACTTCCGTATCATCCGTCAAAAGCATTTACGATACGTGAATTGCAAAACGATCCCGTAAAAATATTGGGAGAAGCACAAGATGAATGCAACCGTGAACTCAGCGGTGACACAAAACTTGATTTAATCAAAAGCATTGATGAAAACGGCAGGGTGACATGCCAGCAGGGCATCATCGTCGGATGTGCAGGCGGAATGTATGAAAGCATATCGGAAGCTGCCGATATCCTTAAAGGTAAATCTGTCGGTAACGGTTTTTTTGAACTTTCCGTATATCCGTCATCAATGCCCGTCGCTCTTGCGTTAACACGTGACGGAATCGCGGAAACATTGATGGAATCGGGAACACTCATAAAACCGGCATTTTGCGGTCCCTGCTTCGGAGCCGGTGACACACCTGCGCATAATACATTATCGATACGTCACGCAACACGCAACTTCGCCGGCCGTGAAGGATCAAAACCCGGTAACGGACAAGCGACGGCAGTCGCACTTATGGACGCACGTTCGATAGCCGCAACCGCAATAAACGGCGGCAAGCTGACAGCGGCAACCGATATCGAATATACGATCACCGAACGTAAATATAAATATGACGGAAGTGTTTATGAAAAACGGTGTTACAACGGATTCGGAAAACCCGATCCCGCAGCACAATTACGCCTCGGTCCGAATATAACGGATTGGCCGCGCTTTGATCATATGAAAGAAGACATGCTCATCAGGTTATGTGCAGTCATTCATGATGAAGTCACGACAACCGACGAACTGATACCGTCCGGTGAAACATCATCATACAGATCGAATCCGATTGCTTTGTCTGAATTTACATTATCTCGTCGCGTTCCCGAATATGTTAATGACAGCAAATCGGTCAGAGCTCTTGATCAAAAACGTCGTGAAGATGAAAACCCGCAAGAAATAAAAGAGCTTCTCGATCTTGTAAACGGAGATATGACCGCGACATCGGTCGGTTCGTGTATATTTGCCGAAAAACCCGGCGACGGCAGTGCAAGAGAACAAGCCGCATCTTGTCAAAGAGTGCTCGGAGGTTTGGCAAACATTTGTTACGAATATGCAACAAAACGCTATCGCTCAAACTGTATCAATTGGGGGATCGTACCGTTTACAATAAACAAAGAAACGCGATTCAATCAAAATCCCGGCGATTGGATATATATTCCGGGTATAAAAAACGCGATTATTTCAGGTCGGGAAGAAATCCCCGGAAAAATAATTTCCGGAAACACGGTCACGGATATACTACTTGAATGCAGCGGACTCAGCGAAGATGAACGCATAATATTAACTGAAGGCTGTCTTATGAATTATTATGCAAATAAATAAAACACAGTAACCGGAAATATAAGTGAAAACTATGACCGGTAAAGGTTACACACATTGAAAAAACATATTTCAAAATTCATAATGATGATACCGATCATACCGGTATTGGTAATCGCTGTTTTTTTAATGGTTATCATTTCCGGAGCACCTCCGCATCATTACCCGCCCGACTCGGATGAAATTAACGGACCGGAGTCAAGTGAAGGGGCAGAAAACGGAACCGGAAACAGTGAAGATATTATCGAAAATCCGTTTGATGAACCGGATTCCGAAGATCCGCATATATCCGAAAATCCTTTTGATCCGGATAATATTATTGACCCGCCGAAACCCGATGAACCCGACGAACAGGATGATTCCGCAGAACCTCCGCAACTGACACCTCCGGAGCCGACACCTCCGCCGGAAGAAGAAATATTCAGTATCAGTCAGCTGAATACTGGGCTTACAAGACAATTGGACAGGATCGCAGAGCAATACAATGTTGTCGCGGCAAGTCTTGTCGTATATGATGGCAATCTGCGTGATTATTATACATATGAATACGGTTACAGAACACTCAGCGCACGTCGACCCGTTGATGTCGATACAAAATTCAGAGTTGCATCACTTTCAAAGCTTGTTGCGGTCATGTGTGCAATGTCGCTTGTTGAGGCGGGGACGCTTGATTTGGATGCGGATATATCCGATTATCTCGGATATTCGGTCAGAAATCCCGGATTTCCTGACGCAAAAATAACGACACGTATGCTCATACAGCATACTTCGTCGTTATATGATTCAAATCAATATGTCAACGCCGGTAACAGAAATTCCGTATCGACGGCCAAGCGACTGCTTGATACGGGTGTTTGTTATGAAGATTGGGCACCGGGAACAGAATTTGAATATTCAAACTTCGGTTATTCGATCCTCGGTTTGGTATGTGAAAATATTTCGGGAAAGAGATTTAATACACTTGCTCGTGACGTTATTTTCCTGCCTTTGGGGATCGATGCTGCTTTTTTACCGAGTACATTGATCGAAAGAACAAACATTGCAGCAATATACGGATCGGAACATTATCAAAGACGTTCGATACAAGCGCAGCTGACTTCGGGAGACAGCTCTGCAGGGGGGAGCGATCATAATCAGGTTCCCGGAAATCTGATGATCAATATAATTGATTACACAAAGATATTGACGGCGCTCGGCAACGGCGGCATTTTGGATGATGTAAGGATCTTATCCGAAGAATCGGTACGTGAAATACATAATACAAATTCGGAAACCGAATGGTATATACAGGGATTATCAACACGTTACCAAAATGACCCCGAAATCCCGCTGCTGAGTTCATTTTGGCATACGGGAAGTGCATGGGGAGTGTTTGCACAATTCAATTATTATATCGGAAACGGTATTAATCGAGGTGTAGTAATAATAACGACCGGTGCAAGCACCGATCGTTTGGAAAACGGTATGGTTGAAGTTTGTACGGATATGTCGGTTTTGGCTTTGCGACTGCTTGATTGACCCGGTTTTAACCGCCGGCAAGCTCTGCTATCAATGCATCGATCTCCGATTGGCTGAGCAGTCTGCCCGGATCGTCGCCGCCTCCGCTGTCTTCGGGAAGATCGACGGCAGGTTGGTAATCTTTGATTTCGGCAGGGATATCATCGGTGTCGAATTCATAAATTTTGCAATTTGCGGTATCGATAATACTTTCCTTGCCTGACTCGGGAAGACCGGTAAAGAACCAGTATAAAACTCTTAAAACATGCTCGGGAACGACCAGGAGCATTGTTTTTGATTTGAATATTTTCACCATATTATTCATATAAGCGATAACACGGTTGGCTGTTTCGCGTACTGTTTCACCGTTGGGTGTGGCGGCGTTGCCGAACCAGCTGCTCAGAGCAAACATGTCAACTTCGGAAATCAGCATACCTTCAAGATCGCCGAATGCACGTTCATAAAGCTTGAGTCCTTTTGTTATCTTAATTTCGTCGATATTAAGTGCATTTGCGATGATCTCGGCCGTTTCCATCGTTCGTTTTTGAGGAGATGACAATATCATGTCGATCCCTTTTGATTTAAACGCTTCAGCCGCTTCGTGAGCTTGCTTGATTCCCGTATCATTCAATGAAGGATCGCTGTTACCGATTATACGCCCTTCGAGATCAAAATCTGTTTGTCCGTGCAGTAATACATATGCTTTCATGATTATCTCCCTCCTTATGAATCCTCATTATACAAAAACGACCGAACAAAAACAACAAATTTGAACAAAATCAGGAAAAGTTTGAGTAAAGTTTACATTTGATCTGAAAACGGATAAATATGATATTATTACATGCTTGACATTCATCACACTTGCATGATATACAAATATCCGTGCAGAAGGAGAAAAAGTGTGAAAAAATTACCGATAATGCGTTTAAATCCGAAAGCAATAATACCGGAAAGAAAAACTGCGGGCAGTGTGGGGTATGATATATCCGCATGTACGGAAAATGAGATAACGATCCGGCCGGGTGAAACCTGTATGATCGGGTCGGGATTTGCTGTTGCACTTGAACCCGGTCATGCCGCATTTATTTATGCTCGAAGCGGACTCGGAATAAAGCAGGGGATCATACCCGGCAACTGTGTCGGGGTTATTGATTCGGACTACAGAGGTGAAGTCATCGTAGGTCTGAGAAACACTTCGAATGTACCGTTCACCGTAAAAAACGGAGATCGGATAGCACAAATGGTTATTACAAAGTGTGAATTACCTGAAATCATTATAAGTGAAAGTTTAAATGATACAACACGCGGAGACGGCGGATTCGGATCAACGGGTAAAAGATAAAATGATACAGATCATCAAAAATAAATTTCAAAATAAAGGTTTTGATCGCAATTACTTTGCGATGTTGTTTGAAGGTGCGTCTTTTATGGGCGGTATATCCGTTATGGCAACAAGCGGAGCGGTGGCCTTATTTATCGACAGAATGACCGGCTCCGTTACACTTGTCGGTTTGGCTGTAACATTACAGGCTCTATGTATGCTCATCGGGCAATTGATCGGAGCACCGTATGTTCAATCAATAAGAAATTTACCCAAGACATTATTTGTGAGTATGACATGGCAACGTCTGATACCGTTTGTTATGTCGATCCCGTTATTTATCGGAGCGGGTGCATATACGGCTGTCGGAATTTTCCTTTTATTGTTCGGAATTTTTTGGTTGTTTGACGGTATCATTACAATGCCGTGGAGCGAATTGACGGCAAGAACGATCAACGCGGAACTTCGCGGACACATGATGGGGATGCAGGTCGCTATCGGAGGTATTGTATCCTTGCTGACAGGTTTGTTATTGACATGGCTTCTCGCCGCACCTGTATTGACCGACCATTTTCGCTTCGGATATATTTTTGTGCTGACTTCCGCTTTATTGATGCTGTCCGTTATTTTTATCAGACTGGTCAAAGATCCGAAACCGATCGAAAAACCGATAAAACCGGAGTATAAACAATATTATTCAAAGCTTCCTTTGATATTAAAAGAAAATAAATCGCTTCAACGAGCGTTGCTTGCCCGTATCCCCGGTTATATCGGCTTTTCCGTGATCACGTTTATGGTGGTATTCGGTGTTCATGCACTGGATATAACGGATGTACAGGTTTCATGGATTGTGTATTTTAAAATAATCGGCGGATTGGTCGGCGGTATTTTATTGGGAGAAACAAGTCGAAGACTCGGCAACAGATTGGTGATTTTAATGTGCAACGCAGGCGTTCTGTTAACGATCGTAATGGCTGCAGCACTGCTATATTCACCGGGTCTCGGCTATATGTGGCTGATCATAATATGTGTCAGTGCCAGTCTTTGGCAAAACAACTGGCTCGGATACATGAGCTATATATTTGACATAGCACCGAGAGAATACAGACCCGCATTCGTTGTTATAGGTAACTGCATAGGAATTCCGTTCAGCTTTACAGGCTACGCAATCGGTGCCGTAATTGACAAATGGGGATACCCTATCGCTTTCACGATAGGAGGCATCACCGCAGTAATAACAATTCTTGCAAGCACACGCCTGATGTCAAAAAAACAAATCAAAGAACTGAATATTAATACATAGCATTACCGTAAACACAAAACTGTATAATAAGACATAATGTCAATATTATTTGACAGGCACGAGTTTGAACAGGATATACAAGTTATATTAAATTTTATTAATCCCGTAAATTTCGTCACTGATTTTTAAGAATTCGTCGCACATTATTCTGACATTCTCCATAGTATGACCGGCACCGACCGGGTCTGCATACCATTGAGGTATAAATCCGCCTTCACGGGTTCCCAGATTTTCCGCCATTTCTCGGCAGTATTTTCTTATTCTTTCGGGGGAGGCAAAGGGCATAACACTTTGAATATCCACAGGTGATAAAAAAGTTATTTTTCCTCTGAATTTATCTCCAAGTCGTTTTAAACCCATGTTTTCCTGCTGGTGCATTTCTATTACATCCAGTCCCGCATCAATCAAATCATCAAGAATATCATAAATATATCCGCAACTGTGCAGCCATGTATCCATTCCGTGTGAATGTGCCGCATCATACATGCGTTTATATGCCGGCTTCCAGATTTCTCTCCAGACCTCGGGATTGATCATCAGCCTGTCTTGCAGACCCCAGTCATCAGGAGAAATAATACCGTCTGTTCCAAGATCGGCAAAACCTTTTATAAGTTTGATGTTTATATCAACAAGCAGATTAACAAACATTTTCAGATTTTCTTTTTCATCGACCGTGTCACACAAAGCATTATTAAAACCTCTGACAAAATGAACCCGTTCAAATATCGAACAAACCGCTCCAAGCACATATTTGTCTCCTGCCGTCTGTTTGGCTTTTTTTACAGAAAACCACATTTCTTCACCGGCAATTTCGGGTATTTTAAGTTTGTTGAAATCCTTCCAATTTTGTAAGGGAGATTCCTTAACTTCACCTAAAGAGGTGTTTCCCAAACAATCCCAGACACAACCCCAAACATCAACTCCCTGCCTTGGTCTGCTGTCGGGTGAAGGATCTGTATAAGTTCTGACAATATCATCTCCGCCAAAGGCTTCGGGAAACTCATGAGCAAATCTTTCCGGGGTTTTAAATAAAAGTGTTCGTTTTACTGCTTCTTTACTTGTCATAATTATTTTCCTTCTGCTGCTTGCAGCGACTCAAAGTTTTAATAAATATGTTTGCATTATATCATATCTTATTATTAAGGGACTGTTACAATATTCAGTAACAGCCCCTTACTTGGTTTACATGTATTTTATATCATCTTGTTTACCGGGTTGACAGCAGTGAATAATAAGACTATCTGTTGTTTGCGATGTGTTCTGTCATTTGCTTTTGGTATTCGGCGAGAAGTGCTTCGGCTCCTGCTGCAATCATATTTGCTCTTGCAGCTTCAAATGCATCGTCATATGCCACAACACCGAGTTTGATCGGAAGAATTGATGCTGTATATTCGGCAAGAACGTTTACAAGTTCTGTGTTTACGGAAGATGAATCAAAGTTAAACCCTACAACCGGACTTACAACAGTTTGATCCGGTCTTGTGTTTTCAATGTATTCGATTCTTGTAAGACCGCCGCCTGCTTCGGGTTGATCCGCGTCATATAAATGCCATTTAACACGTTCAATCATCCAGTAATCAAAGATATAAAGCGGTGTGACACCATCTGAATCGCGGACATGTCGTCTTTCGTCGCTTCCGACTCTGTTCCAATGTTCGCCTTCAACACCGTAAAGCACTAAGTGCTGTGCTTCTGCTGATGAGTACATCCATTCGAGAAATAATAATGCTGCTTCCGGATGCGGTGTTGTGTTCGGAATCGCATTGCTGTTCATAAGAGGTGTTGCTGTAAGGAACGGACCTGAATCGTTGAGCCAGAATCTTTGCGGCCATCCGTCAATGCCGAGTCTTTCCAAATCGGCTTGAGTTGCAAGAGGTGTCTGGATAGCAAGAAGCATATCACCGTGTTCACGAAGTTCAACGATATGGTCATGTGGGAAATTCAAAATATCAGGATGTATAAGTCCTGCTTCATACATGGCACGCATGAAGTTTGCATCTTTTTTAAACTCTTCGGAATCAAACCACATTTCGGCTGTCCCGTCCTGAGAAACTTTGAAGATACCGCCGTCACTTACAAAGAACGGCCATGTGTCATATGTGCGATGGAATGCTATCGGAGGACGATCGAGTGAATGTTCCCAAACAAAACGTTTCATTCCGTCAATCGCTTCCCATTCAGATTGAAGAACAGATAATGATGCAATAATTTCATCAAATGTTTCGGGAATATCAAGATTGAATTCTTCAAAAAGGTCACCTCGAACTGTAAGAAGTCCTTCGATATCACCTGAATTATCACGCCAATGTGCCGGAATTCCCATTACTTGGCCGCCGACTGATGCAGCTTGCCAGAATACGGGTTCAAACATATCCCATAAACTTGGTGTATATTGATCAATGAGAGAATCCAGAGGTGTTAAATTATTACGGGATGCATATACTGCAAGCGGAATCCAGTCGCCCATTATGTGCAGGAGCTCAAATTCTTCACCAACCGAAAGCATCAGATTGGTTGCATCTGCCCATTCACCCCATGGAATGTACCTTGTTTGAAAGTCGATCGGTACACCGTCTGCAGCCAGTTGTTCATTGATAGCGACGTTAACTGAATCTGTTTCCAGTGAGGGTGCGCCGGGCATGATATAAAGCATACGCATTATATCACCGGTTTGTTCTGTCGCATTGCCGCCACCTGTGTTGGTTGTTGTGCCTGTTTGATTGTTGCCCGACTGATTGCTGTCGTTATCAGCACATGCGGCAACAAGCACAAGAATCATCGCCAAAGACAATACAAGAACAAGGGATTTTCTTAGTGTCTTTTTCATTAGTTCCTCCTAAATTTTAAATTTTTTTATTTAAACAACATCGCGTTGTTGTTTTTTTGCCGATGATTTATTAATAATACGATAAAAACAGCTTGTTATTTCTATAGAATGAACATATATGAAGATACTTGTATCTTCCGTAACGGCTCGTTTACGAAACGTTTTAGCCTTTTACTCCCCCGATTATCAAACCCTTGACAAAGTACTTTTGCAAGTAAGGATACAACAACACTATGGGACCGATTGTAACAATAACCGTTGCCATTCTCATTGCTTCACCGGGCAGATTTCTTGCAGCTATGCCGGGACCGAGACGTCGTAAGGATTCAAGCTCCGATTGGATCTGATGGAGCATATATTGAAGAGGGTATAAATTGTGGTCGTTAACAAGCATAATTGCGTTAAACCAATCATTCCAATATGCAACAGCATAAAACAGTGCAACAGTAGCCAGAACGGGTGTAGACAACGGGAAGTATATTCGAAACGCTATAGTAATTTCTGTAGCACCGTCGAGCTTTGCGGATTCCATCAGTGAATCCGGTATTCCCCGCATAAAGTTCCGACAAAGGAACATATTAAATGATGAAAATAATAAACTCGGTACTATTAATGCCCAAATATTATTTTGCAATCCCAGTGCTCTGTTCATCATAAACCATGGTACAAGTCCTGCATTAAATACCATCGGGATAAAAAAATAAAATGCCAACGCGTTGCGGTATCTGACATTTTTGTTCTGGAGCGTGAACGCTGCCATACCTGTGATTGTGATTGCGATAAATGTACCGACAACTGTCACAATTGTTGAAATGAAATAACCTTGATAAATAGAAGAATTTGTTGAAAAAATCATTCTGTAGGCTTCAAAAGAAAATTCCGAAGGAATTAGCTGATAACCATCCATTCGAATAGCGCCACTGCTTGTTATTGAAATAGCAAAAACTAAAATCATAGGTAAAGCACATAATATGGCAAGAATCGCTATTACTATATGGTTTAAAATTCCCGGAATTGTTATTCTCTTTAATTTACGTTTTCTCACAATTAAAACCTCACATTATGTCAGAAACAAACATTACAGAATCAAATGATCAGAAAATCGCTCCGTCGGGGAAAAATTTCTTTACAAGCCAGTTTGAACCAAATACCAAAACAAATCCGACAGCGGCTTGGTAGACACCTACAGCCATTGCGTTTGCAGGATCACCTGTTGTTCTTAATGCTCTGAAAACAAATGTATCGATTACGTCTGTTGTTGCCATCAGGATCCCGTTATCTCTTACAAGAGCGTAAATCATTTGGAAGTCACCGTAAAAAATGCGTCCGATGTTTAATAATGTAAGAATACATATTGTCGGTGCTATTAACGGTAATGTTATATACCATATCTGTTTGAGTTTCGATGCACCGTCTATTTCAGCCGCTTCATAAAGACCTTCGTCAATGCCGGTCATTGTTGCAAGATATATGATCGAGCTTAATCCCACACCCTTCCAAAGACGAACAAGAACAAGAATTCCGGGCCATACTTCAGCTCTTGAATATACAAACATCGGCTCGCCGCCCAAAGAAACGATTATATTATTAAGCCATCCGTTTTCTGAAGATAACAGTGCAAAAACAACATATCCCGCAACAATCCATGATAAAAAGTGCGGAAATAATAATACAGCTTGTGCCGGTCTTAAGAATTTTCTGCTGCGAACTTCATTCAGCATTAGTGCTAAAGTAATAGATCCTACAGTTCCCGTTATAATAAATAATACGTTGAGGTAAATTGTGTTATATGTAACAAGTGAGGCTCTTTGGGAACGGAAAAAGAATTCGAAGTTACGGAGACCCACCCATTCAGAACCCAATAATCCATCCCGGAAGTTATAATTTTGAAATGCCATCATTATATAAGGCAGAGTTAAATATCCGTATATCAAAATATACACCATCGCCGGTAATACAAGCAAATAAGAATATGGATTTCGTCTGATATCTGTAAAAATCGTATAACGCTTCATTATACCGAATCACTCCTTATTAACCTGATTGCAAGCCTATGATGTCGTATTAAAACTGTATTATGATATACTGTATATTCTCAGAAAATTAACAATATTTTAACATGTTATTAAAAGAGTTGTCAATATTTATAAGTTGACACATTTGGTTGCTTTTTCTATAATGAAACAGTTAAAATTTAATAGAGAATAAGTGATTTATAATAGTAAAAAAGCAATATAATATGGAGGAATGTGAGTATGGGTAAAAATATTGTTGACTTTGGAGCTGTAGGCGACGGTAAGGTTTTAAATACTGAAAAGATTCAGGATGCTGTTGATGCGGCAAAAAAGGAAAAGGTAAGTGTTATTGTGCCTCCGGGTGTATTTTTGACGGGTTCGTTAAATCTTTCCGGAGCTTCATTATATTTACAAAAGGGAGCTGTATTAAAGGCTTCATCCGATATGGCGGATTATCCGAAATATCCGTTTTATCACAGCGAGTTTGGTGAAATTAAAGCATTGATCATTTGCTTTGATTCGGAATTTATTAAAATATCGGGAGACGGTATTATTGACCTCAGCGGGTCTTCATTTTTTGATTTCAACAGACCTTTATTGCCGGATATGCCGTTGAATGAAGACCAAATCAAAGAGTGTACCGTTCATCGTGATGACAGACCGAATCAATGTTTGTTTTTCCACAATGTCAATCATTTGACTTTTCAAGATATATCGATTATTGACGCACCCTGCTGGACGATCACAACAAGTGAATGCAAGGATGTTAAAGCTTTAAACCTGACGATTGAAAATAACATGAATATCCCCAATAATGACGGTATCCATGTTTGTTCATGTGACGGTGTTATT
>Ga0123356_10005720_pt1 | contig 12631 bp, 8 predicted proteins | sample TergutEmb28metaG_2_FD_92546 | JGI IMG/M metagenome (GOLD analysis project Ga0123356, IMG submission 92546) | Embiratermes neotenicus P3 segment gut microbial communities from Petit-Saut dam, French Guiana - Emb289 P3 | ecosystem: Host-associated > Arthropoda: Insects > Digestive system > Gut ... | reverse complement strand
GTATGGATATGACCGGTTTTTCGAAAAGTGTGCGCAGATCGGGATAAGCGGTGTGATTATCCCAGATTTACCGTTTGAGGAGCAGTCTGAAGCGAAAATATTTGCGGTAAGACATGGTGTTGAGGTTATAACGCTTGTAGCGCCCACATCGAACAATCGGATAGCCCGAATCTCCGCCAATGCGGAAGGGTTTATTTATCTTGTGTCCTCAATGGGCGTCACGGGCATGCGCGGTGAAATCACAACGGACTTGACTTCGATAATATCTGAAATCAAAAAAGCCACCGATGTTCCGGTGGCTATAGGTTTTGGCATTTCATCGCCTGAACAAGCGCGGCGTTTTTCGCAAGCCGCAGATGGTATAGTCGTCGGCAGTGCTATTGTGGATATTATCGGCAAGCATGGTGAAAAGACAAAGCCATTTTTATACGAGTATATAAAAATGATGAAGGGCAATGTTTCCAAGTTCTTCTATACGCAATAATAGTTGACAAATACGACTTAAAGGTGTATACCCGGTTAAGTAAATCATTGTGACACAAAGTCACTTAACAAGATCGGGTAAAATTGAGGATGAATATGAGAGACATAAAGAGCATTATTCTGGGTAAAGCCTTGTCCAATGATCAATTGAAAAATGAGAAACTGTCCCGTATATGGGGGCTTCCCATTATGGCCAGCGACGCCGTATCTTCCGTCGCCTATGCGGTGGAGGAAATATTGCTGACTTTACTTCCGGCGCTCGGAATGCTGGCAGTGCAATACGTCGGCTTGATCAGTATACCTATTATTCTATTATTGATTATGCTGATTTTTTCATACTCGCAGATCATCAACCACTATCCGAACGGTGGAGGCGCTTATGTGGTTTCAAAAGAGAATTTTGGTCGCACCCCTTCCCTGCTGGCTGCCGCCTGCCTTATTGTAGACTATATTCTGACTGTCGCGGTCAGCATTTCGTCCTCGACTGCGGCGATTGTGGCGGCATTCCCCGCGTTGCTTGAATACAAGGTGCTGATATCTCTGATCTGCATTTCGCTGGTCACGCTAATCAACTTAAGGGGCGCCAGCGAGTCTTCAAAAATCTTCGGCGTACCTACTTATATGTTTATTGTCACAATGGCAATACTCATAGTAACAGGGTTTGTCCGTGTCATTTTCGGGACCATCCAGCCAATTGACTATACCGCCATGCAGGGTCTAATTCCTCAGGAAACGCTGTCAGGAATAACGCTACTCTTATTCCTCAGGGCTTTTTCATCGGGATGTTCGGCACTAACCGGCGTGGAGGCGGTGAGCGACGCAGTCCCAAACTTTCGCGAACCCTCGATAAAAACCGCCAAGCATGTGCTTTACATGCTTGGTACGATCATTATTTTTATTTTTGGCGGTACTAGTTTTCTGGCAGGTACTCTGAAAGTTGTTCCTGTTGAGGGGCTTACTGTAATGTCACAAATGGCTTCAGCAGTTTTTGGCAACGGATTCATGTTTTATATTTTGCAAGTCGTCACAGCCTTGACTTTACTGCTTGCCGCAAACACGGCTTATAATGGGCTGCCTATTTTGCTTTCGATTCTGGCTCACGACAGGAATATGCCCCTTCAGTTCGCGCATCGGGGAACAAAACTGAGTTTTTCAAACGGAATCATGTTTATTTTTGTCGCCGGATCCTTGCTGCTCATAGCGTTCGGCGCAGACACGCACTCGCTGATCCCTTTCTACGCTGTAGGCGTGCTCGTTTCTTTTACAATTTCACAGGCGGGCATGTTTGTAAAGTGGCTTAAGGAAAAAGAAAAAGGGTGGCAATACAAGTCGATCATCAATGGATTTGGAGCACTTGTAACGTTTATCGGTACAATTATCGTGTTTGTCATGAAGTTTTCCGGCGGGGCATGGGCTCTCATCATTGCTTTCCCTTTGATTATGTTTTTTATGTCATATACTCATAAACACTATCTCAGGTTCGGCAAGGCAATCAGTATCGAAGGGTATGATTACCACTATAAAGAAAGCCGAAGCAAAGATCATCTACCCTGTGTCGTTTTGATTCATAATATGAACAAAGCATCGCTGAAAACCTTTGACTATGCAAAGGAAATCTCTTCGGATATTACAGCCATTCACATTTCTTCGGATACATCCCAAACGGAATTACTGCAAAAGCAATGGGCGGAAATGGGGATTACCGTGCCCCTTACTGTTATCCCCGCTCAATTCCGCGATGTTATAGCTCCATTGGAGCAATACATTTCAGACCGCGACGCAAATCTGGAATTCGGTCAAAAGCTGACCGTAATACTTACGAAATTCGTAGGCGGAGGGTGGCACAATGAAATATTCCACAACCAGACCACCTTTTTCATCGAAAGGAAATTGAGCGGGCACAAAAACGTCGTTACAGTCCTGGTTCCCTATGTTTATAAATAAACATCTAAACTGTTCAGGTGGTGTCCTAAAATGCTCGCAATGGTTACAGACTGCACACAAATTTTGACTACAATGCAAGTTTCCAACAAGGTGCTAGTGCATTGGCTGTAACCAACCTGTGCATTTTGGGATGCCTCCTGAACAGTAACAAACCGTCAAAATACAGGAATAACTACGCCTTCGTATTTTTCAGTGATACGAACTCTCACTTCGTTTGAGTTGAGAATTTTAATCAGTGCTAAAATACCGGGGTTGTTCTCGTTTCCGGCTTTGACAACAATTGAGTTCGCATATGTCGTCGCGCTAAGGGAATCCTTGGCTTCCGCCGCCACTGCGTCTGTATCCATGGACAGCCCCGCTTGAAGCGCAAAATTCCCGTTGATGACCGCCATATCCACGTCAGCCAGAAGTAGCGGTATCTGAGCGGCTTCAAGCTCCCTGATATCAAGGTTTTTCGGATTATCTACAATGTCCAGTTTGGTAGCATTGATCCCTGCGCCTTCCTTGAGAGTAATGAGTCCCGTTGCTTCCAGCAGTTGGAACGCCCTCGCCGCGTTTGTCACATCGTTTGGCACTGCGATAATCGCGCCATCCGGCAGCTTATCAATTGAATCCACCCTCGACTTGTACAGTCCCAACGGCTCAAAATGTACAGGGAATATCGAAACAAGATGTGTGTCGTACTCCTCATTAAAATTATTCATATACGGGACATGCTGGAAGAAATTAGCGTCCAGCTCACCACTTTCCGTCGCCAGATTAGGCTGTACATAGTCTGTAAATTGTTTAATTTGCAGGTCGTATCCTTCCGCCGTCATCTTCCGTATGACAAACTCAAGGATTTCCGCATGAGGAACAGGCGACGCGCCTACAACGACAACATTTGACTTTGATTTTGACTTGTCCCCATTGGAACATCCCGCAAACAGCACAAGCGAAAGGGCAAGGATCATTATTAACGCAACAATAGACTTCTTTTTCATTATTATTCCTCCAAATTTATTTTGTCTATAGTATAGAAAGCAGAAGGTCTTGGCTTCCACGCCGATAACTTTCAACTTTCAACTATCAACTTTCAACTTAGTAGCCTATCTTTTATCTATTTTCCGGGCGATAAGGTTTCCGCAAAACTGTCCGATTATAACCAGAATAATTAAAAGAACGACAGCAATCCACATAATGTCCCGTTGCCTTCTGTAATATCCGTAAGTTATCGCGACAAACCCCAGCCCATCCCCTCCCAGGATTCCCGCCATAGCTGAATAACCCAGTATCGTTGTGGCTGATATTGCCGCTCCGAGGACTAGGGATGGCTTCGCCTCCGGTATCAGAACCTTATATATAACCTGGAATGTGGACGCCCCCATCGAATGCGCGGCTTCAATCACACCTTTATCTACCTCTTTGATTGAATTCTCAACCATTCTTGCAACAAACGCAAACGCCGCTATCACAAGGGTTACAGTCATCGCGCGATACCCCAGGCTAGTACCCATGATAAATCTGGGGATTGGGATCGCGACTACAGCTAATATTAGGAACGGTACGGCTCTCATAATATTGATAAATATCCCAATCAGTCGGTTCAGTGAACCCATAGGCTTGATGCCGTCTTTATCAGTAACACTTAACAGTATCCCCAACGGTAACCCAAGAAGATAAGCGCCGAGCGTGGCAAACACAGTCATAAACAGCGAGCGCCCGGTCTCCAGCAGCATCATATTGAATATTACATCAGCGTCCATAGACATTGGCGCTCACCTCCTCTACTCTGATTCCTTTTAGCCGCAGATATCCGATCACCTTTTCGGCTTGCAGTTTATCTTCCGGGAGTTGTACTATCATATGACCAAGAGCCTTGCCTTCTATATCTTTCATATCCGCGAACATAATATTTACAGTCGCTTTGCAATCCAGAATCATATTTGAGAATACAGGGTCAAATGAAGAACTGCCGTCAAAAACGATACGGACACATCTTTCACCGATATATCTCCCGCTTTTGCCCTCGTCAGGGTATACAAGTTTTCGCGCCGCAGCGCTTTTTGGATGCGTAAAGATTTCTTCAACCGATCCGGCTTCCGCTATGCGCCCGTCCTCCAACACCGCGACGCGGCTGCAAATTTTTTCTATGACGCCCATCTCATGAGTTATTATCACCATGGTGATGCCGAGCCTGTCATGTATATCCTTCAGCAGCGATAAAATAGCGCCTGTGGTTGTCGGATCAAGCGCGGACGTTGCTTCGTCGCACAGTAGGACTTTTGGGTCGGTTGCCAGCGCCCGGGCTATGGCAACGCGTTGTTTTTGCCCTCCTGAAAGCTGAGACGGGTAGCTTTTTTCTTTATCTGAAAGCCCTACCAGTTCTAAAAGCCCCCTCGCTTTTTCTATCGCTTCCCGCTTGGGGACGCCTGCGATTTCAAGGGGGAAACATACATTGCTTAAGACTGTGCGTTGCGCCAACAGGTTGAACTGTTGAAAAATCATGCTCATGGACCTGCGTGTTTTGTTCAGTTCATCCCCGCTGAGTTCCATCAGATTTCTCCCATCGAAAACTACTGTTCCATGGGTCGGTTTCTCCAGTGCGTTTATACAGCGGACCAGTGTGCTCTTACCTGCGCCGCTCATACCAATTACGCCATATATATCTCCGCTGTAAATGTCCAAGCTGAAGTTATCAAGGGCGATTACTTCAGTCCCCTGCGAATAGAAAACTTTTTTAAGGTCTTTGATTTGAATAATCGGCTTTCTTTCTGTCTGTTCCAATATAAATCACATTTCCTGTGTGTTTTAAGTGTTGCAATGCGTACATTTTACCCTATACTTAAGCAAAACGCAACATCGTCTTTACGAATGACAAAAAAACCTATACTAATACTACTCTCTGCATTTACAGAGAGTAGTATTAGTTATGCTATAGCGGATACTGGCTCTATCCATGAGTTATCATTGCGCCGCAACTTGTGTCTCGCGGGCGATAAACCTCCTATGCGTTAATTCCTTGTTTATAAGATCCAAAACATCGTCAATTGTTACCCCGGTTTCTTCGATGCATTCAAGAGCTGCTGCAATATCCAACTGCTTTCTCTTTGCTACTAACCTGTAGCGTTTGACTTCCAACTTTTTAGTTTTCTTTGCTAGTGAATCTAGCTCCGAATCAATAATCTCAATCTCTAGCTCATAATCGGCGGCTGTTCTAACTTCATTTTTCATGGCTTGGTTCCCTCTGCTTTATATCAGAATATTTGACAACTAGATTATACGCCGCATATGCAATCCAGGCAATACTCGTATGGTTTCAAGTTTCCGTATGCTGATGTTGTTTCTGTACGCGAAGCCTTTGTAATCGGGTTTATTTTTGTGAACATGAGCTAAGTATGCTGTGAAACAAATGTAATACAAAATACTGACAAAACTGATAAAAGATCGAAAATCCTGGAAATCTTATAAACATGTGTGAAAACCGCTAGTTATGCGCAATAGAATAAGTGAATTATTTTCTGTGCCGTTGTTGACATGTACAAATTTTTCGTACTGATACCAATGGAATGGGTGATGTCTCAAGTGGGCGACGATAAACGATTATTGAATAGTTTATGTGACATATTATATAATAATACCGCAGCAAAATGAAACCACGCGCGTTAAAAGCAAAGTTCTTTGAACGCGATATAATTTTTCATAAGCTCGCAACTTTTTGACCTTCTGTAAGGTGTTCGTTATCAGAAGGTAAAAACACGCAGCCTATATTATTAATAAACGAGGTAATGAAAATGAAAAAGATCGTATGTCTGTTGCTAATAGCTTGTTTGTTGTTTACGCTTACAAGCTGCACTCTCTCACGCGGCGGGGGCGAAGCCCCTGTTGAGGACCCAATAACCAGCCTCCCCGATAATTCTGAAACCCCTGCTGCCTCCGCAGTTTCTGCCCGTTCCACGAATTCAGGCAATTCCAGGTTGAACCCTGCAAAAGTCAATGAAAAAGTCATGTATGCTTCACCGGAAGACGACTATGATTCCTATAAACTGGAAATAACTCTTTTAGAAGTATATCGTGGCGGCGGCGCCTTGAAAAAAATCAAAGAGGCTGACAGTTACAATGATATTCCAGAGGAAGGAAAAGAATACTTGCTGGCAAAATTTGAAGTCAGCGCTTTACAGTCAAATAATGATGAAGCTATAGATATCGCGTACGCTTTTGACGTCGTTAAGTCAGATGGCGGCATGTATTCCGATTCTTATTCATTTGCGATGGGGTTAGAGGAATTATCGACAATGTACCAGGGATCGACGCAAGAGGGGTATGTCAGCTTTCTTGTTGACAAAAATGACAAAGACCTTTTGATCGTATTTCCCAGATACAGCAAATCACAGGTTTGGTTTTCAGGAGCGCAAACAGCAGGTAAAAAAGACGATAATTATAACCCCCTGGGAGATCCAAACAGACTCGGCTCGAAAAATAATCCTGCCAAGATTAATGAAACCGCTAATTATAACGGTACCGATCTTTCGATTTCATACTATGCTTTTAGCGTAGATATCACGATAACAGAAGTGTTCCGCGGACAAAAAGCTTTGGAAAAGGTGATGTCGGCGGATTCGTATAACGATATCCCACCTGCCGGAAAAGAATACTTGATCGCCAAAGTCAAAATCGAGGCTATTTCTTCCAGAAGCGGCGACGCCATAGATATTTCAACTTATGATTTTAAGCTGTTCAGCGCAAACGGAATCGAGTACTCGGACAGAGCATACGTTTACGGGCTGGATGATTCAAGCTTATCACAAATGTATCCTGGCGCAACGCAGGAAGGACACCTGTCTTTTCTTGTTGATACAAGTGATATAAACCCATCTATTGTTGCCTTCAGCGATTCTGATATCCCCGTTTGGTTTTCCTTCCCTCAAAGCAAAAGCGAGCAAAACCAAAGCTCTAAAAATTCGGGGCAAAGAACTGCTCAGACAGAAGCTTGGGCTTTAGGTTGCTCAGCGGTATTTGCAGTAGCCAATGGTCACGATCCATATAAGTTCGGGATGTTTGAAAAAAATGCTGCAAACGCCACTATAGCCAGATACATACTACATGATTCCTGGAACTGCGACAACCGTGACGACCTGATAAAAACAGTCCTTCAAATGACAACCAGCGGACACAATGAAAGTTTCGCCGAAGCCTATAGCGTAACATCATTGTTGTCGGATCAAGACATCAAGATGCTTATGGAGAAAAACTTCGAGGATGATAAAGACAAAAACACTGTTCTGATGGTATTGCTGACAAAAACCCTGGGCGATAAGTGGGGCGATAAACAGCTAAAGGCATGGGACTGGTTTCGGATGATCCATCTGGTTGGATGGGGTTATGTTGCCGGGTTTATTGAGTTACAGGAAGCATATGACTATATGGCGCCGGTTATTGAGCGAATAAACTCTACGTTTTCTTCATGGGATGATGCGGTCGGCAACTATTTGGACGGTTACGCCTGGTGGTCACAAACAGATATATCCGCGCCCGATACCGAGTACAAGCTCCGTGTGGAAATCTATGAAAGAATAAAGTCCGACAGAACTCTGTTTGATCCGACTGTTTGGAGTTAATAGAGTGAGAGTCTCCTCGAAAACCATTTATTACCAGTTGTCATCCTGAGCGAAGCGAATGATCTTTCAAACCAAATATGCGCCAAATTACGGAGGTAAGATTCTTCGCTAGCGCTCAGAATGACAGTAATTGCAATCGTTACGAGTTCTCGAGGAGACTCAGTGAAGCAAAGGGGGGTGAAATACTCAGGATAGACTATTAATGTAAGGGCGGACCCACGGGTCCGCCCTTACAACTCGCTTTAATGCATATTGTATCTACGTTATTAATACTACCACACCGCTTGATGCATAGCTGTTTAGGTAATCAGTCCACCACGAAATCGCGGTATTCAAGGAATTCTGGGACCAATAGCTTATTGTATAGGTGTTCGGTAAAACCTTGTATTGCTTTTGTCCAACAATAATTATGTCTCCTTTACATAATGATAACTGGCCGCTCTTATTGTAAAAATCCGCAATGTTATAGGTCGTACCCTCCGGAGGTGGTGGCGGAGGAGGCGGTGGTGGCGGAGGGGTCGGCGTGGGCGTTGGCGTGGGCGTCGGTGTTGGTGTTGGTGTTGGTGTTGGCGTCGGTGTGGGTGTTGGGGTCGGCGTCGGTGTGGGCGGTGGCGCCGTGCCGGTGATATCTTCTACCACGCCGCCTGTCGCAAAACTATTCATGTATTCCGTCCACCACGAAATCGCGGAATTCAAAGAATTCTGGGACCAGTAGTTTATTGTATAAGTATTCGACAAAACCCTGTATTGCTTTTGACCCACGATAATGATATCACCGCGCTTTACCGATAGCTGACCGCTCTTATTGTAAAAGTCCGCAATGTTATAGGTTACCCCTTCCGGTATTGGCGGCGGTGTGGGCGTCGGCGTTGGCTCCGGTGGCGGGGTTGGCGTCGGCTCCGGCGGTGGCGGCGTTGGTTCCGGTGGCGGTGTTGGTTCCGGTGGAGGCGTTGGCTCCGGTGGCGGCGTTGGCTCCGGTGGCGGTGTGGGTGTCGGCGTTGGCTCCGGCGTCGTGGAAAAACTTGATGTTATCCCCATTCCGGCGCACTGAGGGTTGGTTGGCATATATTCAGAATCGAGAGCCGGATCGACTGTAAGCGAACCGGCGTCTCCGCTGATGTGGGATTGCCATGCTGCGAAGCCCGCTCCTTCCAAAATGCTGCCTGGTCGGCGATCAGTAAAAACCGCGTTTTTGCCGGCAATATAATAACAGTTATCGCTCATAGTTGGGTTATCGGCGAGGGCTGACATTCCGCCAAGTTCATTTGCGTATCGGATCTCTATCATCGGGCGGACTATGCTGTTTGGCTGACATACTATATTGTGGTGAATGCTCGGATTAACATTAGCCGGACGACCCGCATTTGGCGCCCAATCCTGAAAAGTGAGGCCAAAGTATATAGCGCTGTGATATTGACCGCCATTAGCCACGTTGACTAATGTATTGTTGTATACCTGGGCGTCCTTGGATGCGTATAACCCTATACCTTCCCATCCCGTGCTAATGATCAGGTTATTACGTGCTACGCCCCGGATATTTTCATAGTACTGCGGATTTACGGTAAGATCGAAAAACTCCGGGCTGGTGTCAAAACCGACCATAATCCCTGCTCCGTAGGCAACTTCAATCAGATTGTCTTCGATCAGCGCATCGATCGCGCCGCCTTTGGCATATATCGCGGTTGAAACAATATGGTGGATATAGTTGTTATGTACCCACATATTATCGCCGTTAACATTATCAATGCCTTCGGCATTGTCTTCCCCGTTACGGGGCCTGCCGTCAAATGCCCGCCCTGAGTTATATATTTCGTTATATCGGATAGTGACATTGTCGCAATTGGGTTTCACTTTTATCACATCGTATCTGGAATCATGCAGTACGCAATCTTCGATGATAATATTAGAAGCTCCGGACCGATTGGCAGGGTTCCCCCAATCCCATCTGGTTTCCAAACATACAGCATACCATCCTCCGATTACTTCGACGCTCTGTAGTTTACCGCCTGACGAATCAACGTCGAAATAAACCCCGGAGTCTTCGTTATGACCGGGACTATAAGTAGATAAGTCAATAACCGCCCATTCGCCCTGCCTGGATTTAATTGTTATATTTGGCGTTCGGATACGGACATTGATCCCCTCGTAATACGTACCGCCGCGTAGGACTATAGTATCGCCTGAATGCGCGGTCGCCAGAGCTGCATTGATACTTTTATAGGGCGCGCTTATAGAGCCGTTTGCTGTAGCATCGTTGCCGCTCGGAGAAACATAGATGCCATTTGCCGGGTCACTGCCGGAGCTGGCGCGAGGTCCAACGTCGAAGGGTGCAGCGAGCGTGTTACTTAACGTGACAGGCAACATTATGAGCACAAGCGCTGCGCTGAGGATAATCGTGAGTTTTCTCATTGGTTTTCCCCGAAATAATTTTGCAAACATGACTTTCCCTCCATTTTTTATTATTATTGTTTTGTTGCAGGTATCCATTTCAAAGGCATAAGCGCGTTGGTTTCTAACACGGGCAGAACGCTTAGTGTCGAGGGATAACAAGTTTTCTGGATTATGGATGAGACCCGCGTTGGTCCTTTACTATCATTCCAAAGGCGCCACCCCCATCTCGTTTTTTACGGTCATGGCGAATCTTGTTTTGTGCCACCCAGACTATACACCTTAGACCAAGGACAGTCTAACATGCTTAGACTGTCCTTGTCAAGAGGGAAAATGTTCGATATTAAAAGTTTTTCAGCCTATGTTTTCAGCTTACAACTGTTAAGTCGCCGCTTTCCGCCCAATTGTTGAGATAGTCGGTCCACCACTGGATAACCAAATCAAGCGAAGGCTGGGGATAGTAGGAAAGCGTGAGGGATTCTATGGTCACTATATACTGCCGGTTACCTATTATGAGGATATCGCCGCTGCTTACCGTCAGCACTTTTTCCGAATTACGCTCGTTAAGCGCAAGCCCGAGTTCTGAAAACTGGCCGTTCTCATTATAGTAATCGGTAATGGTATAAACTCTTTTCGCATTAACAACGCCGCCGGATTCTGGGATCTCAGGGGCTGGCTCAACGACGCCACCGGGTGCTGGGGTCACCGGTGCAGGCTCACTGATGCCATTGAGTTCCCGCGCCTCAGGGACTGGCTCACTGATGCCATCGGGTTCCCGAGCCTCAGGGACTGGCTCACTTACGCCACCGGGTTCCCGAGCCTCAGGGACTGGCTCACTTATGCCACCGGGTGCTGGAGTCTCAGGGACTGGCTCACTGATGCCATCGGATTTCATAACCTCAGGGACTGGCTCATCGGCGCCATCGGGTTTTATTATATCATGCGCAGCCTCAGACTCACTGGCGTTACCTGATTCTACAGTATCAGTGGCAGGCTCGTTGATATCACTGGTCTTTATGGTATCAGGGGCATTCTCATTTATATCGCCGACTTCTGATATAGCGGTTCCCATCGCGGGCAATTCATACAAACCACCGGTACTCTCCCTGCTCACCATGAGCCCTAAGCTCAGGACCGTCACAAACGCAATCGCCAGTGAAACAATTGTCCGTGATGGGTTTTTGAACTTTAGCACGTTTTTTATCCGCTTCTTCACACCATCTTCGCCAAACGCAAGCGGCGAACTGCTAATAACACGATCCGTAGCCAAAGACAGAAGCGACATCGAATAGTCTTTTTTTATTTCACCGCCCAGCTCTTTGAGCACACGCTCGTCGCAAGACATCTCAATATCCACGCCCAGCAGCAGAAATGCCACCCAGGCAAGAGGATTGAACCAGTGCAAACAGATAATGAAATATGCCACGAATTTGATGATATGATCAAACCGACGAATATGCGTGCGTTCATGGAGTATTATATATTCGCGCTCCTTCTTGGATAAACCAGCCGGAATATATATTTTCGGCTTTATAAGGCCAATTACAAATGGTGATTGGATGTTTTCGCCCTCAATAAGGTTCGAATCCACGCAAGCAGATCTCCTCATTCTCTGTTTGACAAATAAATAAGACGCTATTCCGTAGACAATCATGAACGCAACGCCAAAAACCCATAAACGGGTACCTGTTGCCGTCCAAACCTGCAGCGGGTTCATACTGCTTTCCGATGTGGCAGCCGGAAGTACTCCGCTGACTATATTGTCTATAACTTCAACACCGCTGTCAATTCGCGGCACATGTTGCGTGACAATGTCCGGCGGTATTGTCTGCGACTTAAATGGAATCAAGCTAAACATACTCTCGATTGAAAACGGAAACACAAAGCGAAACCCCGCTGCCGCCCATAGGCAATAGGATATAATCTTCGGCGCTTTTTTAAGCACAAGCCGGGCGAGGCATATCACAATGACGACAAACGACCCGGTCAAGCTCATATTCAGAATCGCTAAAAAAAACTTCTCCATCGTCACCTCTCCCCTCTTAGAAAAGTGTTATTTGGTTATGCACTTGACGCCAACTGCACTATGCCTTAATAATGTGCCAAGTTTTGGCAACCCCCGGCTCTGCGGAGCCACCCCCTTCCGAGGAAGGGGGCAAAGGTAAGCCCTTCCTGAGCCCCCTTCGCGCACGAAGGGGGTGCCGCCCGCAGGCGGCGGG
>Ga0123356_10005719_pt1 | contig 12632 bp, 10 predicted proteins | sample TergutEmb28metaG_2_FD_92546 | JGI IMG/M metagenome (GOLD analysis project Ga0123356, IMG submission 92546) | Embiratermes neotenicus P3 segment gut microbial communities from Petit-Saut dam, French Guiana - Emb289 P3 | ecosystem: Host-associated > Arthropoda: Insects > Digestive system > Gut ... | reverse complement strand
GAAGGTGATCCGGTTGACGAAGGCGCGATCGCGAGGTATGGAGGTCTTTCCAAAGAAATAGTAACTGCCGCGCTGGAAAATATAAGTGAGCGTTACGCGCAAGCTGACTGCGGTTTGGAATTAACCCGTGTTGGCGGAGGTGTGTGCATTTCCATCAAACGCGAATACTGGGATAGTTTAAAAGAACGCTACGGTAAAAAGAACGAAGGAAAAATTTCGCGGGCGGCAATGGAAACACTCGCTATTGTAGCGTATTCTCAGCCGGTAACACGCGCCGAAATCGAAAAAATTCGAGGCGTATCCGCGGACAACATGATTCGCCTCCTTTTGGAAAAAGGTCTTGTCCGTGAAGCCGGAAAAAAAGATATCCCCGGACGCCCTGTAATGTACGGCACTACAAAAGAATTTTTAAAAATCTTTCATCTTAATTCAATCGCGGATCTTCCAAAACTTGGAGAAAGTGATATAGAAAAATTTGAATTAGAAGGATAGTTGGTTGAGATTACAGGTTTATCTTTCACATGCCGGAGTCGCGTCCAGAAGAGCTGCGGAAGATATAATCGCGCAGGGAAGGGTTTCTGTAAACGGCATTGTAATCACAACGCAGGGGAGTAAGGTACAGGAAGGTGATGTAATCCTTCTTGATGGAAAACCCCTTTTTCTTGAAAACCGTAAACTTTATTACGCTTTAAATAAACCACCCGGGTTTATATGCAGTTCTTCCGATCCGCAAGACCGTCCGCTCGCTTTAAGCCTGATTCCATCACACGTAACAGAAAGGCTTTACAGTATAGGAAGACTGGACTTTTTATCATGCGGATTAATTTTTTTCACTAATGACGGTAATTTCGCGTCCCGGCTTGGACATCCAAGTACAGCTCTGGAAAAAGAATATATCGTGGAAGCTACAGGTATAATTTCTGATGAGGTTATCGACGCGTTTAATAACGGTGTAACAATAGAAGACGTACATTACAAGGCAAAATCCGCTCAAAGAACCGGACGCAAAAGCCTTCGTATTATCCTAATCGAGGGCAAAAACCGTGAAATTAGGCGGGTTTTCTCGCGCTTTCACCTGCACCCGTGTCTATTACGAAGAGTGCGAATTGGTTCTGTACAACTCGGCACCCTCGCCGAAGGCACCTGCCGCCCTTTAACAGACAAGGAACTATCGAATTTAAATCACACGGAGTTCACGGAGAAATACGGAGGACACGGAGGAAAGAAAAAAGTTTAGTAATTATCGTAATCTCCGTGCCTTTGTGCCTCCGTGTGAGATTATTTTTGAATATATTTTAAATTAGGAGTAAAACATGGTTATAGCTATTGATGGACCCGCGGGTTCGGGGAAAAGCACTATCGCCAAGCTTTTAGCGGAAAAACTGAAAGGACAAGACGGTCAGGAATTTACATATATAAATTCAGGTAAATTATACAGGGCGATTACGCTTGGCTGTATCCGAGCGAAAATCGATTTAAATGACAGCGAAAAAATCATTGAATTCGCGAAAAATGTAAACATATCATATCAAAAAGATGAAGTATTTTTAAACGGCGAAAATGTAACAAAACTCCTTCATACAGACGAAATAGACCGTTTTTCCTCTCCATTGTCCGCTATTGTCCCTGTAAGACACATAGTAAACGATTTGGTTCGTTTTCTTGCAAAAGAACAGAACATAGTGGTGGAGGGCAGGGATATGACTACCGTTGTTTTCCCGAATGCCGAACACCGTTTCTATCTGGACGCTTCAGCTGATTCAAGAGCTAAAAGGCGTTTTGAGCAGGGAGTATCAAATTTATCCCTTCAGGAGATAAAAGACGCTATTTTAAAAAGGGACGAAATTGACAAAAATAAGGTCGAAGGAAGCCTAAAAATCGGCGAGGGAGTTCATTATTTTGATACAAGTGACTTGACCATTATTGAAGTTTATGAGAGATTAAAAGAGAATATAGACTAAATTATTAAGGAAAGAGAATGGCAGAGAAGGAAGTGTCAACTGAAACCGTTAGAGAAGGTACCCCTACGGACACGAATCAAAAAGATGGGGAAAACATTCAAACTCAATTACAGGAAGAATACCTAAAGTCGCTTGAACAGCTTGAAGAAGGTCAGCTCATTGACGGCAAGGTAATTCAAGTTACATCCGATCAGGTGTTTATTGATGTTGGTTATAAATCTGAAGGAAAAATTTCAATATCAGAATTTACTGAGATTCCAAATATAGGCGACAGTGTATCAGTTATTCTTGTCGCGAAAGAAAACAGACACGGCGAAGTTATTGTCTCAAAACAAAAAGCAGACGCGAAACTTTTCTGGAAAAATCTTCGTCAAGCGTTCGCGGATAAAAAAGCTGTTGACGGAAAAGTAGAAAAGCAGGTAAAAGGCGGCTTTGATGTTAATCTTGGAGCGGGAGTTCACGCTTTCCTTCCTGTAAGTCAGGCTGATGTTCAAAAACTGGACAAACCCGAAAAAATTATAAACACAAAAATTCGTGTTTATGTTGAACGTCTTTATTCCGACGGAAAAATTAACATCGTTGTTAACAGGCGAAAATTCATGGAAGAAGACCTCGACCGTAAACGAATCGACTTTTTTGAAAATACACCCATAGGCACTGATGTAACCGGAGCTGTAAAAAGTTTCACCTCATTCGGCGCTTTTATCGATCTTGGCGGTTTTGACGGACTTCTGCACATCAACGATATGAGCTGGGGTCATGTTACACGTCCAAAAGATTTTGTAAAAAAAGGTCAGGAAATAAAATTAAAAGTTATTCGAATAGATCGTCAGGAAAAAAGAATCAATCTTTCGCTAAAACATTATTCAGATGATCCTTGGGTGCACTTTGAAAAGAAATATAAAGTTAACGATGTTGTAAAAGGCAAAGTAACAAAACTTACCGATTTTGGCGCTTTCATTGAGCTTGAAGAAGGTATCGAAGGACTCGCGCATATATCAGAATTCTCATGGTTAAAGAAAGTTCAAAAACCGCAGGACATGTTAAAATCCGGCGATGTTGTTGAATGTATGATACTCGGTTACGATCTTCAGGCGGGCAGGGTATCGCTCGGTTTAAAACAGGTTCAGGATAACCCCTGGGAAACAATCGAGAAAAAATACCCGGCAGGAACAAGAATTAAGCGAAAAATCGTTAAAGTAACAAACGCTGGAGCCTTTGTAGAACTTGATGAAGGTATCGATGGATTCCTGCATTCCGATGATATGTCATGGACAAGGAAAGGAAAAAATCCGGATATCGCCGCGGGACAGGAAATTGAAGTTATGGTATTGTCTATTGATACAGGTAGCCGTAATATCAAACTTGGCGTAAAACAGCTTTCAGAAGACCCATGGAAAAACTTCAATGAAAATTATAAACCCGGTTCACCAGTAGAAGGAGAAGTTACATCCATTACGGATTTTGGTTTATTCTTAAAAGTACCGGGTGGCATAGAAGGTCTTATTCATAAAACCAATCTTGTTGAAAAACGTGAAGATAATCCTGATGAAGCTCTAAAAAAATACAAGGTTGGCGATACAGTAAAAGCGATTGTACATGAAGTTCAGAGCGATAAACAAAAAGTTGCCTTTTCAATTCGTGATAATCAGAAGAGGGTACAAAAAGAAGATATTTCCCGTTATATGACAGAGGAAGAGGCTTCTGATTCTACTTATACGCTTGGCTCTGTTCTTAAATCTAAAGGTTCTCAAGAAGAATAGATATTAAGGACGGCCATGCTGTCAAAGATCGAAGTAAATAGATTTAATACTCTGATTACCAAAAGTCCTGTCATCCTTGAAAAGATGGAAATAATCGAAAAGGTAGCGAAAACCGATTCTTCCGTATTATTGCTTGGAGAAAGCGGAGTAGGAAAAGAACTATTCGCCGAGCAGATTCATTTAAAAAGCTCGCGTAACGAAGCCGCGTTTGTCAGAGTTAATTGCGCGGCTATACCGGAAGGTCTGCTTGAAAGTGAATTATTTGGTCATGTAAAAGGAGCGTTTACAAACGCCATTTCAAACAGAAAAGGAAGATTTGAGCTTGCGGACGGCGGTACATTGTTCCTTGATGAAATAGGCGATTTACCGTTTTCATTACAGGCGAAAATATTGCGTGTTATTCAGGAAAGAAAGTTTGAAAAAGTTGGTTCTGATATAACGATCACGGTAAACGTAAGAATAATCGCGGCGACAAATAAAAATCTTGAAGAACAGGTTAAAAAAAACGAGTTTAGGGGGGATTTATATTACCGGTTAAATGTACTGCCGATTTTTATTCCGCCTCTTCGCCAGCGTACCGAAGATATTCCGGAATTGGCGGATTATTTTCTGGATAATTTTATGAGGGAAACTAAAAAGCAGTTTAACGGCTTTTCCGATGAGGCTTTAGAATCAATGCTTTCCTATTCATGGCCCGGAAATATACGAGAGCTTCAAAACTGTATTGAACGTGCCTGTATTATAGGTAAGAATAAATGGATAGGATCTGAGGATCTTTTTTTAAAACACTCAGATTCCTTTAATGAAGGAGACATAATTGAAAGGAATTTAAAAAACGCCATTAATGTTTTTAAGACCAGTTTTATAAATAAGGTACTGGAGGAAAACAACTGGAACCAGACAGAGACAGCCAGGGCACTTGCCATACAGCGCACTTATTTGTCAAGATTAATAAAAGAGCTTAATATAACACCTAAGGAGTAGGATAATGCAGAAAGTAGAAAAAGAAAACTTTGGAGAAAAAATCAATAATTTTGTCCAAAAAAACAGAAAAGGAATATTTGTAGTTTTTGGTTTATTTATTGTTTTATTTGTGGGATTTATAGTTTATTTTCTGGTCAGTGATCATTTAAATAAACAAGCGATTGCCGAAGTTGAGATACTAAATGAAGAATTTGAAAAACTGCGGTTTGGTTTATTCGATGATTATTACGCGAATGAAGTAAACATTTTACTTTCAAAAATGGAAGTATTCGCGGGAAATAATAAAGGGTTCGCCGGAAGTAAAGCATGGTCGAATGTCGGGCATATATATTCCGCGAGAAAGCAATGGAATCAGGCTGAAGAAGCGTGGGTAAAATCGGCAGAAATAGGGGTTAAAACATATCTTGGTCCTATCGCTTATTTTAACGCCGCTATTTGCGCGGAAGAACAAGGTAAACTGGAGAAGGCTATTGAATACCTGCGGCAAAGTATCTCTCATAAATTTGAATTCCCCGACGCTCCCCGCGCGCAGTTTAACATTGGAAGACTTTATGAACAGCTTGGAAATTACCCAGAAGCGCTTGCCGAGTACAGGGCTGTCCTTATAAATTATCCCTGGGATCGCCAGGAAACAATCAGTCAGAATATGCTTATTTGGCAGAATCTCGCGAGGAATCAAATTATAAAACTGGAATCAAGATGATAAAACATAAACACAGGCAATTTTTAATAATCCTGTGGTTTTTATTAATAAGTATATTATTCACAACTTGCGGAATAGAGGAGTACTATTTTTTACCGCAATTACAGGAACTTTCCGGTTACAACAGGTTTACTCAATTAAATACATACGCGGAAATATATATTCCTTCAATTCCGAGTGAATATTATTATGCGAATGGTTATGTCATTTTTTACAGAATATATTTAAGCGGTACTGACGGCGGTGATCAGAACAATTTAAATATTATAAATCCCGCGCTTTTAAGCGATTATAATTTTCTTTTACCATTTACTGATATTACAAATAATACCTCTATTACAAATATAAATACTTTTTCATCCCGAAGATTTTATGAATTGGAATACGCGATTGGAGCGGGCGGCGGAAATCTAAAGATTAACTTTCCAACTGAACAAGGCGGATTTCCGGTAATATCCTTGAATGACGATAATTTAATTAACCTGAGCAGATCCAGCACATTGGTTTCATCAAGGCCTGTAAACGATTTATCATTTAGAAATACAACTGAATTAAACAATAACGCGAACGCGATTACAACGGTAAACGCTGATGTCGCGCAATCAACAGGACAAACAGGTCACGCGTACGCCGCAATGTATATTGTCGCTATAGGGCAGAACCCGCAGAATTTTACAAGAGTTTATAGTAAACCCACCTTTATAAGCGTTTTTAAGCTTCCAAACGCGCATTAAATTAATACCTGTTAAAAAGGCTATTGTTTTTGATATAATAAAATACATATCTATTCTACTATTCATAATGTATATTCTGTCTACCAATATATATACGTAAAAACGGATTATTAATTAGTTGTTATATAGAAAATTGTAAACTTTAAAATAAGAAATATATTCACTTTCGCCAGAACCTGTAATATTTTTCGCCAATACCACATTGCGTTTTAAATCATAAACTGTTTTACAGTCATTTTCCAATCTTGATTTTCTGTAAGTTTTTTCATCTTTAAAACTAACATAATCCAACGCGCCATTTTTACCTTCGTATTCAAAACCCCATAATAATGACGACAATGAATGTTTTTTCATGCCGCTTTTAATGTAAAAACATTCGGCTTTTTCAATAATAATTCCCCGCGGCAAGGATGAATTTAACCTTGAAATAAAATTATCGATATTAACATCCTCGTAAAAATCAACTGCGGCAAATTCATAAGCGGCGTTAATGCCGACAGACAAAGGAGACGCGAATTCCATCTTTATTAAAGGGTTATATCCTTGTGTATAATTAACGGGTAAACCGGCTCTTTTAAAGGACATCGAAAATATTTCTATTAGACTTAAATGACCATGAAAAACAGAACTGCCGCTTTTACTGAAACTAAATATTACCCTGTAAATGGATGGATCTGTCCGGTTAACTTCATTTATATTGTTATTTTTATTATGGTTAACCTTTAATTTATTAAGGTTAACAGCCTTTTTTGGAATAACCTGCGGATAAATAGTACCTTTGCAAGCTCCGCAAGAATTACATTTTTCCTTGCACGATAAAGTCCTTTGCCGGTTTTTGGATTTTTCCAGTTCGTTATCAAGATATTCTTTATTTACACATGAATTTATATTATTCCAGGAAATTTCATTTTCTCCATTGTATTCCAAAAGTAATTCCTGCCAAACTTCTTTTTTGATGTATTCACTCCAGGGGTCTAACCTGCTTCCCGCTTTCCACGCCAACTCGCATAACAAACCCGCTTTTTCATCCCCTCTGCTTAATAAACCTTCTATTTGAGATATTAATAAATCTGAAGTACTTACCTTATGCCCCATAGGTTTTAGTTTTGAACGCAAATATGATAATTTTCTTTCCGCTTCATTATTGTTTATTTGAACAGCGTATTGATATGGCGTATGTGGCTTGGGAACAAATACACTTATATTTATATTAAAAACCATACGGGTTCTTTTCGCGACTTCTTCGATAAACGAAACAATGGCTTCTTCTTCATTTTCTGAATTTTCTGACTGGACAGGAAGCCCTATCATAAAATAAAACTTGGCTCCCTTCCAGCCGTTTCTTCTTGCCTCATCCAGAATTGAAACAACAGAATCACAGGTTACTTCTTTATTTATTGACATCTGCCAATAATCTTTTGGTGTTTCAACAGCGAAGGTAAGTCCGCTTTTTCTTGTAACAGAGATTTTATCCAGTAATGAAAGTGAAAAACTTGAAACTTTTAATGACGGTAATTGAAACGAAACATGTTTATCGCTAAATTGATTGTTTAACAATTCTATTAATTCCCCTATACCGTTATAATCTCCTGATGAAAGCGAAGATAGGCTTATCTGCTGCCAGCCGCCTTTGGTTATAATTTTGTCTGTTTGTTCCAGTATATTTTCTATATCTTTTTGCCTTGAAGGCCTATACCAAAAACCGGCGTGACAAAAACGGCAGCCGTTGGGACAGCCTCTCATAATTTCTATTGTTCCGTGATTTTGAATTATTTTCATACTTGGAACAGGATATACATATGTATCGCTTTGGGAAAAATCTGTGTATATCGCCCGTTCTGTTTTTGGTTTTCCTTTTAACCAGACATTTGGATGTAAAAATAATTTTTCAAGTAATGCCGCTCTTCCCTGCCCTCTTTTTTTAAGATCAGCTAGTTCATTTACAAGATCAAAAAAACCGGCTTCGGCTTCTCCTATCCAGAACGCGTCAATAAAAGGAGAATACGGCAATGGATTTGAAACAGCGGGACCGCCTGTTATTATAACAGGATGATTCTCATTTCTTTTATCACAATGAATTGGAATACCGCTAACATCCAGCATTGTTAATATTCCATTTAAACCAAGTTCATAACCCAATGTAAACATTAAAAGGTCTACTGATGAAAGACTGATTCCCGTATCAAGCCCGTATAAAGGTATATTATTATCACGTAACAATTTTTCAAAATCAGGAGCGGGAGCGAAAGCCCTGTCACAGGAAATTCCCTGTTTATTATTTAATATATTATATAAGATGCGCAAAGCCTGATTTCCCATGCCAATTTCATAAAGGTCCGGGAAAGCGATCAGCGTTTGAAAATCCGCGTCTTTTTTCGCGAGAATACCAACTTCACCTCCAACATAACGCGCCGGCTTATCAACTTCCAAAAGCCTGCCGCCAAGAACTTTGAGAGGTTCAATATACTTTTTTGTCATTAACGGTTGTACCTTCTTACGAAAATACTTAAAGCGATGCCTATTCCTATCATCGAAGTCATCACTGACGAACCGCCGTGAGACATTAAAAGAAGCGGGAGACCTGTTATCGGCATTATTCCCATTGTCATTCCAACATTAATAATAAAATGAAAACTAAACATTCCAGCGAGTCCCGCGCAAACATATCTCGCGAAAGGATCTGTAACAACTTTCATTATTGTAATTAATCTGTAACATATTAAAAGGTAAAGAGAAAAAACAAAAACACCGCCTAAAAAACCTGATTCTTCTGAAAAAATAGAAAATATAAAGTCTGTACTTTGTTCGGGCAGGAATTGATAATGACTTTGCGTACCCTGTAAAAATCCCTGTCCTGTAAAACCGCCCGCTCCAATTGCCGTAATCGATTGAATTATATTCCAGCCCGCGCCGCGCGGATCTACATTTGGATCCAGAAAAACAATAAGGCGCATTATCTGATAACTTTTTAAAACTTCGCGCGCGACATAAGATGCCGCCAATGAAAAAACAATAATAGCCGAAACATAAACTACCCAGAAAAAATACTTCTTTTTAAATTTCATATAACCAAAAACCGCGATTACCGCTATGACCAGAAAGAAAAGTACAGTTAAAACAATAACTCTTGAATTGGTAAGAATAGCGAGTAATGGTATAGATTTTCGCAGAATAAATGTCTGCCAAAGTGGTAAAACAAGAAAAAATCCAGTTATTGCCATGCAGGAAATCATAAACATAACATAGCGCATTTTAATACCAGCTAAAAATATCATTGTTATAAGAATAGAAATGTAGACTAACGCGGTTCCCAAATCTGGCTGGAGAAGCACAATACCCATAGGAATAAAAACAATTACACAGCTTATAAAAAAACGGGAAAAAGATTCCCTGTTGCGATCGGTGTCCGCGAGGAAACGCGCGAGCAGAACTATTACGGATAATTTAACAAACTCGGACATTTGAACGCCGATTGAACCAAACCTAAGCCACCTTGCCGCGTTATAAATAACATGACCAAAAAGTAATGTATAAACCAGGAATAATAAAGATATAATATATATATAAATAGAAAAATTATAAAACCTGCGGTAATTGATATATGATATTACTATCGCGGCGAATAAACCAGCGGAAGCCCAAACAATCTGCCTTAAATATTCCCTTGAAACTAAAACACCGTCGGAATTAACTCCGGATGAATAAATAAAAAGAATTCCCAATACTAAAAGCACCATAACAGGAAGCAATAATAAATAATCAACACCTAAAATATCACGTACTCTCATTTAAACGCTCCGATTAAAATGTATGTTGAAAACCCAGGGAACGCACTGCCGCGTCGTAATCCTGGTTTCCAAAATACCCTTGAAAAATTATCGCTGTCGCGGATGAAGCTCTCCAAACCTGAAAATTAGACGCTTCTATTATTACCGTTACTACAATTTGCTCATCAGGGTTTGTACTGTTAAACGGCGCGAAAGCCGTAAACCATGAATGCCATCGATCAGATAAACCAATTTCCGCGGTTCCTGTCTTTCCCGCGATTTGAACTGTACGCATATTTAAAGGATATTGCGCCGTTCCCTGCGTTACAACCGATCTCATATCCTGACGTACATATTCAAAAACAGCCGGGTTTATATTGCTTTGATGTATTACTTCAGGAATTACAACACTTTCAATCGCGTTTGTAACAGGATCGCGTACCTCTTTTAGAACATGAGGTTTATACAATGTACCGTTATTAACAATCATACTAACCATATTGCTCATCTGAAGCGGCGTTACGAGCATAAAACCCTGTCCAATCGACATATTCATTGTATCACCTAACACCCATCTTTCATGGAAACGTCTTTCCTTCCATTGTGGTGTCGGAACAAGACCTTCTACTTCTCCGGGTAAATCAATACCTGTAATTTTTCCGTAACCAAAATCTATCGCTGTATTAACAATACGTTCCGCGCCAAGATTATCCCTGCCAACAGTCATATAATAAATATTACAGGAATGCCATAAAGCTCCGCGCATATTAAGACGACCGTGTCCTCCCCTGTTCCAGCAATGCCAATTTCGATTTCCGTAATTCATCATTCCTCTGCATAAAACAGATTGTTCAGGCTGAATTACACTTTCTGATAAAATCGCTGTAGACATTATAATCTTAAAAGTTGAAGCGGGTGGATAACTTGATTGAATGGCTCTATTAATAAAAGGCCTGGATGGATCTTCCAATAACGCGCGGAAATCCGCCGTTAAACCGTCAGTAAAAATATTAGGATCATACCAGGGATGAGAAACCATTGCCAAAATTTCGCCTGTTGACGGGCGCATTACAACAGCCGCTCCGTTTTGCGGTCCTATCGCTTTTTCTACAAGTGTTTGTAAATCAGCGTCAATTGTTAAAACAAGATTTTTACCCATTACGGGAGCGACACGGTTAATATTTTCTCTTCCCGTAATGCGCCTTCCTCTTGAATCTACAGTCCTTGTTTCAAAACCTCTTTCTCCGCGCAACAGTTCATCATATTGTCTTTCTATTCCGGATTTACCTATCATATCACCCATTTGATAACCAAGATTGTAAAGGGTGGTAAGTTCGTCTCTTGTAATATCTCCTACATAACCCAATATATGCGAAAGACTGCCTACATCAACATAATTCCTTACAGATTTTATATGCCAGGAAATTCCGGGTAATATATTTTTTCTTTCCGCCAATGCGGCAATATTCGCGAATGGCACGTTAGACGCTATTTCTACAGGCTGGTATAACTGTAAATACTGGCTTGGAAGCCTTCCTCTTATATCATCAACAGGTATATTTAGTATTTCAGATAACGAAAATAAAACTTCTTCTATTCTGCCGCGGGGAACTTCCGCGGGCGTTATTGTAACCGCGAAAGTATCTCTGTTAATCGCGAACGCTCTTTTAAAGTCGCGATCATATATTTCGCCTCTTTGAGTTGGAATAATGTAGGTTCGCCTGGATATTTCCTGAGCCGCTCTTTGGTGAATTTCGCCTGAAAGAATCTGCATGCTAAAAAGTCTTACAGAATATACTAAAAATATTACGGTAAGCAGAGCTAAAAAGATATTAATTCGATATCCTTGATTCTCCTGCATTAACTAACCGCGTCCTATTAAAATTGGTTTAAAGTTTTTTAACAATAAAAATAAAACAGGCGCGCTTAACGCGTTTAATCCCATTTCTATCAAAAAGGTTGTAAAATTGGCAAATGGATTTGGTATACTTGTGCCGACAATCAAATATAAAATAAATGTTATTAAAATTTTTAATATAGTCGCCAATGTACAAAGGATAACAGGCATAAAAAAGAAATCAAGAAAAAACTGCCCTTTAAAAATACCAGCTAACGCGCCTGTAATTGTGCGTATAAGACAATTCATTCCAAGCGGGGCGACAGATAAAAAGTCATAAAAAAGCCCGGAGAAAAATCCCGAAACTTGCCCTGTCATGGTACCGTTTACATACGCGGAAAAAACCAATACACATAACGCGAGGTCCGGTACAACATTAAATATGGCAATATTGTAAAGAACTGTAGATTGTAAAATAGCGGCCGCGATACAAAAGATCACTGTCCATATAACGCTTCTAATCATTTCTATATCCTAAGTAATCGTAACTTTCAATATCAATTTCGATATTCTCCGCTTCGATTATAAATACATATTCAAGCCTTGAAAAATCAATCATTGGCACAACTTCAATTTCCAAAGTTGTTTCATATTCAAGTGTATTTATTCCGCTTACGCGTCCTATGTTTATGCTCGCCGGAAATATGCCGCCCATGCCGCTTGAAACGATCAAATCACCCCGGCTGATATCGTCTTTTGCCCGTTTGGGGATAAAACGCATCCGCAGCGGGGAATCGGGGTTTCCCTGTCCTTCTGTAATGCCTTCGTAACGGGAAGCGGCAAACCGGGAAGCCACAAGCAGGTTAGTATCGTATAACGGCAT
>Ga0123356_10005718_pt1 | contig 12632 bp, 8 predicted proteins | sample TergutEmb28metaG_2_FD_92546 | JGI IMG/M metagenome (GOLD analysis project Ga0123356, IMG submission 92546) | Embiratermes neotenicus P3 segment gut microbial communities from Petit-Saut dam, French Guiana - Emb289 P3 | ecosystem: Host-associated > Arthropoda: Insects > Digestive system > Gut ... | reverse complement strand
CGCTGCCATCGGAAGGCGCGCTCATGCGCAGCTGCATTCGACAGGTCACCCATTGCGTGCCGGCAACTTTGTAGTCAGCCGTCAGCCCTTGATCTGCTCCCAGAGTCCGCAGATGCTACCTTCCGGATCGATGATCGCAGCGATGGCGCCGACGCCGGGAACCGAGGTCTTCGGCAACGCGATCTTCGCCCCAAGAGTGGTAGCTTGCTCAAGTGTCGCTTCAATGCTCGCGACATCTATGTAGTTCATCCATGGTTGTTGCGGGTCCTGCCCTTTCATAACCGCGCCGTTGATGCCGGGACCATCCGAGCCCGTCTCGCACAGCGAGTATTCCGGACCTGGAAGGGATGCCTTTTGAAACTCCCAGCCAAATACTTCGCTCTAGAGCTTGGCAAGCGCCTCCGGCTGACTGGCTGGAATTTCAATGTGAACGACTCGGTTGCTTCTCATAAAGCTCCTCGACAATCTCTTGCGGGACATGATCTTATCGGAGTCCATGACCGGGACGCAGCGGCATAGCAAAGCCTCTATCCAACAGTTTCACACACTAGACCCGGAAGAGCCCTCATGAGGGTTTCCGCGCCGGAGCGTGCTATGAATCCATTCATCGAAATTGCCCGGCGGCCACGGCCGCGGCGGCAGGCGCCGAAGCTTGCTGTTGACCGCACAAGCGGCATGGGCGTGCTCGCGGCTCTCGGTATCGCCCTTATTGCGGCTGCTGGGACAAGTCCCTCCCCGGGGTCTGCGGCCCCCGCGCTTGCCCTGGGCACCGCCTGGTATCCGGAGCAGTGGCCGGAGGAGCGCTGGGAGAAAGACCTGTCGCTCATGGAAGCTGCGCATATGGACGTCGTACGCGTGACCGAGTTCGCCTGGAGCAGCCTGGAGCCTGCCGAAGGGAAGTTCGAATTCGAGTGGCTCGACAGGGCAATTGCACAGGCGGCACGCCACCACATCTGGGTTGTCCTGGGCACGCCTTCGGCGGCGCCACCGGCCTGGCTGACTGCCAGATATCCCGACGTGCTGCGTGTCAATGAAGACGGGCGCAGGGAGGAGCACGGCGAGCGCCAGCAGTTCTCTTTCTCGAGCCCTCGTTACCGACTGCTTGCGCGCCGGATCGCCGAGCAGCTGGCGCTGCGCTACGGACACAATCCCGATGTCATCGGCTGGCAGATCGACAACGAGATCGGTCCACCCTCCTTCGATGAGGAGACGCGTAAGCAGTTTCACAGCTGGCTGCAGCGCCGCTACGGGGACATCGCAGCGCTCAACCGCAACTGGGCCACGCAGTACTGGAGCCAGAGCTACGATGACTTCGCCGAAGTCCCAATGCACTCGAGGAACGAGAATCCGGGGCTACTGCTCGACTGGAAGCGCTTCGTCACGGACACCTGGGCCAGCTACCTCGACAACCAGATCGAGGTGATCCGCCAGCACGCTGAGCCGCGTCAGTTCATCACCACCAATACCATGCGCTGGAACGCCGGCTTCGATCACTACCTGGTGCATCGCTCGCTCGACCTTGCAGCCTGGGATGAGTACGTCCCCGATGGCCACTACGACTGGCAGAGTTACGCAGCTGAGCATGACCTCGTCCGCGGCTACAAGGGTCAGAACTTCTGGCTGATGGAAACGCAGCCGGGATTCGTGAACTGGTCAGCCGTCAACCGCGCGCTGGAGCCCGGACAGGTGCGCGAGATCGCCTGGCAGGCGGTGGGACATGGCGCGGATGCGGTGCTGTACTGGCAGTGGCGCAGCGCCCCCAACGGGCAGGAGCAGTATCACGGCACCCTGCTCGGAGCTGACGGAACACCCGTGCCCGTCTACACCGAGGTTCAGAAGATCGGCGCCGAGCTCGCCCGAGTGGGGAGCGCTCTCTCGGGAACGACGCCACACAGCCGGGTTGCCCTGCTGCACTCCTACGAGAGCCGCTGGGCGATCGACTTCCAACGCCAACACAAGGATTTCGATCCGGTTGCCGAGCTCGATGCCTTCTACCGACCGCTCGAGCTACAGGCACAGTCCGTGGACGTGATCTCTGCCGAGGCGCCTCTGCGGCCCTATGCGCTGGTGGTGGCCCCAGCGCTGAATATTCTCTCCGCAGCGCTGGCCGAGCACCTCGCCGACTACGTGCGCAATGGCGGCCACCTGGTGCTCGGGCCGCGTAGCGGCATGAAGGACCCGTACAACGCGCTGTGGCCGCAGCGTCAGCCGGGGCCGCTCGCGTCCTTGCTCGGTGGCCGGGTCGAGCAGTTCTACGCTCTCGATCGGCCCGTTAGCCTCGCAGGCGAGCTGGGGGCTGGACAGGCGTCCGTGTGGGCCGAGACGCTGGAGGTGCAAGCCCCGGATGCCAAGGTCCTGATGAGTTACAGCCCCGGGCAGGGCTGGCTCGGCGGCAAGCCGGCGATCCTGCAGCGGCAGGTAGGCAAGGGCACGCTCACCTACATCGGCGCGTGGCTGGATGGCCCCCTGCTTGCGAGGGTAGCGGCACGGCTGCTGGACGAGGCGCGTGTTGGACCGCTCGTGCCGGCGCTGGCGGCACCTTCCGATGTCGAGATCTGCGAGCGCGCGGGCAACGGCAAGCGGGTATGGGTCCTCATCAATCACGGCGGGGCTCCCCAGACGGTCACCTTGCCAGCTCCGGCCAGGAGCTTCCTGGTTGGCTCCGGAAGCGGCAACCAGGTGCAGCTGGCGGCGCATGATGTGAGCGTGGTGGATCTGGGTCCAGCGCGCACCGAGAGCGCGCCGCAATGAGGCGCGCGGCCGCAATGCCACGCGAGTCAACTTGGTCGTGGGCTCGGGTCGCCATAGCTTCGATGTCCATGGGTGTTAACTCTTGCAGCGCGGCAACCCGCGCGTGGAAGCCCTGCGCGTGACGGACCTCGGGTCACAAAGCGACGCCTGAGTTGAATCCTTACGATCAGACCAGTCGGTCAAGCAGCGGGACAGTGAGGAGCGACAGCAGGACCCCGACGCCCAGTGTTGCATTCGCCACGCGTGGATCGAGGCCGTACTGATCCGCGAGGATCGCTGCGGAGACCATCGGCGCCATCCCCGCCTGCAGCACGGCTACCGCAAGCACGGGCGCCTGGATGCCAGCGGCCTTGCCCGTCGCGTACACCAGAAACGGCGCCAGCGCCAGCTTCCAGGTGAGTGCGAAGGCCACCGCTCCGATCTGTGAGCGCGAGAGCTGCAGCGTGAACTGCAGACCCACTGAGAACAATGCCAGCGGCGCGAGCGTCGAGCCCAGGCGCTCCAGGATGGGATACAGCACCTGTGGCCACCCACCGGCCTGACCGGCGATCAGCGCCACGATCAGGGCCTGAAAGGGCGTGAATCGTGCGATGCGCTTCGCGAGCAGCGCCACGCGGGGCCGCGCCCCGGAATACCAGGCTGCCGAGGTGACGCCGCCCAAGGTCATCGCCAGGAAGCCGCCCAGCTGATCGGCCACCGCTGCGAAGGGGAGAGCCTCCTTGCCCCGCAGTCCCTCGATCAAGGCGTAACCGGTGAAGGCCGTGTTGCTGAGACCCGCCACGAGTGTCAGCGCCCCGATGCGCTCGCGGGGCCATCCCCACACCGCACCCGCCAGCGCACACACCGCCCAGCCGCCGAGGAACACGAGCCACATGGCGGCGGCGAGGAACCAGAGCTGGGGGACCCGATGCAGGCGCGGGATCAGCTCGAGCACCAGCGCCGGCAGCGCGACGTTCAGCACCCACCAGTTCAGCGCCTGGACCAATCCCTGGGGCGGACGCCCGAAGCGTGCCACGAGGATGCCCAGCACCAGGCACACGAAGAGCAGCAGGAAGGCGTTCATGACGTGCGGCCATGGAGCGGGGGCCGCGCTGGCGCTATCGTGTGCGCCGGGAGGTACCCGGTATGCCGCTCACCAAGATGGAACACTATCTCGTCCTGACGGACGACATCGATGCGACGCGTGATTTCTACTGCGAGGCGCTCGGGATGCACGTCGGCTTCCGGCCCCCGCTCGGCTTTCCCGGTTACTGGGTCTATGTCGGGGACACCCCGTGCATCCACATAGCCGAGTGGGCCACCTACACGGCCCACTCCGTGTCCCAGGGCGTTCCGGTCTCCAGCCGCGCCCCCGGCACCGGCGCGCTCGACCACATTGCATTCAACGCGCACGACTATGAGGAGACCCTCGAGCGGCTCAAGCGCTACGGAGTCCAGGTAGACAGCAATGATGTGCCCGGAGGTACGCTGCGGCAGCTGTTCCTGAAGGACCCGAACGGCGTCAAGATCGAGATCAACGTCAGGAAGACCTGAGGCTGCCGACGTCCACCAGGATCTTGGTGCCCTCCTGGCGGTGCAGCCGCTCGAAGCCCTGGCTGATCAGCCCGTCAAAGGGGATGGTCTCGACCCACCCTGCAGCCGGATAGGCGCCCTTGGCCATCTCCTCGATGACGCTCGGGAAAGCGTTGCAGGAGAGCGCCACGCCCGTGATCCGCGCCTCCGACATCAAGATGTCCATGGGAGCGATCTCAAGAGATTGCGTGTGGATCGCGACGACCACCACGTTGCCGTCCACGGCCGTACCGTGCAACGCCGCCTGAAAGGCAGCGGGCACGCCCGCCGCATCCACAGATGCATCCGCGCCTCGCCCCTGCGTGAGATCCTTGATCGTCGCGACCACATCCCCGTCGCGCGGATCAAGCACATGCTGCACGCCAATGCCCTTCAAGACCTTGCGGCGCACCGGCGAGGGATCGGACATCAGCACCCGCAGGCCACGGCGCTTCAGGGTGAAGTACACCCCGATACCAATGGGGCCCCCGCCGTGCACGACCACGGTCTGGCCCGCTTGCACCTGGCATCGCTCAGCGGTGCGCCAGGCGATGGCCATCGGCTCGATCAGCGCTCCCTGCTGTGCCGTCATGCCCTGCGGGAGCCTGTGCGCCATCGCGCGGCGCACGGTGGTGAGCTCCCCGAGACCGCCGCTGCTGCGGTTATACCCGTGGAAGGCGAGAACGTTGCAATGGTTGTACTGTCCACCCTTGCAATACAGACACTCGCCACAGGTCTCCACGGGCTCGACGGCCACCAGTTCCCCGCGCTGCAGATCGCTCACCCCCGTGCCGACCTCCACGACCTCGCCGCACAGCTCGTGCCCGAGGATCACGGGATTCTTGACCTTGGTCAGCGGATGCGGCGAGACGCGCGTCGTGATCGGACCGTCATAGTACTCGTGCAGATCACTTCCACAGATGCCGTTGTAGAGCACCCGGAGCTTGACCTCACCGGTCTGCGTCACCGGTTCGGGTACGTCCTCCAGCCGCAGATCCTGACGGCCGTGATAAACAGCTGCACGCATCGTGCTTGGCCCCTCGCAAGCCAGTGAGTGTCTGCGCCCGCGCGCGGCACTTGCGCAACACTAGGCCCGCCTCTGCGCTCCGTCAAGGTGGCACCGAAGATGCAGCCCTCGGTGCGAAAACGCGCACGGCGCTAGAGGACCGCCGTTGGACGTATACCACAAACAGCGTGAAGGTCCCCAGCGCCGCCGCAAGCGCCGCAAGCCGCAGCGCCCGTTCAAAGCTGACGCGCTCGCACCGCCTGCACGCTCGCTCTGACGCTATGCGTGCTTTCGCATACGGCGCGGCATCCGCCAGCCTCTCGCGGCGGACAACCGTCAGCAACCTCGAGTGATACCAGAGCGTTCCCGTCCATGCTCTGACAGAAGCAGTTCACGACTTTGCTCCGGGCCCACACGAAGATGCAGACCTCTGTGCCGGCCCGAGCGCGTTGCTGTGCTCTTCAAGCAGCACGCGTACCCTCGCTAAGACGGCAACCCCGGGCGTCCAGCAGCCCGGAGCTCTTTCGGACTCTTGATCCAAGGGCGCATTGCGCATGGACACTTATCAACAGGAACTCAGACGAAGGTCGCCCCCGAAAGGCGTGGCCCCAGGACAACACTGCTCGCATAGAACAACCGCTGCTCCCGCAAGGGCTGCGCAAGAAAGCATGCTGGGAGCGTAAAATAGCCTTGCGGAGATCTCGACGTAATCCTGATGGGTGTCGCAGCTTCCGCAGTATGCGCAACGAACAAGGACAAACCAGAGCTACCCGCTTCCTGCAACGAGACTAAAACGCCCACATCACGATGCAACCCCGCCACTGACACAGATCCTAGGAAGGCAAGCAGTACGCATGGCGGGCACTGAAGGCGACACCCATGATGGCGAGCGTGCCCCCGAGCGCAGCGCTCAGCAGCTCTTTCACGCGAAAGTCGCCAGCCGCCTTGGCCTCCTTCCCAACTTCTTCCTCTCGGCGCGCACGGCGCCAGAATTGATGGAGCGGATGTGGGATTTCGCGCAAGCCGCCTATCTCGACAATCCTATGCCCACGCTTTTCAAGGAGCGGCTGCTCGTCTACCTGTCGCGCTTCTGCCCGGCGCGCTACTGCATCATGCGTCATGTCGCCTTCCTTCTCGGGCATGGGCACCCATCAGGCGACATCACGTGCGCGCCCCAGACCGTTGAGGCGGTGGTGAAACTTTTGCAGCGCCCGACGCCCTGGAGCCGCGACATGGACTCCGTCTATCAGCGGCTGGCGGCCTCACCGAACCCCATGGCCGACTGGCCTGAGCCTGATACGGAGCTGGAGGACGTCCTGTTCGCCTGTGTCACGCTGGTCTTCAACGAGCCAGCCCGCAGCGAGCAGGCACGAACTGCGCTCGTGAGCGCAATCGGGGAGCGCCGGTACGAATTTCTCGCAGGCTATCTGGCCTTGGTCCGGGTAATTCACTACTGGGCGCTGCTGCATCCCGAGATCGAGCCCGAGGAAGACATCAACGCGCTGCTGCGCGACCACGAGGAGCTGGCGGCCCTGCTGCTGCAAGATCCAGAGTCAGAGCGCAGCGAGATGGGAAGCCGCCTGTTCGCGGAGCTCACGACTTTGCGCGAGCTGCAGCAGCGCAGCGAGCTCGAGAGGGCGAAGCGTGCGCTGGAGGAGAAGGATCGCCAGAAGGACCAGTTCATCGCCGTTCTCGCCCACGAGCTGCGCAACCCTCTGGCTGCGATACGCGCGGCGACGGATGCCTTGGCGGTCACGGGCACGGCAGATTCGCGCTCCGAGCATTTCCGCGCACTGGTTGATCGTCAGTCAACCGCCATGACTCGCATGCTCGATGACCTGCTTGATGCCTCGCGTGTTGCGCTCGGCAAGGTGGCTGTCTCGATTGAAGACCTCGATTGCTCGGAGAGCATCCGTAGCCTTGCGGCGGAGCACGCCGCACGCGCGCAGGCGGCGGGCCTGACGATCACGGTCCAGCTGCCCGAAGCACCGTGCTACATCCGCGCTGACGGCGTCCGCCTGCGCCAGGTGATCGACAACTTGCTGTCGAACGCCATCCGCTTCACTCCGCCGCCCGGACAGATCGCACTCGAGCTCAGTCCGCAGGAGACTAGCGTCGTGGTGCGGGTCACGGACACCGGCGTGGGTTTCGATGCCGCGATTGCGGAACGCCTGTTCGATCCGTTCTTCCAGGCAGGCACGGACCTGGCGCGACGTGCTGGAGGGCTGGGGCTCGGGCTGGCGATCAGCGCGCGTCTGGCTGAGCTGCAGGGCGGCCGCCTGCGCGCCGCGAGCGGCGGCCTGGGAAGGGGAGCCACATTCTCCCTCACCATGCCGCGCTCAGCGAACGCCCCGCGCGGAGCGACCCAAGCCGCAACGGCCCAGGTTGCGGGCCGGGGACGGGTCCTGGTGGTCGAAGACAACACCGAGGTGGCGAACGGTCTTGCCGAGCTCATCAGGCTTCTCGGCTTCGATGTGTTGATCGCCAAGGACGGATACGAGGCGCTCGCCCAGGCACGGCAGGCTATACCGGACATCATCCTGTGCGATCTCGGGCTGCCGGACGGGATGGACGGCTATGCGGTCGCCCGAGCCGTCAAGAGCGACCCGCTGCTGAGCTCCGTTCGCCTGATCGCCGCCACGGGCTACAGCCGACCGGAGGATTACACCAGCGCCAGGGCCGCGGGCTTCGAGCACTTGATACCCAAACCCCTCACGCTCGAGTCACTTCGCGCCCTCCTGTTCCCGCAGTAGCAGTCAACCGTCGTAAGGACGCGGGCCGCAATGAGCGCATGCATTCCTTGTTTGCGTGTCGAGGACAGGTAACCCACGTTCCAATGTCGCGCAGCGGCATCATCTGCGCTCTCGCGCCAAGCCGCTACCTGACCGTAACCAAAGCGTCATCACGGCACTGTAGGTTGCCGCGGTTGCCATCCGTGCGCGAAGTGCAGGCGATGCACACATCGCTCACCTGTCCGTAATTACACAACCAACCAAGGGGATCAGAGAATGAGAGTACAGAACGCCGCCCCGGCGCTCGCCGGTGCGCTAGGCCTGCTTATTGCCTGCGTGGGTGCTGCGCCCGCTCAGGCCGATAGCGAGGCATCTGTCGGGGGCATCCGCCACGTGCTCCTGATCAGCATCGACGGCATGCACGCCGTGGATTTCACCAACTGCTCGCACGGACTCGCTGCCGTCAACAGCGGCAATCCGTACTGCCCGAACCTCGCGGCCCTCGGCGCAACGGGCGTCAACTACGTGGCCGCGAGCACCTCGAGGCCGTCGGACTCGTTCCCTGGCCTGATGACCATCGTGAGCGGCGCAACGCCACGTCTGCTGGGCGTGTACTACGACGTGTCCTATGACCGCTCGCTGGACGGTCCGGCGCAGACAACCGGTAACGGCAATGCCGCCGCTCCGTGCACCGCGGGTGCCGCGCCGACGGGCTACACCACGGAGTACGAGGAAGGCATCGATCTGGACAAGACGAAGCTGAACGGCGGCGCACCGAACGCGAGCCTCACGGATGGCGGCATCGCCTCGCTCGATCCGACGAAGCTGGACCGCAACCCGGCCAAGAACTGCGCTCCGGTGTACCCGTGGCAGTTCGTCCGCACCAACACGATTTTCGGCGTGATCCACAAGGCCGGCGGCTACACGGCCTGGTCAGACAAGCATCCCTCGTATTCCGCGGCGGCCGGCCGCGACGGCGCACAGGCGCTCGACGACTACTACTCGCCGGAGATCAACTCCAATGTGGTCGCGTTGCCCGGCGTGACGACCATTGATCACATCCCCTGCGACCCGGTTCCTGACACCAACGTCGACACAACCGCATGGGACAACAGCTTCGCCAATTCCAAGTGCTACGACACCTTGAAGGTGCAGGCGATCCTGCACGAGATCGATGGCAAGGATCATCTGGGCTTGCGCACGACCAAGACGCCGACCATCCTCGGCATGAACTTCCAGGCGGTGAGCGTCGGCCAGAAGGTGATCGACAACGGCGTCTTCGGCGGCTACCTCGATGCCGCCGGCACACCGAGCGAAAGCCTCGTGAGCCAGATCAACTTTGTGGATCTGTCGATCGGCGCCATGGTGACGGAGCTCAAGCGTCAGGGCCTGTTCAATTCGACGCTGATCGTCATCACCGCCAAGCATGGGCAGTCGCCGATCGATCCGGCGCTCTACCTGGCGATTCCTGGGTCCAACGGCAGCAACGGGCAATCGCCTGCGACCATCATCTCCAATCTGCTGCATGCTGCTATGCCGCCGTCGGAAGACCCGAACGGAAGCGGTATCGGCTCGACCGAGGACGACGTGTCGCTGCTGTGGCTCACGAGCCCCTCCTACACCACCCAGGCCGCGGGGCTGCTCGAAGCCAACCGGGCGCTGTTCGGCGGGGGGCAGATGTACTACGGACCAACCCTCGCGCTCAACTACGACGCCCCGGGGCTGCCGCCCAGCGGCGATCCGCGCACGCCTGACATCATCGTCACACCGAACGTGGGCGTCACCTACACCGGCAGCTCAACCAAGCAGGCCGAGCACGGCGGCTTCTCGCACGACGACACCAACGTGATGCTGCTGGTCTCGAATCCCCGCTTGGATCGCAAGACGGTCTACACCCCGGTCGGTACACTGCAAGTAGCGCCGACGATCCTCAGCGCGCTGGGGCTTGATCCGAAGGCGCTCGATGGCGTGCGGATCGAGGGCACAGCGGATCTGCCGGTCATCCAGTTCACACCCTGAGGACGCACCTTTCGGGGAGCCACTGACAAACCGTCGCATGGCCTTTCAGGATGAGAGGAGACGGCGCGAGATCTTGCAGGAGGGCGGTGCTTCAGGGAAGGAGCACCCGCCTCGCCGCCTGGGCCGATTGCCAGCTCACTCTCGGACTTTCCAACCACCTGCACACCGGTAGGCGTCCGGTAAATGTAGCAACCGCGGCACGCGGCGATGCGCCACTGCGCAGTTGACCGGTCCACGGCATCTGCATCGTCAATCCATGGATGACCGCCATACGATTTGCGCGATCATCCGCTCCTGGCCGTCGGTGCCAGTGGACCGAAGAGCATCATTCTCACCGAGTCGCTTCAGGCGGTGTGGGCCCTGCTAGGTTCCGCGCTGCAAACCCCTCTTGATGCAAGTGAGCCCGAGCGAGCGCGTCAAGAGCGACTACGTTCGTACTTCGGGCTCGTCGCGCTCGTGGACCACGATTCAGTACGCACAGGCAGCGAGTCGTTGCGTGGCAGGACGACTGCTGTCCGGGCACTCGGATCACCCAGCACCTGCCCAAGGAGCGCTTCATCATGGGACGACGGGGCCGCGTCGAAGGACCGGCATACGCGCTTCACGACTGCTTCCCGCTCTGTCAGCACATTGTCGGCAGCCGTGCAAAGGATCATGCTGCTTGCGCAGTCCACAGAAACTTCCGGGAGACGTCGGCTCATGCACCCTGACAATGAACCATTCGACCTGGCCGGCACCTTCATTCTGATCAACGAGGGCCCAACGGCGACACCCATTCCTGTGGGCCCGGACTTCTGGGAACGCCTCCAACAGTCTCCCATTGCGAACTCGCCGAGCGGTCGTCTGATCTCACTCGGCGAGCAGCGCGCCGATTGGGGGCACTGGGAGATGCATCCTGCAAGCGACGAGATCCTGATTCTCCTCTCAGGGAGCCTGGAGCTGATCCTCGAGGAACAGGGTCTGGAGCGATCCGTCGTGCTCAACAGTCTGAGCGCTTTCATCGTGCCGCGCGGAACATGGCACCGTGCACGGGTGCACGCACCGGGAAAGCTCCTCGGTATCACAGGTGGAGCGGGGACACAGCACAGACCGATCGAGCGCCCGCAGAGCTGATTGCGCGTGCAAGCACGGCTGAATGGCCGTGTTCGAAAGCACACCGAGGGCCGGTCTGTCAAAAACGTTGTCCGCTGGCTGCCCGGAGGCTGCAGCCGTCTGCCGCGCCTGGCAGCCCAGCTGCGATGCATCGCTTCTCGAGCAAGGCCTACAGCTATCGCTACACCTCACTCGTGCGACAGGGCTTGAAGGATGCGCGCGCAGCGCTCAGCTGCGTGCCATGCTTGTCTCGGCCTCACTCGCCTCGTAGCGGGTCTCGAGATCCTCGCGCAGGGTGCGCGCTGCCAGGAAGTAGTGCAGGCCCGCCCAGAGGCACAGCAGCGACATCGTCATGAGCGCGCGGCGCAGGCCGATCGCCGACGCCTGCGCACAGGAGCCAACGAGCTCCTGGGCTGCCCCCGCCACGGCCCGCCCGCCTGGGCAGGCGGTCGCATAGTTGCCCAGCGTGAAGACACCGCCGGCATAGGCGTCGCTGAGAAAACCCGAGAGCGTGGGCCCCAGGCCGATTCCCACCAGGCTCAGCATCAGCCAGACCACGAAGTATGAAGTGGCCCGCATCGTGGGACCGACCATGTTCTGTGCCGTCGCAAGCGTCGGCGTCCAGTACACGAACATCACCACATGGGCAATCATCAAAACAATAACGGCGCCCGGGATCGTAGTCTGGTTGAAACCGAGCACGAAGCTCGGTGCCGCGAGCACCAGACCAAGAGCAGGCCCCCACGCGTACCAGCGCTTGTCGAGGCGCGCCACCCGGTCGACGCCGAAGCCCCCGAGCGCGAGCCCGGAAGCCATCGCCACGCCCGCAATCAGCGACAGCAGGCGGCCCATCTCGGCGTAGCCCAGATGATAGCTACGGATCAGGAACTGCCCGATCCACTGGCCGATGCCATTCATCGATATCGCCGCGAGCGCGCAGCCGAGCAGAAGGTGCCGCACCGAGGGCTTGGAGAGCAGAAACCAAAGCACCGTCCCCATGGGCGGAGGTGCCTCCCCGGTGCGTCCCGGCGGGTCAAATGTCCCGCGCGGGGGCTCCTTCAGCGTGAGGAAGGCGAGCGCAGAGATCAGGAGCCCTGCCGTGCCGATCGCAACGAACGTCCACTGCCACCCCAGGTTCTCGGCCATCCAGCCCCCGAGCGAGGAGCCCAGCACGACGCCGATCGGGGTTCCGAGCCAGATGATCGACATGGCCGAGGCACGCCGCTCGGCAGGGTAGTGATCACCGATCAGCGAGCCGACGGGGGGACCGAGGCCCGCATCGCCCATCCCCACCCCGATGCGACATACCAGCAGCTGCCAGAAATTGTGCGCCCGGCTGCACAAGATGCCCATCACTCCGAAGATGGCGACCGCGGTCGCGATGATCCGTGTGCGGTTCGCGCGCTCGGCCAGACGAGTGAGCGGGATGGCCAGCAGACAGTAGAAGCCCGCAAAGAACAGACCCTGCACCAGGCCCATCT
>Ga0123356_10005717_pt1 | contig 12633 bp, 14 predicted proteins | sample TergutEmb28metaG_2_FD_92546 | JGI IMG/M metagenome (GOLD analysis project Ga0123356, IMG submission 92546) | Embiratermes neotenicus P3 segment gut microbial communities from Petit-Saut dam, French Guiana - Emb289 P3 | ecosystem: Host-associated > Arthropoda: Insects > Digestive system > Gut ... | reverse complement strand
GATCTGGAAGCTGTGCTGGCCGGCAAAGGAAGCGGCGCGCGGCAGGCTTCGCAAAAAAATGATATAAACACGGTTAATTTGGATATCGGCGGCGGCACCACCAACCTGGTGCTGTTTGCCGGCGGAAAAACCATGGCTAAAGGTTGCCTGGATATCGGCGGCCGGCTGGTACAGGTGAAGGAGCATGGCATTTGCTATATAAGCGCCAGCGCCGCCCGCATAGCCCAAGCCGCCGGATTGGATATTTCTCCAGGCATGCGCGCCGACCCGGCTTTGTTGAAGAAACTCTGCGTAGCCATGGCCGGGCTGTTGGAGCAGGCGCTGGGATTAGCGCCGCCTACTTCCCTGTTGCGTCAGATACAAAGCCCGAGTAGTTCATTGTTTCAGCCCGGCGTGCCCATAGACGCTATCTGTTTTTCCGGCGGGGTAGCGGATTGCCTTGACCCAACGCGCGCTGATTATTTCCGCTACGGTGATATCGGCCCTTTATTAGGCGAGGCAATTGCTCAGAGCAGGCTTTGTACGGCTTTCAAACGCCTGTTGCCCGAACAGACCATCCGGGCCACCGTGGTGGGCGCGGGAAGCTACAGTACCACTATTTCCGGCAGCACCATCAGTTTGCAAGAGGGGGTACTGCCGCTAAAAAATTTGCCTGTGCTGAAACTGGACGCTGATGAACAACGGCAATGTTATGATGGCCAAGCCAAATATCTGCGCGACAAAGCGCACTGGTTTTTGCGGCAGAATGATAGCAGGCAGTTAGTACTGGCTTTGGAGGGAGAGCCAAATCCCAGCTATGCGCGACTGAAGGCAATGGCTAAATGCCTGTTTGATTCTTTAGATAATCTGCTGCCGCCAAACGCGCCGCTTTTGCTGGCCTTGGAAAGCGACACAGGTAAGGCTTTGGGGCAAATGTTACGGGCCCTGGCAGATGAAAAACGGGCGGTGATCTGTATTGACGCCGTACACATAGAACCGGGGGATTATGTGGATCTAGGACAACCGCTGCTGAATGGTTTGGTTATTCCCGTAGTGGTCAAAACACTGGCTTTTGGCTAATTTTTGTATATGCGGAGGAGCGACGCCTATGGTTTTTAGAAGCAGCTTATTCAGGCAAACCTATAACTTTACCACGGTAAAAGAAGTGCTGGCTAAAGCCAATGAACGGAAATCCGGAGATACACTGGCCGGGCTGGCCGCCGCCAGCGATTTGGAACGGGTGGCGGCTAAGGATGTATTGGCTAATATGACGCTGGAAACCTTGCGCCAAAACCCGGCTGTTCCATATGAGGAAGATGAGGTGACCCGCATAAACCAAGATTCTGTGGATGAGCAGGTTTATGCGGATATAAAAGCCTGGACAGTGGCAAAGCTGCGTGAATGTATACTTGACACTGACAGCCGGGAAGAGGAATTGCGCCGGCTCTCCCGCGGTTTGACGGCGGAAATGGTGGCCGCGGCAGCTAAATTGATGAGTAACCTGGATTTGATTTACGCGGCGGCAAAAATGGAAGTGACAGCCTGCTGTAACACTACCATTGGTAAACGCGGCACACTTGCCACCCGTTTGCAGCCCAACCATACCACAGATAATCTGGATGGCATAGCGGCTTCCCTGTATGAAGGTTTGAGCTATGGCTGCGGTGACGCGCTTTTGGGTATAAACCCGGTCAACGACACCGTATCCAGCTTGGCGGAAGTGCTGAAACGGTTGGCGGAGATAAAAAACCGCCTGAGTATTCCCACGCAAATCTGCGTGTTAGGGCATATAAACACACAAATTGCCGCCATGCGGCAGGGCGCGCCCGCCGATTTGATCTTTCAATCCATAGCCGGTAGCGAGAAAGGAAACCGCGCCTTCGGCTTTAGCGCGGAAACCGTGCGCGAAGCCCTGCAGCTCTTACAGGAAAAAAACCGGGCTGCCGGGCCTAACCAGCTCTATTTTGAAACCGGGCAGGGTTCCGAACTCTCCAGCGAATCCCATTACGGTACGGATCAGGTTACTATGGAAGCCCGCTGTTATGGCTTTGCGCGCGAATTCAAACCTTTTATGGTCAACACAGTGGTGGGCTTTATCGGCCCGGAATACCTTTACGACAGCACTCAGGTGATACGGGCCGGGCTGGAAGATCACTTTATGGGCAAGTTATCTGGGCTGCCTATGGGTTGCGATTGCTGCTATACCAACCATATGCTGGCAGATCAAAATGATATAGAAAATCTTTCCTTGCTTTTGGCGGCGGCCCATGTCAACTATATCCTGGGCGTGCCTACCAGCGACGACATCATGCTTAATTATCAGAGTAACGCATATCATGATTCGGCGGCTATACGGGAAATACTTAATTTGCGGCCGATACGTGAATTTGAACAATGGCTGGAGCAGTATGGCATAGTGGAAAATGGCCGCCTGACACGGCGGGCCGGCGACCCTACCATATTTTTAGGGTAGGCGATGATACTGAAAAGGTGGGTGCAAAGTGGCTATTGATTTGCAACTGATAGAAAAGGTCATCACGGAGGTACTGACAGAATATACGGCAAATGCGTCCCGGGCAAGCGGCCAAAACCCCGCCGCTGTACGGCCAGGGCTTACCAGCGCCGCCAGCCGGGAAGCGCTATTGTTCCAGCCACAAGACGCGGCAGCGCTGCAAAGGATGAAGCAGCGCACAAATGCCCGTATCGGCGTGGGGAAAACGGGCGCCAGGCTGATGACGCAGACACTGCTGACGCTGCGCGCCGATCATGCCGCGGCCCGTGATGCTGTTTTCCGTGACGCCGCCGGGGATGTTGTGGATTCTTTGGGCTTATTTTCGGTAGAAAGCAAATGCGCTAATAAAAATGAGTTTCTCACCAGGCCGGATCTGGGGAGGCAGTTATCCGAAGCGGCGGCACAGTTGTTGCGGGATAAATGCCGCCCCAACCCTGATATTCAAGTATTCGCCGCGGATGGCTTGTCCTCCACGGCCATCACTGCCAATTTGCCCGATTTATGGCCCTGCTTGCTTGATGGATTACAGGCGCGGGGAGTCAACATGGGCACACCGTTCTTTGTCCGCCATGGCCGGGTGGGTATCATGGATCAAGTAGCAGAGATAGTGGGCGCCAAGGTGGTATGTGTATTATTGGGCGAGCGGCCCGGCTTGGCCACAGCCGAAAGTATGAGCGCCTACATTGCCTATAATGCGCGTGTTGGTATGGAAGAATCCCGCCGCACGGTAGTATCCAATATCCATAGGCTGGGCATTCCGGCGGTGGAGGCAGGCGCTTATCTGGCGGAGTTGCTGGTCAAAGTACTGGAAGCCAAGGCCAGCGGTGTGGCGCTGAACAGAGAGGGATAACTATGAAGGGTAAAAGGCTAAAAACCACGGTGCTCAGCGCGCGCCTGATCCCCAACGCGGACGCCGCTTTGCTGGCATCCTTGCAGGTACCCAGCGGTTATTGCAGCCTGGGCCTGTTCACTACCGATTGTGATGATGTTTCCTATACCGCGCTGGATGAAGCGACCAAAAAAGCGGATGTGCGGGTGGTATACGCGCGCAGTATGTATGCCGGTTCCGGTAATGCCAGCACGGCTTTAGCCGGCGAATTTTTAGGCATAATAGCCGGGCCAAATCCGGAAGAAGTTAAAAGCGGCCTCTTGGCGGCCACGGAATTCTGCGCGGATGGCGGCTGCTTCTACAGCGCCAACGCGGATGATTCTATTGTGTATTTTGCTCATTGTATCTCGCGCACCGGCTTGTATCTTTCCGCTCAGGCCGGTATCGCGGAGGGGGGAGCCCTGGCTTATCTGATCGCCCCGCCTATTGAGGCCTTGCTGGGCTTGGACGCCGCTCTAAAAGCCGCCCAAGTGGAATTAAAACTATTCTACGGCCCTCCTACAGAAACAAATTTTGCGGGCGGTCTCTTAAGCGGCGAACAATCGGCCTGCCAGGCGGCCTGCGAAGCCTTTGCGTATGCAGTATGCGCGGTGGCGGATAAGCCGCTGGAAATCCTTTTGTCACAATAAGGGAGGTAAATGTATGGAATTTGACCGGGATCTCTGTTCCATTCAGGAGGTGCGCAACCTGGTGAAGCGCGCTAAACTGGCGCAACAGCAATACGCCGCTTATGATCAGGCCCAAGTTGATAAGCTGGTGACCGCGGTAGCCCAAGCCTGCGCAGCCCAAGCCGTGCCTTTGGCTAAAATGGCGGTAGAGGAGACTGGTTTTGGCATATGGCAGGATAAAGTGCTGAAAAATCAGCTGGGCAGCACTATAACATGGGATTATATTAAGGACATGAAAACGGTTGGTGTACTGAATGAGGATAAAGAGCGTTGCATAATGGAGATCGGTGTTGGCATTGGCGTGGTAGCGGCGCTTATTCCCTCTACTAATCCAACTTCCACCACCATGTATAAGGCTTTGATAGCGCTGAAAGCCGGCAATGCCATCATTTTCAGCCCGCATCCGGGCGCGCGGGCATGCATCAGCGCCACGGTGCAAATCATCGTTGAAGCCGCGCGTCAGGCAGGCGCGCCGGAAGGGCTGATCGGCTGCCTTAGCACGCTGACTATGGATGCCACTGACGCGCTCTTGAAACATCGCGATACCGGCCTGATCTTGGCCACGGGCGGCGAAGCCATGGTGCGGGCGGCTTATTCTTCCGGTAATCCGGCTTTGGGCGTGGGCCCGGGCAATGGTCCGGCCTATATAGAGAAATCCGCCGATATCCCCGCCGCCGTGCGGCATATAATAGAAAGCAAAACCTTTGATAACGGTACTATTTGCGCCAGTGAACAATCCATAGTTACGGAGCGCTGCATCGAACAAAAAGTTTGGGAAGAGTTGCGCAAGCAGGGCGCTTATCTTCTGAATGAAGAGGAATCCCGCCGGCTGGCAGCGGTGCTGCTGCGCGGCAATGGTAGTATGAACCCGCAGATCGTGGGGAAAACCGCGGCTCAAGTAGCGGCTTTGGCCGGGCTTACGGCGCCGCCGGAAACCACGGTGCTGGTATCCAAACAGCAGGAAGTATCCTATCTTAATCCATATGCCCGGGAAAAACTTTGCCCTGTTTTGGGCTTTTATGTAGAGGAAAACTGGCAGGCAGCTTGTGAGCGCAGTATGGAAATTTTGCACAATGAAGGCGCGGGACATACCATGACCATACATTCGGAGGATGAAGCGGTTGTCCGCGAATTCGCGCTGAAAAAGCCCGTATCCCGTTTGTTGGTGAACACCGCGGCTGCATTAGGCGGCGTGGGGGCCACCACAAACCTGGCGCCAGCCCTTACTCTGGGCTGCGGCGCGGTTGGCGGTAGTTCTACCTCGGATAATATTACGCCCTTGCACTTAATCAATATCCGCCGGGTAGCCTGGCGCAGCAAAGAGCTTGCTGATTTGCGCAGGCAGAATACGGATCTTTCCTCCACAGTCCACCGCGATCCGCCGCCGGCCAGCACAGACGGTTCCGCGTTTTCGCGCGAGGATATAGAGGCCATTACCAAAGCGGTGATCAGCCGCCTTGGCGTTATATAGGTCATGGCGCTTTGTTTTGCTCCAAATAAAAATCAGTAAACATATTTAAGGGAGGTAGTTAAGATGGCGGAGAATTTACAAGCACTGGGTATGGTGGAAACTAAGGGTTTAGTTGGTTCAATTGAAGCGGCGGATGCTATGGTCAAGGCCGCCAATGTCAATTTGATCGGCAAGGTGCATGTAGGCGGCGGTTTGGTGACTGTGATGGTGCGCGGCGACGTGGGCGCGGTCAAGGCGGCCACGGATGCCGGCGCGGCGGCGGCCAACAAGGTAGGCGAATTGGTTTCGGTACACGTAATACCGCGCCCCCATAGCGAAGTGGAATTCATTTTACCCACGCTCAAAACCAGCGATAAATAGAGCGAAGGTGAGCAATGCCTACAACCAAAGAATCCTGTAAAACTTCATTTGCTAATTAGACACGGATTTAATCAGATTTTTAATGGATTCACGCAGAAAAGATAAATTTTTCCTTATTAATTAAGTAAATCTGCGATAATCTGTTGTTCAAATCCGTAAAATCTGCGTCTAATTAAAAAGAAAAAACATGCTACTACTTTTGTATATTATGCTACATGATTTTCACACTCCACACTCCACACTTGCGGTCTTTGACCGCATTGGAAAGAGGGTGCTTGTTTGCGCATATTGACTGAAAGCATGTTAAGAGCGGCCAAATTGGCTGAAAATACCAAGCAATACAATGTAGCTTCCGGCGTCTTTGTTACGCCGCTGGCGCGGGAATATTTGCGGGATCGCGGCATAGAACTGATAAACGGCGCAAAGGGCGCCGGTATGCCCGCTACCCCTATTGAGGAACGCGGCGGGCAAACATATGTCGATGCGGCCACGGGCGCCGGTTATGCCGCCAAGCCGGAACGCATGACCCATTTGCGCGGTAATTTACTTGTGCCAAAGACCCATCCGCGCATTGCCTTCAGGGGCAAATTAGATACCTTGCAAGGTGAGATCATCCTGGCGCAGACGGAAGCCTGCGCGGAAGGGCAATCCGCCTTACTGGCGGATTTGGGGGAAGTGTTAGACCTTACCCGACAGTTGATGGGCGCGGAGGTGACGGGCCGGGATATTGAGCCTGTGCATTTATTGGGTTATAATGCCTGCGAATTGCGCCTGGTTTCTCATCAAATACAGGAGCACTTCGGTATGGCCCATCCGGTACCGCATTATAGTATGGGCCGCCTGGCTGCCCGGCTTAATTTGTTGCGCGCGCAAGCGCGGGAGACAGAGCTGGCGGCGGAACGGGCTTTCGCGGCAACGGAGCGGGATGATATCCTATTGGCCCTGAACCGTTTGAGCAGCGCTATCTATATCTTACTGTGCCGTTTGCTAGCCGGACAATATGGGAGGTAGATCATGAACACATCTGATATTGAAGCCCTTGTTGCGCAGGTTTTAAATAAATTGGCTGCCGCAAAAGAGACTGATGGCGGCGGCAAGCGCCAGTGTATACCGATAGAGGTCTCCGCGCGGCATGTTCACCTTTCCGCGGAGGCGCTGAGCCGCTTATTCGGGCCGGGCGCCTCGCTTACGCCGAAACAATATCTATCCCAGCCGGGCGAATTTTTAGCCGAACAGCGTGTGAAACTGGTCAGCAGCAAAGGGGAAATAGCGCAAGTGGCGGTACTGGGCCCCTTGCGATCCGCGGTACAAGTGGAACTATCCTGTACAGACTGCCGTAAATTGGGGTTGCAAGCGCCTTTGCGTCTCTCCGGCGATTTGCGGGAAGCGGCGGATATCTATCTGGTGGGGGATCATGGTATGCTGGAAGCTAAGGCCAGCGTGATCATAGCCCGCAACCATCTGCATTTGCGGCCGGAAGAAGCCGCGGCTTATGGTGTGGCGGATGGGCAAACAGTACGTGTAGCTATGGCAAGCGCCCGGCCGATGACCTTTGACGGCGTGGTGGCGCGGGTACGCGGTAATTTCGCCACCGCTTTCCATATCGATACCGATGAAGCCAACGCCTGCCTGCTTGCAGCGCAAAGTAAGGCTTATTTGCTGAGCGGCGGCGCCGGATCCTGTTGTGAACTGCCACCGGCGGCCAATAACGCCTGCCGTGAGCCGCTAAGCAAAGAAACGCTGATAACCGAAGCCTTGGCGCGTAAACTTTTAGAACAATGCGCGGAAAAGATCATACAACTACCGCAAGGCGTGCTCATCACCCCTTCGGCAAAAGATGTTCTCAATGCCGCTCAGCGGCAAATCCTCTATTATTAGTAACTTACCAGCAACAACATCAATAAAAAATCAACTCAACACTCAACACTCACAACTCACAACTTGGTCTGCGAAGCAGACCGCAAGGGGGGGGGGTTACGCTGTGATAATCTGTAAAGTAGTTGGCAATGTATGGGCCACCAAAAAAGAGGAATCACTGGTGGGCATGAAGTTGATGGTAGTTCAGGAACTGGACGAACAATTGCAGATCAATGGCGTTCCTTTTGTGGCGGCGGACGCGGTAGGCGCGGGAGTGGGCGAGCAGGTGCTGGTGGTAAGCGGCAGCACGGCCCGCGTGGCCGCGGGAGGCAACCATTTGCCGGTGGATACTGCTATAGTGGGCATTATTGATAACTTGGAAGTAGCATGGCAGAAAGGAGGCGGGCGGGCATGAACTTGGCGGAACAGATATTCAACGCCGGTATTGTGGGTTGCGGCGGCGCCGGTTTCCCTACCCATATTAAATTTCAAAAGCAGGCCGAATACTTGCTTATAAACGGCGCCGAATGCGAGCCGTTGCTGTACACAGACCGTTATGTCATGCGTGAATGCGCCACACAGGTCGTCTCTGCCGCCGCTGCTTTATGCGCGGAAATACAAGCCCAATCCTGTCTGATAGTTTTAAAGGAGCACTACCAAAAAGAAATTGCCGCCTTACAGGCGGCTATTACGGAAACGCAGGCAAAAGTGGGTCTTTGCCTGCTGGAGAGTTTTTATCCCTCCGGTGATGAACATACACTGGTTTATGAAGCTACCGGGCGCTTGGTTCCTCCCGGCGGCCTGCCGCTGGATGTAGGTTGTGTGGTAACAAATGCCGCCACCGCCCTGGCGGTATATGACGCTATGGGAGGTCAGCCCTTTACCCATAAATACCTGACCGTTAGCGGCGCGGTGACGCGGCCTGTTATAGTGCGCGCGCCTATAGGAACCAGCCTGTTGGAATGTTTGGAACTGGCCGGCGGGGCATCCATAAATGATTATTGCGCACTTTTAGGCGGGCCTATGATGGGGCAGGTCATCGGAACCGCGGAATTAAAGCGTGGCGTGGTTACCAAGACGCTTTCCGGTATGATCATCCTGGAGGCGGATAACCGCCTGCGTCAATTTCAGGAGCTAAGTCAGCGGCAAATGTCCATACGGGCCCGCGCGGCCTGCATACGGTGCAGCCAGTGTAGCGACCTGTGCCCGCGCTACTTGTTAGGCCATCCTTTGCAGCCGCATAGGGTGATGCGCCAGCTGGCTTTAAGCAAGGATGTGGCAGCATTGCCGCTGGATGATCCGGCTATACAAAGCGCGGCTCTCTGTTGCGAATGCGGCGTATGTGAACTAGTGGCTTGCCCCATGGGCCTGCAGCCCAGGCGTATCAATGCCGCTTTGAAGAAACGCCTGGCACAGACGGGGTTTCGTTACCCGAAAGGCGCCGGACAAAGCGAAGCGCACTCCTGGCGGGATATGCGTAAACTACCCACAGCGCGCGCGGCTGCCCGGGCCGGCATATATCGCTATCAAGATATCGTAATAAACGAACTGGCCGAGGCAACGCCGCGACAAGTGTGTTTGCCTCTATCTCAACATAGCGGCGCTCCCAGCGAGGCATTGGTAGGTAATGGGGAAAGGGTGAGCGCCGGGCAATTGATCGCCCGTTGCCCGGAAGGGAAGTTGGGGGCCAATTTGCACGCCAGCATCAGCGGCGAAATAAAACTGGCTGATGAAGCAATGATCATTAGCGCAATATAAGGAGGCGCCTATCATGGACGCGATCGGTTTTTTAGAGTTTTCCAGCATTGCCAAGGGCATTGAGGCCGCGGATACGGTACTGAAAGCCGCCGAGGTGGAATTGGTGTTTGCGCATTCTACTTGCCCCGGTAAATACAGCCTGCTATTCAGCGGGGATGTAGCCGCGGTTAAAGCTTCGCTGGAGGCCGGCCTTGGCATTGGTGACGCCACGGTGGTCGACGCGGTGGTCATTCCGCGTATCCATCCGCAGGTGGTAAAAGCTATGGGTTCAGGCTATCTGCCCGATGCGCTAAAGGCCTTGGGCGTGATGGAATTTTTCAGCATCACCGCGGCTGTTTACGCGGCGGACGCGGCGGTAAAGGCCGCGGATGTGGAATTGATAGATTTGCGTTTGGGTACGGGCATCGGCGGTAAATCCTTCGTATTGCTTACCGGCGAGGTGGCCGCAGTAACGGAAGCGATCCATTGCGGAATTGCCGCGGAAGGCGGCAAAGGGTTGCTGGTGGATAGCGTGATCATTCCCAACCCGCGCCCGGAACTATTCGAAGCACTGATATAAAACAATAAAGCGAGATATTGCATAGACAATACCTCGCTTTTGAAATCTACTACGCGTGTGCGCCGCCATGCGGCTCCGCGCCCGGCTTTTACCACCATCCGTTGATTAGGAATAGCGAGGGTATCCACAGCGAAAACAAAAATCCGATCACCATGGAAACCAGGGTGATGTTGTTGAACAGTTTGCTATCCACAAATTTTTGCAGGCCCATTGATACAAAGAACAAACCCCACAGCCAGCCCCAAATGATCCAGATGATGCCCAGTAAAATATCGCCGCTGACAAAGGTTTGATAAGTGGGCAGCGGCACATTGATAACCACAAACAAGCACCACCAGCCAACAACACGCCCGTCAAAGTTTTTTATTCGTTGCAAACCCAGGAATACATAGGTCATGGCAAACAGTAAAACCTGCGCCCCCCACCATAAAGCCGGAGTGGGATATGCGCCGCTGATTGGGCCGCCCCAATCTTTGATAATGCCCGTCAAGATCAGAAATAACAGTATTAGGCCGAAAATAAGGTTAAACCAACCGTTTTCGACCCTTTCATTTTTCCCACATGCGTAAGCAATATTTACCAAAAAAATTGCCGCGACAATGAAGGCTACCAATCCAAGTATCATATCAATGACCCTTCCTTTATTATTCCGGTTCCGCAGGGCGCGTGTTCAGGTATTGCCGGATCAAGCCGGCCGCCTGCCACGGTTCTGCCACATCTTTCAAGAGTATATCCATTTTGTAGCGGGAGCTAAGATCACGCTCCACGATATATGGCACTGTCTCTTGCCAGGCAGTAAGTATATCATGCTTTTCAAGCAGTCTGATAGCTTCGTCGGCAATGATAAGGGAAAAGACTGCCTTTACGTTGCCGGCTATACACAGCAACGCGGCGGCGCGCCCGGTTATCCTATCGCCAATCACCGCGCCCTCTAACTTTGAGGGTTCTGTTTCTATCAGATTCACCAGCGGATAGAGCCCGCGTTCCTCGGAGTAATGCAGCAATTTGTTTTCATCAACGATAACGAATGTTTTTTTGCCTTGTGTCAATGCCACTCTGGCGCGATTGACCGCTTTATAAGTTGCCGTATCCATCATGAGCGATCCCTCCCGACAACGCCGGCGCCGGCGCTGGTGATATATTTGGCGGTACATGGGGATGGCGGCCAGTATCGCCTGGCCGCCCATCCATCCAGGAGTGCGTTTATTACAGTTGGAAATTTGAGCCTATCAGGGCGTTAAAGAACTGGCTCTTGTTTTCAAACTTGTCCACCTTGATTTCTTTGCAGTATTCCTCCATGGTGACCGTTTTATCGAAATCCACTTGGATCAGCGCGCTTCCTGCTTTTTCCAGCAAATCCTTTTTGCTGATGGGAAAGCTGACATTGGCTTTCGAGAAAGCCCGGATGACGTTATGGCTTGCGGTGTTGTAAAATTTTTGCATGAAATAACCTCCTATCTACAATGGGAGTACTGGTGATTTGCAAAAGTGATTTACCTCAGGTTCAGGGTTTTCTATTTTTTGAAGGCTGTATATTTATCAAGCGTATCGCCCACGCCGGCAAAATCGGGATGGGAAGCGCCGCGATTCTTATATGTCCAGGCAAAATTGCTGGTAACGGCTTCCTTGCGTATCTGGTCGACGATTTGCGGGTAGATATCCGCCTTGATCATCCAGGGCAGGCCCATAGGCGCCTCGCAGATAATAGTGCCGTCGGGGTTGAGTATCATGCTGCGGCCAAAATAGGAATACGCTTCATCAATACCTACAGAGTTGGCGGTCACCACATAGACCTGATTGCAATAGGCGCCGGCTTTATTGGTGATTTCCCAGGCACGATCCCAAGGAGCCATGTAGTGGGATACGCGGATGATCACATTGGCGCCGTTGTTGGCGGCTTCGCGCCAGATTTCGGGGTAATCGCCATCCGCGCAGATGATGGTGGCGAGTTTGGATCCTTTAGGTCCATCCACTACCTTACAGTCCCAACCGGGATGTGTGGCTTCACCGGGAATCCAGGGATTCATCTTAACATATTCATGGATGATCTCGCCTTTATCATTAATGATAATAGCCGTGTTGCATCCTTTACGGCCCTTAATCTCACGTACCAGCGGATTGAATACGCCGTAAACACTAAGCTCCTTGCATTTATCTTTTAAACGCTGAATTTCGGGGCCGTCTAAATCTACAAGCACCTCGTTCCAAATGGGCCCGAACCCCTGTAAACCGCATTCCATGCTAACAAACAGGTCAACACCGGGGAAGCCGAATGCCGCTTTGTCCATCCAGTCAATGATCTGATCCACATTTTTGTTTACATCATCCATAGTCTGCGCGCTGATTGGCGGAACTTGAATGCACACTACACTCATAGCCTCAACTTCAAATTTACCGCTTATTGCATGTGTACTGCCAATGTTCATAGCTTTACCTCCTAAAAAATTATTTGCTATTACCGTGCGTCAACCCTACTATCTTGATCAACGTTGCGGTCTTGCTAAACGCCACCTCCTTTTATAAGGTTCTTTGTAAGAACATATAAGCGCCTTTATTAACCGCATAATTGTAAGATATTGT
>Ga0123356_10005716_pt1 | contig 12633 bp, 13 predicted proteins | sample TergutEmb28metaG_2_FD_92546 | JGI IMG/M metagenome (GOLD analysis project Ga0123356, IMG submission 92546) | Embiratermes neotenicus P3 segment gut microbial communities from Petit-Saut dam, French Guiana - Emb289 P3 | ecosystem: Host-associated > Arthropoda: Insects > Digestive system > Gut ... | reverse complement strand
CACGATCATCACGTCTTTCACTTCTTGCTTCACGTCTCTCAGTACGTTGAGCAGATGCTTCACGTCTCTCTGCTTGAGCTAAATTAGTGTCAGGTTGTAATTGTCTATTTTCAATAATAGACTGTCTTCTTGTTTCATCAGCTGCTGCTTTCTGCGCTGCATCCATTTGTGCTTGTTGTGCTCTTTCAGCAGCAACATTACGTGCGGCTTCACTCATTGGTGGTACATTTATATTAGGTAAATTCAAATTTCCTGCCATTTCTTAACTCCTTAATAACATAACTAATTTTGGGTGATTAACATGTAACCACGGGTAACGAACTAATAAAGCCTGGGCAATAGCTCGGTCTTTTTCAGATGTAGATGGCGTTAATTGTTTAACCATCATAAGAGGCATTGAACTATGTTTTCCATTTAATACATAAGTTAGTGTCATTAGACCCCTCCAACAGTTCCTTGAGGATTTGCAGCATTCATGAATAATGATTGTTTATAATTAGAAAATGATTTATTTACATTTCCTTCACTATTAGATCTTGCTACAGCATCATCTTGAATAACATCTACTACTGCGTCAACGGCACCTTGGTTAGCAAGGTATTGTTGAGTGAGTCCCAAACTATTTGCTAAATCCATTACTAAACTATTTTTCATTATTCCACCGCCGTTTCAGGAAATAAAACTTTTTCCATTGCTTGAACTTTCTTCGCTAAATCCGCTACAGTTCCAGCAAGAGTCATTGCTAATCTACCTTGATCAATTTGTAATATTCCTTCTTCATTCTCGAAAACACACGCTTCGTAACCAGGAACTTGTAATAACTCTTGAGCCATTGGTCCAGAATAAGTAACATCTGTTGGGTAACCAAATCCTTCTTTGTAATTATATGACCAATTGTTCACCATTTTAGCAAATTCTTCTAATTGAGAAGGTGCTTCATAATGTTCATTAGTAGTTTCAGGTGATGTAGTTAAATCTTGTAATAATTTATTTGCCATTACTTTCTACCACCTTCATTAGTCTTTGAGTGTAATCATCTACATGCTCTACATTTTCTTTAACTTCTGCATCAGAGAATGCCATTGCTCCAGCCATAAGAGCCATACCGCCTGCTTGAACCCAAGGTGCCGCTTGATCTGCAACTGTTTGTATATTACTTGCTGCTGTAGTTTTATTTCCAACACCAGAATTCCAAATATTAGCAGCAGTTCCTTGTTGCTGTGCGCTTGTAGATTGAGATTGTTGTAATCTATTTTGAACATCTGCAGTACTTTGTGCGTACCTATTTGCTCCCGCTTCCAATGCTCCCAAATAATTTTCATTCGCTGCTCTCGCGCCCGCTTGAAGACCAGATTGTTGTGCTAATCCTCTTGCTCCGCCTTGCATACGTGAACCTATAGTCGCATTCTGTGCTGCTTGTCTACCTAAAGATGCTGTAACATTACCGGCATAATCACGACCAGCAGCCATTTGTTTTTGCATGTATTCAGTACCACTTGAACCAACATCTGTAGCAAATGCATGATCTGCCATTTGACGGTATTGATCGTACTGATCACGGTACATCATATAATCATTGTAACCTTGAGTAATCTGCGCGTCTGCTTGTACTATTGCATCTTGTAGTGCTGCATTTTTTCCATTGTCACCCATTATATTTCTCCTGTTATTTTATTAGTAATTTTAATTTCTTCTTGCACCTAAAGTACCTCGTACATTGTTAATTCGTTGTGCTTTGTAAGTGTCTTGACTTAACATCAGTTGTAATTGATTCCAATATTGGTCGGCTACTATTTGAAGATTAGTAGTGTCTCCACCTTGATTGATCTTTAAATCAGCAGCAATAATTGTTTCTAAATAAGAAAAATAAATATTATTCGGGAAGTTCATTTCAGTGTCGGGTACAAAACTGCATCTGTAAAGTCTATTTAATCGGTCATCCCAATAAAGAACACCGCGTCCAGTTGTGTCATTTGTGTCCACTGCGAACACTTGTCCGTAACTTAATTTACCTTGTTTCAGAAATGTATTAAACTCAAATGGTTCGAATATATTAAATGCTTGAATAAGTCGATCATCGTAGTTCACATAAATAAAAGGATCTGCTACAATAATAGAAGTAATTTCTCTTCCTTCACGTACAAATATGTCTGTGTAATCATTGTCTCCGCCGAACGGATCAGTCCAAATAATTGAATCATCATAATGTTCTCGCAATATTCCACCTGCATATTGCCAAACTGTTTTAGTATTCTGAAATAATTGTGTAATTCCATTTATGTCAATAACGTAAACATCTGAATCTCTTCGGTAACCAACTCCGGCACCAGTATTGTAAATCATATTTCCAGTTTGAATACCAATATTATGATTTCCTAAATTAGTAATTCCATCTGGAGTGTAACGTGTAATATTAAAATTTGGTCCAGGACCAGTTAGTACCCATAATTGTCTATTAGAATAACAGAAATCTATTAAATTATTTATTTCAATATTAGATTCACTTTCATCTTGTATGAACTTTATATTCAATGAGTTTCCAGTTCTTGTAATAACATAATCGTCTGCTTCTAAGTAAGATGCTGAATCTGGTTTAATACTACCAAGATTAGTTGGTGTAAAAGGAAAAGTAATAGTTTGAGGTCTCGGAACATATTTAACAGTAAGTGGACCAGTAAAGTTTATATTAGTAAATATTATTTTATTATTTTCAAGACGGTAACCATCATCTGCAGAACCAATATTAGGACTTCGTAATAATGGAACTTGTATTCCATTTGGTCCCATGTAATACACGCCTGCTAATTGGAAAAAATCTTCTGGTAATTCTGCCCACTCTGGTGAACCTTCTAGTATGTAATCACGAACGTGGTACATGTCTCCTTTAGTGTGCATTTGTCCATATAATGCTTGGTAAGAGTTATTCAGGTAAGAAATTAAGTCTTGCCATTCGTACATGTCCGAGTTATTAAGTTGACTCCTTAAAAGAGATTGTCTTATTATTTCACTTGCTAATTTTTTCTGCATTAAAATCCTCCAACTTCTGAAGACCTTTCAAATCCAGTTTCATTTTGACCAGGTTGTTGTACCTCTGGAGCAAAATCCCCGTCTAAAGGGGCTCCAGCTGGAGCCTGTGTTTCTCCAACAAATCCAATTTCTTCAGATCCGATCGGCTCGGCGTCATCTCTATTTAATTGTATGTAACCTTCGGAAACCATTGTTTCATATAATTTTTTGTCTAATATGTCAAGTTTCATTAAGTATTCGTCTTGATCACCGATTGCCATCAATTTATTTTGTTCAGTAGCAATTTCTTTTTTAAGTAAATCATAACTTACATATTGTGGAATACTGAAATCATCTTTTTCCAAACAATTACTTATTACTGCATCTACTGCATCAATTGCCGCTGTTATTAAACTATTAGCAGTTTCTAAATCTGGTTGTTCTATTAACTGACCAGCACGTTGTGGTGTAATCATACCCGCTTTAACGTATTCCATTATTTGCTGTAATTTCTTAGCAGGATCTCGGCTGAATAAAGTTGCCGCTGAATACTGTATGAGAACCATTTCATTTTCTTTCTTAACATCTTCCCAAGTAATTTTAGCACGCTTTGCTTTTTCCGGTAATAAAGTTGCTTTCGCTGGGAATATATTTATTAACATTTTAGTTAAATCTGTATATGCACGAACTACTGTAGTTACTTGTGTTTGGAATCTGTCTGCTTCTATGTTCTCCATTGATTGTAATGCGACCCCTGAACTTAAATTCTGTGGTGCTTTACTTTGGGAACTTAATTGAGAAATACCAGCCATTGCGTACGCTTTCTCAATGTAAAATTCTAGTAATTGACCATATTGATCATTAATAAAATTAGGAGTAGCAGTATGAACTGGTTCAGTAATTCCTTGAACTGGTTTATATTTAATAATATTCCCAATACGATTGTCCACACTTTGAGGTGTAACATTTGTACCTTCGGGAATAAAGAAAGTTTGCGCTGGACTTAATTGTGATGCCTCTTTAATTACAGAATTAAGATGATTTATTTGCATCTGTATAGTAATTAACATGTCTACTAAAGAAGTATTACGATCTCCAACTGCAGGTTCTGAATAATGAATAAATATTATTGGTATTTGTGTGCCTTCGTATTTTTCAGTTCTCACTTCCTTCTTGTCTAAATACAATGTAACTTCATGTGCTGTTATGTCATAATATATTTCTAAACAGCAATATAGTCTATTTTCGGGAACATCTATTTTGTATTTATGAAGATGAGTAGTTGGGAAATCATTGAAAACTAATAATAGTTTTGTAGGATCTCCGTATTCAAATTCAGATTCTATAATACTGCATTGATCTGGTGTAACATTGTCTACTGTGAAAGTGAAGTTATTTGCCCAGAGAACTCCTTTGTCAAATATACAAGCATCTCGGAAAGCATCTATAACCTTTTTAGTTACTTCTTGCTTCTCGAAGTAATCATCGAAAAATAATTGAAGTTCTTTAACAATTTTACGAGTCTCAAAGTCACCCATTATAGGATTAAAGTATGGACGTACTTTTACTGAGGCAACTTTACTTACTAAAGTGTCAATTACCGATTTAATTATATTTAACATTGGAGTGGGAGTAGTGTCCCATTCTACACTCGGATCAATTTGATTCATACCAAGAGGCATAGAATTCCTGAAGTTACGAATACTATTACCTACAGAACCTTCATAATAACGGAAGTTTCTATTATACTTACCAAGAGCTCGATCTGCTTTCATTCGCAAGTCTGTAACTAACAAACTTTTTATAGATTTTTTCTTTGCCATTAGTCGTCAAAACTCCCTTCGCGGTAGTTACTCATAATTCCTGGAACTCTGTGGAGTGCTGCACCAACTGATCCACCGCGACCATCTTTAGTTGTTGCTCCTTCTGCTATTTTTTGGTATTGATCACGGCTTACATTTGGGTAAACTGCTTCGAAACCAGAGTTAAACTTTATTTCCATTTCTTTATTAGCGGCATCGTAGGCAACTTCCCCAGTCCATTCTCCACCTGTAGGATGTTTCATTTGTGAGTAAGCTGATCTTTCTCTTCCTGCTGAACCGGTTAAACCTGGAAAATAATTTTTCGCCATAGGATTATTCCTCCCAGAAGCGTCTTCCACCCTCGCCTTTGTCAAGGTCTTTTTGGTATTCTTCTAAAGAGTCTTCAATATTGTCAAGAGCATCTTCAGCGGATTCCTCATCAAGTTTTCCTTCTTCAACTGCTTCAACAATTTCTTCTGCTTTCTCTTCAAGATTTTCTATTTCTGCTACTTCTGCTGGTGATTCTGCTTCAGCCTTTGCTTCTTCGGCAACACCTTTAAGTTTTGCCAATTTTTCGGCAATACCATTTACAGTAGACTCAATAAATTCGTCTTCATTGAAACCTTCTTCACTTCTGTTTTCTTTAACATCTTCCCATAAAGTTTTAATTGGGTCATAATCATCACCGTTAATTACTTTAAGGTCTGCCATTACAGGTTCGAATTTAGGTCCGTGAGATGCAGAAAACTCTTCGTACATTTCTTCGTCTAATCTTCTTTTAAGTGTTCCAATTATTTGGTCATTTACAGTGGTCTCAAGAGAGCCCAATCTTTTTGAAACACCTTCGCATACTGAGTTTAATGCCTCGATTGCTTTAACCATCGCTTCAAATCTCATTTCAATATGGTCCATTCTAAATCTCCTATTATTTTATTAGTAATAATTTATTCTAGAGTAACACTATAAGGATCTTGTTTCACCTTAGGTGCACTTTGTCTCATAATTATATGACCACCTTCTGGTGGTTTAATCTCTACTTGCAGAAACGGATTTTTCGCAACTTCATCAATCAATACTTGCAAGTACTGGTAATCTAATGGTTGTTTAATCAGTCTCTTTTTCGCTTTTTCTTCTTTCTTTAAGTTCTTGTACACTCTTATTAGATCTGTTAATAACATAAGTTTCTCCTATTTTAGTTCCGTATTTTTTAATCATTTCATTGTATTTACCTGGCTTGTCTGCACGGAATTCGTAACATTCGTATGGTAAATCGTATAAATCATCTATAAACTCCCGTAGATCAAATGATGGTCCTTTCTTGTAACAGTAGACTAGTATATTTATTACCTTCGAGTTCCAAACAGTTAGTCTAACTAAAAAGTTCTCATTAAATAAATAACATTCGTCTTGGTCTACACATCTTTCGTAATCTGAAACTGTGCATATTATACCATCTGCTTCTAAGTTAGTAATTCTAGTCAGCATAGTATGCAGTCCTCGCTACTTCTGCTTCACGTCCTCCGCCTGTGCCAATATTTGTAATACTGAGTCCTGCTTCATCAGCAATAGCATTGATTTTTTGAAGTAAATCTAATAATGCTTTGTTAATACTTTCCGGATCATTTGTTTCAACTAATAAAGTTCCTTCGTATAACATATTAAACTCCTTTACTAAATGAAGTGCTAGATTGACGAGTTCCTTCAGTTTCCACTAAGTAATTTACACTTAATAATTGAACTCTATTGTCAGATTCTATTTCAAATCCAATACCTAATGCTTGTCCAACTTTCGGTACTATTTGAATCATTTTACTATTTGCTTTGTCCCATTCTGCTGGTTTAATTGTAATCTGCTTCGGTTCAGTAAATACTGAATCAGAACTTATAGAAGTAGTATTTAATTTTATTTTAACTTCATTACGAGTTGGAGAATATAATCGGAAACTTATTTTCTGAATATTTATTATAGTAGTTCCATCTGCGCCCAAAGTTTGGCTTTTAATGTAGAATTTCTCATCTGTACTAGTTCCGTATTCTATATTTAATGGAAAAATACTCCAGCATTTAGCAGTGTTATAATCTGTGAAAAATGATCCTATTTTACTGAGCATAATGTCCGCATCTGTACCATAAGGATTAGGTAAATTATACAGAACACCATTTCTCCAGATCAATATTTCTTCAGTAGTAATCATGTATAATTGGTTCTCATAAGAAGAGAATGCGCTCATAAATATTTCAGACTTATTTTCAAATCCTGCTACTCGTTGTAATTGTCGATCACCTTTGAATATGTAGAATGCTTTGTCGAATAACGAATAAAAATATGCTTCGAATACACCAGCACCGAGGAATCTGTAATTTAATGCGTAAGAAACTGGTATTACATCTGTTATTTGGTTACCAGTTAATTCTAGCACGCTAATTTGCTGACCATCATAAGAATAACGGGTGCCAAGCACACTGAATATACCTTGGTTATTAAGAAGTAAATTAGATGAAAGGTAACCATCATAAATAAGTCCATTATACGAAAAGTTTACCGAAGAATAAATAGAACCAAATGAAAATGATGCCGCTATAGTGCTAGTTTTGTCATAAGTAGCAGCAAGAGGAGTTGGTAATGTAAGTATTCCAGTAGCATTTTCGGGAAATGGTAACTGGTCTAGTTTCGGAAATTGTTGTATAGATCCTGGTCTCTCTTCCGAATATTTGTAAACTGGACTCACATTGTCATTTTGATCATCAGTCCAATAAATGTCTATGTATTCAGAATTCATCGCAGCGCCTAATAATCTAATAGTTAAATTATTTCCTGGAGTTATTCCGAGAAATCCTCGTAGTGGGAATTGATTAGTAGCGCCAACAAAACTTAAAGATCGCAAACTAGTGTTCTCAAATGAACTGTTAAATGCAGTATTCAAGAAATAATTGATTGCAATTAATGAAGTCATTGCATAATTATTACGTTGAAAATTCCATCTATTATTCCAGTCCAATGATCCAACTTGAAGTATTAACTGTTTGCTTGGGTTTTCTATGAGTAAGTTTCGAGTGTCAACTGTATTTACTTTGTATACATGGTTACTTATTCGGAGAAAATGTTTATTTATTCTATTAGAAATAGTTATAACATTCCATTCACTATTTTCATCTTGGTAGACTATTGTGTACGGGTCCCACTGCATTCCTCTTCCATCTGATTGTAAATAAACTTGTACAGGTTTGTCTATATTTAACATACCCATACCAACTAGATTAGTTCCCATATTATTATTAGGAGCCCAACTTATTCCGAAAGGTACTCCGCCATTAGTGAGTAATTTAACATTACCGTAAATAGATGACCTATTATTAAACATATTTATATGAGCGCTCATCTCATCACCTGGATCAAATGAACCTAATACTGACTCGGAACCACCTGGTGTTACTACTGCCATTTGCGTAATACTTAAATCTACTTGATGAATACCATCATCATTTGATGCTTCGTACCAGTATAAAGATGCTCCATTACTATTCATCACGTAACGTTGAATCATACTGAAGAATCCCGGTGCAATTCGGAACTCTGTAACTTCCGCTCTTATAAATGTAGTCATACCCGGTGGCATTACAAATGTTTTAGGTAAAAGTTGGTCATAAGTAACTGTTCTAAGATTTAATGCTACTCTCCATTCAGATGCTGCACCGAAGGTACCGTTACTAAATGGTTTATGGAATACGTACCATTCGCCTTTGTACATCGAAATAAGTTGTCCAGGAAATGAAGTAACTGTCATGTCAGATGCAATTCTCCAACAAGTTCCCTGATCATATAAATTACCAGAAGTATTATAAGTATTACCTTGAATAGTGAAAAATATTTCTGGACTTCTGGAAGTCTTAAATCCTGGTCCATAAGTAGTTGCCTCTAATTCTCCAGTCTGTGCTGCATTATACCAATTATTAAAATTAAGAATATTTACAAAAAATATATTATTATTTCTTGCAATGTAAACTCTTATTGCAGATCCTTGTTGATTTATAATTAACGCTTGATTAGATGATTTAATTAAACAGCATTTAAGAATAGTTCCCGGAACATCTACTGACCAAGAAGGAGCAGTGGGACTAGAAATTGTAACTTTATTATTTGTGAAGTTTAATAATCGAACATGCTGACCATCATATGTGCAATCAGTTGCTCCGTATGATTCATATTTTTCTACACCTTTAGCATTTACAGTTGCAACTAAATTGTCTCCATTGAAAATGAAACCTTCGTTTGCATTATTTTCATTTAATTGGTAACTTAGCAACTGACCTTCTGTAGTGATTATTATGTCCGAATTGTCAAGTTCTACATCATTACGGTAAAAATTAGTGAGTCCACCTTGGAAAAATGGGCAATTATTTGTCTGGAAAGCAGGTGTTCGCAAGTCAGTTATATTAAACTCGGAACTTGCTGCGTCTATTGAAGTTGTTATAGGTACTGGTACTGGATTGATTGCCATTTATACTCCTATTGCTGTAATATATTTTAGAACTTTTAATCTCTCTTCATAGTCAAAATCTGTGTAAAATTCTACTCCAGCATTATTTAATTTATTAGTAAAATACTCACGGAAGTCTTCTGGTAATGATTTCAGAGCATTTTGATCATATTTTTCGTAAAAATCCAATCTCATATTACTAACAAAATTATAATCTCTCTGAGTTACACCTTTCGTAAATAAATCTATATTCTGAGCATTTCGTAAATACTTCAATAAGTAAATACCGTAAAAACATACCATTGGATTAGTTACATAATTCCATTCTCTTACTTCATCTTGTAAAAGCGGATCTAATGGTCCATGCCATAAACATTCTGCTATAAGATTTTTCATTATAGACTTTTGTGGAGCAATCGAATATTTCGGAGTAAGTTGACCATCAATCAGCATAATACTTGCTGAATAACTTTGTGAATACCAATCTGGTTGTAGTCTATGTAATACTTTCTGTATTCCAATAGCGGTGAACCCAATCATTGGGTACAGTATTTTTATACCGTAAATCTCCGGTGGCATATTATTTACTTGTAATGGAACCTCTTTATTCATTAAATAACGGAAACCATCTGTAGCATCTGTCATTAGACGTGCATCACAAGTGTACTTAATAGAATATTTGTCCGCGTTTAATAATGTAGTCATATTATAATACGCGACTGGATTATGCAAGAATAAAAAGTCTGGTTGATTAGTTTCACATTGTATAGCATTCAATTTCTTGCATATTACATCTTCTTCTGAACCAGGAAATAAGTTTACTGAAAATCTCTTAAGTTCCGGACATAATGCAGCAAGTGTAACTGAGTCTTGACCACCACTTAAGTTAATAACTGTATTTTTCCTTTCTGTTATTACTGGTTTAGGTCCGTAACCTCTATTACATATTTCTGCGTTAGTTAAATGTGAAAAATCTGGTATGCAACCCCAATCTAAGTTTATTTTCTTGTACTTATTTTGAAGTAGTCCAATAATTATTGTAGTTACTTGATGAACAGTTAATGGTACAGGAACTGGATTAGTTACTTGTAAAGTGAAACTCTCTTCTACTGGAACATCTGGTAATACGTGAGGTTCTCTCATTGTACTATTTCCGTAAATGTCTACAGAGAAACCGAAGGGTGTTATATTAAGATTTCTTAAATAACAGTAAGTACCGGGAATCCAAATAAACTCCCGGTACTTCTTATTTGCATTTTTAACTCTCATAATTATTTAGTTCTAAATAATCGTTACTTAACTACGTAACCCATTACTGTATTTAAAACATCTGCCCAAGTTGCCAATCTACTCGCTGACCAGTTTGTCGGTGTAATAAGTTGTGATGAATATAGTCCGCCATTATTATTATTAAGTGAATTCGCTGAAGTAGCACTTATTGCCGAGGATGCGCTTGCCACACTTAATTGGTTAGTTGGAAATCTCACTATTCTATTACCGTTTGGATCCCACTGTAGTACGTTTGCTTGGTTTCCGGCTATTTGAGTTGGCGCTGTGAGTGTTGAGTTAACTTGGAATAATGATTGACCAACTGAATTACGATCTAGTCGAGTAACGTTCGGACCAATCCAATTACCTTTACGGCTGATTATTCCTACACCTGATTCTCCATCGTTCCAATCATTCCACAAAATCTTAATTGCAGAACCGTCCCAATTAATGTTCGGATTCACATCTTGGTCGAACAGTATAGAGAGTGCATTGTTGAATCCAGTATTGATGTTTAAAGCACCGAAGCTTTTTTGCATGCCGCCGCCCACCGTAATATTGGACGATGATCCGAATGGAAAATTATTATTAAATGGTCGGTTAATGTTAAATCTTGTTAAAGTTGGCGCAGAAGTTAATCCATCATTAGTCGGCACTCCAAGATTAGTAGCAGCCGCTGTTCCTGTAGTCGCACCAGTTCCACCGCGATCAATCGGAATAATTGTTGGCATTACATCTTGCCATACATTTTCAGTAATATTATATGAATACAGATTTCCAGTCTCATAATGTAGTGCCAACGCTGTAGTATTAGTTCCTTCAGTGCTGGCATTGATCTGGTAAGTTCCTATTGTTGGCATACCAGATCCTGCGGTACAATGTGCGATTATGTCTACAGTTGCTGGTACTGTTGTTTGTCCATTTGCATCGAATAATCCTTGAATAATCTGCATTACAGGTATTGCCAAATTACTATACATATTAACTCTCTTAGGAGCCATACCAGTAAGATGAATATTATTATTACCAACTATTTCATTTGAAGGTTGACCAAGATTAGGTACTTGATTGTCAGCAGAAATTGGAATAACTCTTGGTGCTCCTCTAGTTACTGCAGGTTGTCCGAGTACTGCATTCAATGTCGCATTACCAATTAAACTTGGTTGCAGTGCTTGCGCTGTATTCTGTACCTGTTGCTGTGATGCCGCTGTTCTTGCAGATGCAATTGGTGCTGCAGGTTCAAGTGAAGCAAAATGAGTTGGTAAGATCGGATCTACGTTAAAATCTTTTTCACCGAGAATAGTTTGCTGTCCCGCTATAGTTACTACCGATGTTGGGTCAATTGTGAAAGCCATCAATGTCCAATCATTGAAGTTCCAGTACCAAGTTTCGTTACCCGTTGGCATATTTTCATTGAACCATACATCGAGAGTAGTTGGTGTATACGGAGTAGTTCCAGTTGACCATTGTCCCGCAATTTGATCCCAGAGGAAAACATTCATCGGGAATGTAGTTGGATTAGATGTAGCTGAACTCATGAACCACATCATACCTTCGCGTAAATCGTATATAGCAGGATTTGGCTGCGTTGGCGCTATTATACCAACTGCGTTCATTACTAATCTGTGTCCAAGCTCATCAACGATTAACTTGTCAACACCTGATTTCTGCATAATAGGATCAGCTATAGTTGCGTTAAAAATGTTTCCTTTAACTAAAGTTTTTTCTGCATCCCCAATTAAAGTAGCATCTTGTAAAAATATTTGTGTCGGCGCTGGCGCTGCGAAATTTACTAAGTCGTTTGAATAACCATTGATCGTATTATTATATAAAACATCATTTAAGTTAATTACTGGTTTAGTGTAAAAGAAAGCTAAATCCCAATTTTGATTTTGGTACCAAGGTGTACCTAAAGCAGGTGTAAGATCTATGTCGCATACAACTAAGTTACCATTTGGATTAACGCGCCAATTTGAACAATTTACTGGTGCTGTAACAAAGTCATTAGTTTGAGCATCCCATGATGCTATATATAAAGTTGTAAGTGCTACTAATTCACCAATAGTTCTTGCGCCTTG
>Ga0123356_10005715_pt1 | contig 12634 bp, 11 predicted proteins | sample TergutEmb28metaG_2_FD_92546 | JGI IMG/M metagenome (GOLD analysis project Ga0123356, IMG submission 92546) | Embiratermes neotenicus P3 segment gut microbial communities from Petit-Saut dam, French Guiana - Emb289 P3 | ecosystem: Host-associated > Arthropoda: Insects > Digestive system > Gut ... | reverse complement strand
ATTTCCTTGACACCCTGGCTCTGGCATATCTAAACGCAATAATCGACTACTACTTCCCGCCATCGTTCTTCCCACCAAACGCTAACTATTCTTATACTTCATAGGACGGGAAATTTTATAGCGATTGTAACAGTAAAAAAATAGTGTTGATAATTCCAGAGTTGAACCTTCAACACTAAAGAATGCCGAAAGCATTGCAATTCGGCAGTATTTTTGTGCAAAAAAGTTGGCATGCGATTTGCTTAATATAATAAGTATAAACTGAAAAGGCTTTACCCAAACATTAAATGAAAGGAGGTTCCTTATGCGACACATATTGGTCGCTGCTCACGGTAGCTTGGCATCCGCCATCGGGCAATCTGTAAAAATGATATATGGAGAAGTGGAAAACCTGAAATGTATGGACTTCTTTACTGAAGCCGACGCTGCAAAAACAGGCAGTGAAGCAATCGATTATGACAAACGTATCAGTGAATACTTTGCCGCATTAGATGAAGCCGACGAAGTGATCATATGTACAGATTTAAAAGAGGGTAGTGTCAGCCAAAAATTTCTCCCGTATTGCACACGTCCCGGCGTACACATGATAGCAGGTGTTAATCTGCCTGCTGTTCTGGAGGTAGCTATTTGTGATGAACCGATAACAAAAACAACTCTTGCAGAAATCGTAAATATAGGGCGTGAACAGATGGCAAGTATCAACATGGAAAATATCTCATGTGAAGAACAAGAAGAATTCTTCTAACCGCATCAGCACAGCTATGAATTATGAGTTATCGAAGGGAGGTGTAAAGAAATGATAGTTTTATACAGGATAGATGAAAGGTTGATCCATGGACAGATCGCAGTCGCTTGGTGCAAAACTCTGTCGATAACACATATCGTAGTCGCAAACGATGCGGTAGTAAACTCAGAGCTGCAGAAGGCTGCTCTAAAAATGGGGACACCCTCAAATGTAAAGGTTGCAATTAAAGGCATTGACGATGCTGCAGAGCTTCTTGCAGATCCCAGACTTACTGATAAACGTGTAATGGTTGTTATCAAGACAGTGGCGGATGCACTGACGCTGCTCAAGAAAGTCGAAGGCGTTAAAGCAGTAAATCTCGGAAATGTTGGATTCTTAGGCGATATCAGCGATAAAACGGCATATACATCAAGATACTTCCGACTCAGCACAAAGGATATTGAAGAGTTGAGGCAAATTCAAGAAATCGTACCAGTAGAAATACAAGTTGTCCCGTCAGATCCAAAAAAGTCGCTTGACAGCACATTGAAAGGAGAGTAAGTCATGGTTCTAAACGCATTGTTAGTTTCACTTGTTTATTATTTCAGTAGTTCATTAAGCATTGTTTTCGGCGTATTCCATTTCAATCGGCCAATAATCGTCGCGCCTCTGGTCGGTCTTGTTCTAGGAGATTTACAAACGGGGATTATCCTCGGTGCTACGTTCGAAGCGGTTTTCCTCGGCGTCATCGCAATAGGAGGTTCTATGCCTGCTGATGCCACACTAGGTTCGGTTTTCGGCACTGCGGTGTCGATCCTTGGCGGGTTGGATCCTGAGTTAGCGCTTGCCGTCGCTATGCCGGTATCCGTTCTTGGCATGACAGTCGGCATAATTCCGATGAGTTTATTCTATCCTGCACTTACAGCAAGAAGCTTAAAGCACTCCGCAAACGGAAATGTTCCCGGTTTGAAACGTATGGCGTTTATAATGGGTTTTGTAATGTTTTTATTTAATGCGATCGTTATGTTTATCGGTGTTTACCTTGGTGCGGAAGCTGTTGGTGGTTTTTTAATGAACATGCCGGTTTGGCTCGTAAGCGGGCTTGCAGCAGGTAGCTCGATCTTGCCTGCTATAGGTATGGCACTCATGTTGAACCTATTGTTTGACAAGAAGATCATTGTGTTCTTCTTCCTCGGGTTTGTGCTTTCCATATATCTTGGAGTAAACCCGATCGCTATTGCAGTAATGGCTGTTGTACTGGGTGTATATACATTCTTCAACATGCCTAAAACAGTCACCGTGCCTTCAGGTGCAAATGGAATGGACAAGGCATCGGAAGACGATGAGTTTTTTGAATAAGAGAGGAGGGAAAATATGAGTAAGAGCACTTTATCGGTTGAAGAACGTGGTATGCTATGGAAAATGTTCAAGAAATCATGGTTTCTGTTCACAGGCTTCAACATGATCAACTATCAAGGAAACGGCTATGGAATGACTATGGTTCCGGCTATAAAGCAGTTTTATAAAGACGGCACAGAGGAAGCCAAGCAGGCACTCCTGCGGTCAACGCAATTTTTCAACTGCACATATGAAACAGCCCCGTTTATAATGGGTTTGAATGCAGCGATGGAAAAAGAAAGGTCGCAGGTCGGCGAAGCTTTTGACACCGAATCGATCGGCGCTACAAAAGCAGCTCTGATGGGACCACTTTCAGCAATTGGTGACTCTGTGTTCTGGGGAGTCGTGCGTGTCGTTGCAGCCAGTATCGCTATCCCATTGGCTGCAGCAGGAAACCTGCTCGGGCCGATCCTGTTCCTTCTTGTCTTCCATATACCGTCGATAGCCACACGTTATTACCTTCTTAAGCTGGGTTATACAGCGGGAAGTAAGTTTTTAAGCTCGGTCAGTGAAACAGGTATCCTAAAGCAGATAACATATTGCGTGAGTCTGGTAGGTATGATCATGGTCGGCACTATGACAGCGCAGTTTGTCTCGATAGGAACGCCGTTAAATATCACGTTCGGTACAGGTGAAGCTATTATGCTTCAGGAGATCCTTGACTCGATATTCCTCGGAATACTTCCGCTATGCTTTGTATTTGGCATGATGGCGCTCGTTAGAAAGAAGATCAAAATCATGTATCTTGCCCTCGGATCGATCGTTGTCGGATTTTTACTGTCGCTTGCAGGCATTTTATAAAGGAGGCTGATACCGGTGAAAAAACTGATAATAAACGGCGACGACTTTGGGTTCAGTGAAGCGTATAACTACGGTATGATCCATGCTTTTGAGCACGGGATACTGACCTCCGCTTCGATCATGACAAACATGGATGCTGCAGTACACGCAGCAGCGCTTGCCAGGATGCATCCCCGGCTTTGCATTTCTCAGCACACTAACATTGTACAGGGTAACTGTTGTGCAGACCCTGCAACCATCCCATCTATAGTACGTCCTGACGGTTCGTTCTACCGCTCAGGAGAATACAAAGCGGATGGTATGGCAAAAAAGACCGGTGGAGACCGTATAGCGGATAAGGAAGATTTTAAACGCGAAACAAGAGCTCAACTCGAGCGCTTTAAGATTCTTTTAGGCTACTATCCGGTTCATATCGAGGGACATTCAATCGGCAGCGAATCTATATTCCGCGCTCTGTTTGAAGTCGCGCAGGAGTATGGGATGCATACGATGTCGTTTGATGACAGCATTAAACAAGAAGGCTTTGAGCATGTTGGCTATTGCTTCAAGGAGCTCGGAGAAGCCGGTGGTTTCATGGACTACTATGCCAATGGATTTACAGCGGAAGGGTTCATCAAGATGCTTGAGATCTTGCACAAGACCGATAATGAAATATGCGCTGTCCATTGCCATCCCGGATATGTCGATGCAACGATCATGGATACATCCACACTTGTTCTCCCGCGATGCCGCGATATACAGACATTGTGCGATCAAAGAGTAGCAGAATGGATAAATGACAACGGGATAAAACTGATCCGCTACGATGAGATAAAGCTTTAGTTGATCCAATCATTCACAAAGCTTGTAAAATCAGGTATACTGAAGATAATCCCTAAAAAGATGTATAAACTCTGTTAAGGATGTCGGTGAGAACAACGTACATTATAGTCCCGAAAGCGAGGGGTGAGGCCCCATACGGCTCCCCCTCGCTTTAAAACATACAGGATTCAACGTGATATGAGGTAAAGTATGGAAGCCTTGGAAAAAGCATATGAAGCAGTTTGGCGGGAATTAAAAAAAGGTACTTACAACGAAGGGATCAGTGCAAACGAACTGGCACTGCTGATTCGTGTCGGGCGAAGTACCGCTTCGTTATACCTAAACAATCTCACAGAAAAAGGGAGACTTGTAAAAGGTACGTCCCGTCCTGTGAGATATACACTGCCGGAGCATGTAGTGTCCTTACAGCAGTCACATATATCAGCCCTTGACTCAGTCATAGGAGCAAGCCAAAGTCTGATGTTTGCGATAGAAATGTGTAAAACAGCAGCGATCTATCCGCCGGATGGAATGCCTGTACTGATACTTGGCAACAGCGGGACAGGTAAGAGTTATCTTGCTCGCAAAATATATGAATATGCCTCAGGGCTGGAACTGATATCTAATACGGCAAAGTATGTGGAGTTCAATTGTGCCGATTATGCAAACAACCCGCAGCTTTTATCATCAACATTGTTCGGACATGTCAAAGGTGCGTTTACCGGTGCGACTGAGGTGAGAACAGGGCTTGTCACACAAGCTGATGGCGGGTATATGTTTCTGGATGAAGTCCACAGACTTAGTTTTGAAAATCAGGAAAAGCTGTTCCTGCTTATGGATCAGGGACGATATCGTATGCTCGGAGAGAATAAAGGCTGGCATATAGCAAAAATAAGGTTCATATTCGCAACCACAGAAAGTCCGGATCAGGTTTTACTAAAAACATTGCTTCGAAGGATACCTATCCAGTTTAACCTGCCGGATTGGAGTGATCGTTCGATTTGGGAGAGGCTTCAGATAATCCAAATGGCATTTCAAGCAGAATCGCGATTGCTGGAACGTAATATCCATGTGCCGGCAAATTCTGTCAATTACCTTCTGCAGTATCAAAGCGATGGGAACATTGGTTCAATAAGAAATATAATAAGAATAAGCTGCGCTCAATTATATAAGGAATCCGCAAAAACAGGGGATTTGGTCATCAAGCTACCCCGACAGTCTAAAAAACCGGGAGAAAAAGAGATACATAAGCTCTCGCGATATGTACCTTCACTGTATATTGACCGGAGGGAAAAAACGGAAAATCAATCAGGTATTGTCCTGCCATTTGAGCCGGAAATCAGAGACTTGATCAAGCAAATCGGCGAATTTAGTTTTGCAACTGTGAGGTCTTCAACCCGCAGAGCATTAAGGCACTTGCGAACGGCAGCGGTCGATTGCTTTCCGATGTATACAGCACAAAACAGGATAAGTGTACAAAAGGATTATTATCAGGATATGATCAACAATATCCTGGAGAAGACACCTTACTTCTATGGAATAGATAAAGAGGGGTTTTCAGAAGACTTCCTCATGCTTTTCCTTTTTGATATATATCAAGGATTACCGCTTTCACCGGAGGAGGAAGTGATTCTCACCGCAAAGGTTGAAGAGGGTTCGGGCAAGGCCGCCTATATAACACGTTGTGTGATTTTGCTGCTTCAAGAAGCCGCTGCATCGGACTATAACTATCTGCGGGTATTTCTGCCGATCTTACTGGATCCTGTGAGTATACCGGGGATCTCAGCAGTGATAGTTTCAAGAGGCGGCACACTCGCATCAGATATTGCGAACACTGTCAACAAACAGTGCGGAGCCTACATTTATGATGGGCTGGACATCAGCGTCGAAAGCGGCATGACAGGGATAGTAGATAGCCTTAGACGTTATTTAAGCTATACGAATTCCTCCGGAGGGCTTTTATTGCTCATCGATCATGACCGGCCTGAGGAACTGTATGAGTCTATAAAAAATCATCTTCAAGGAGATCTCATCGCTATAGGCAGCATTTCCACAAACCTTGCACTTAATCTTGGAAAGCACTTGTTCGAATATCGAAGCTTCCGTGCTCTGTCAGAGCATGCAAGAGAATCTGTTGAATTGCAAACCCATTTCTTTGAAAATGCTTCCGGCGGTAAACACATAGTTATTTCGTGCATTTCAGGTATGGGGATCGCCGGAAAAATCGCTGATGTGATTACAAAGCAGATAGACAGCAGCGGATTGAAGGTTATAACGATGGATTACAAAACGCTTATGCATATGCTGGAGCATGGTGGAGTAAATGCATTTAAAGACATAAGCCTGGTAATAACCATAAACGATCTCGAATCGGATAAGGTGCCGATTCTTCCAATACATGAACTTCAGAGCAGTAAAGGCGTTTCTCTTTTAAAGAGATTATTTGGAGATAATATCGATGAAGAGAGTATTCGGGCGATTACAAGAGATTTAGGTCTGCTGTTTTCCGTAGAAGGTGTAGCAGAGTCACTGAAGATTCTGGATCCGCGCAAAATCGTCCCTGATGTCGGAAATTGTATCGACTCCTATGAAATGCACTACGGGATCGTTTTCAGCAACAGTACTCGTATAAACCTTTTTCTTCACATATCGCTCATGGTAGAGCGGCTCCTTATCGGTGAAAATAAATACCCGGATCAAACGCCCGGGTCAAAAACAGCTAAGCAAAAGGACTTTATGAAAAGCTCTGAGACAATACTTCTCCCGTTAATGGAAAAATACGGTGTATCGATAAACGGGAACGAAGTGGAAATGATATTTGAAATAGTAAAATATGAAATACTACCGGGAACTTTTTAAAGAAACGTTGCTGATAAAAAGAAAGGACGAAATCAATGAAGGAGTTCAAATACACGCTTACAGATGAACATGGTATCCATGCACGTCCCGCAGGCAGTCTTGTCAAGCTTGCAAAGACATTCACTTCCGTTCTGACGGCAGAAACAGGAGGAAAAACCGCCGACATAAAAAAGATATTCAGCCTTATGGGTCTTGGAGCAAAAAAGGGGGATGAAGTAACGATACGTGCGGAAGGGGACGATGAGACAGAAGCCGCGGCACACTTACAGGACTTTTTAGCACAAAACATGTAGGGACAGGGGGCAGGCACAATGAGAGAATTCAGAGGGAAAGGTGTAAGCGGCGGCATTGCATTTGGGACGCTCCACGTTTACCGGGGTGTAAGCCACACTGTGGCTGACAGTAAGACCGGTAACATCGCATTGGAACTGGATAGATTGAAAAAAACTCTTAAACAGGCTGACTCACAGCTTGCAGAACTTTATGAAAAAGCTCTGTCCGAGGTGGGGAGCAAAGAGGCGGAGATATTCGATATCCATAGGATGATGCTGGAAGATGAGGATTACCTGGAAGCTATCCTCCATAAAATAGAATCTGAAGGGTATGTTGCTGAATATGCAGTTCAGTCTGCAGGAGAGCAGTTCTCTCAAATTTTTAAAAATACTGATGACCCCTATATGCAGGCAAGATCATCAGATGTTGCTGACATAACCGACAGGCTTGTTCGCATCCTTCTAGGAATAACAGAGGATACAGTAGGCAATGTTTTTTCTAAGCCGACAATACTTGCGGCACAGGATCTGACCCCGAGTCAGACGATCCAAATGGATAAATCATATATAAAGGCCTTTATTACAGAAAAAGGTTCGCAAAACTCCCATACAGCAATTCTCGCACGCACTATGAATCTACCTGCAGTAATCGGCATAAATGAAATCATGCAGGAAGTGTACGATAATAACGAAGTGATCGTAGACGGTGACGAAGGTCTTGTTTTCTTGAATCCAGATGAAAGAACCAAGAACCGATACGAAGAGAAGCTAAGAAATATAATGGAGATAAGGTTTGCTCTTGAAAAAATGAAAGGATTAGAAACGGTCACAAAAACGGGGAAAGGGCTCAAGCTTTATGCAAACGTAGGTTCACTCGCAGATATTGACTCTGCTCTTGAAAATGATGCTGGGGGGATCGGATTGTTTCGGACCGAATTTATATATCTCGACAGCAATGATTTTCCAACAGAGAGTGAGCAGTTCGATATTTACAGCGCAGCAGCGGAGAAAATGGCAGGAAAAGAGATAGTTATCCGCACGATGGATATCGGTGCGGACAAACAGATGCCATATTTCCCGTTGGATGAAGAGGAAAACCCTGCTCTTGGGTTTCGCGGAATCCGTGTATGCCTTGAAAATGCGGAGATTTTTAAAACACAGTTAAGAGCAATTCTTCGAGCCTCAATCTTTGGAAAAATCTCTATCATGTTTCCTATGATCAACTCTTTGGTAGAGATACATGAAGCGAAAGCTGTCGTATCTGAGGTTAAGAAGGAGTTGCAAGCTGAAGGGTACCGCTATGATGATACTATAGAGGTAGGCATAATGATAGAAACACCGGCAGCTGCTATATTGAGTGGTGAACTGGCAGCTGAGGTTGATTTTTTCAGCATTGGAACAAACGATCTTACACAATATACTCTCGCGCTGGACAGGCAGAACCAGAAGCTTGACAGGTTTTTCGATTTGAACCATAAAGCAGTTTTAGAGTTGATCCGTTTAACTGCGGAGAATGCGCATAAGCATGGGATTTGGGTCGGAATATGTGGTGATCTTGCGATGGACACAGAGCTGACTGAGAAATTTCTGGAAATAGGGATCGATGAACTATCTGTGCCGCCACCCGAGGTGTTGAAAATAAGGAGTCTTGTCAGGAGTATTTCATAAACCAATGATCCTTACAACATTTTTCTGCCTGTTGCATTCGGAATCAACATCTCATCGCGGTACTTTGCTACAGTCCTGCGAGAAACAGAGATGTCGTGTGCCTTTAAGGACTCAACGATCTTCTGATCGCTAAGAGGAACAGCTTTATTTTCAAATTCAATAACATCCCGCAGCTTTGATTTGACTCTCTCAACACACGCATCGCCAAACCCTTTCGGAAAAAAGTGTAATAGAGGAAAAACCCCTCTGTCACATTGTAAATACTTCCCTTTGATTGCACGGCTGACAGTAGATACATTTACACCTACAATATCTGCTATGAAAGACATTTTTAAAGGAACAGGAGCAGCAGCAGATCCATTAAAAAAGTCTATCTGCGCTTTAAAAATCGCAATGGCACATTTCTTAAGAGTTGTGCGTCTCTGTTCAATGCAATTAATAAGCCACTTTATCTGTCTTATTTTAGTACTGATATATTCCTTTACTTCAATATCCCCGCTGTCGCTCATCAACTGCTTATAATACGAATTGATATGTAAAACAGGCAGATCATGTTCATTTAACTGTACGATTAAATGCTGTTCACTTGCATCGGTTATTTGCACAGTGATATCAGGAAGGACATAACTTGTTGTTTCTCCCCGATAAAAAGCGAGGCCCGGTTTTGGATCAAGTGCTTTGATTTTATTTACAGCAGATCGAACATCAGCCTCCGGCACACAGAGTGCTTTTGAGATAGCATTGAATTGATTCTTCGAAGCCATTTCGAGGAAATCTCTTACTATTACGCAAGATATCGCCGTATTGCCCAGACCCGTTCGTTCAAGCTGAAGCAGTAAACAGCATCTCAAGTCCGATGCACCGATTCCTGGCGGATCGAGTGAGCGGATGAGTGTCACTGCATGTTCTGCAAGGTTGCGAGTGATTTTTAAGCTGTCGGCTATCTCTGATATACTTAACTGAAGATAACCATTTTCATCAAGATTTGCCGCAATAAAAGATGCTGCTTTACGTAAACTTGTATGCAAATGCAAAGCATCGAGTTGCATATCGACATGGCTAAGCAAGCTCTCTTGCATAAATGGTACAGAGACACCTGAAAACTGATCCCAATCATTATCAGAATCAGCACGTATATAATGAATATTCTGCCTATCCATTTCTTGCCATTTATTAACCGCAGGAGGCTCATGAATATCCTTATCAAATGGGTATTCCAAATCCAGCACGGGATTATCAAGGTGTATATCTTCGATGTAGGCGGTGAGTTCAAGGCAGTTCATTTGGAGGATTTTTATGGATTGGATCTGCTGAGCCGACATTGTCTGTGAATACTGAAGATCTATAATCGATTCCAACTGCCTCACCTCCCTCGAATGGAGCTTATATAGGTGCTTTTTTACACAACCGGATCAGAATTCAATAAGGAGTATTGATTTCAAAGCTAGCTGTCAAAGATAACATGGTTTATACAGTTTATATTATAGCTTTAAAAAAAACATAAGCAAGGAGGAATTTATCTTCTTGACACAAAAATTCGATAAAGACAAAATACGGCTTATAGCTCTGGATTTGGACGATACAATAATCGAACATGGTATCGATATATCGCCTGCTACACTTTCTGCTATAGGACATATGCATAACCGTGGAGTCACTGTAGCTATCGCTACCGGGCGTCTTATAAAGCAGATCCCGCCTGTGCTGAGAAACTCGCCGTATATAAGCTATTTAGTTGCTTCTAATGGTGGAGTTATCTTCGACAATAAGTCAAAGAAGCAGCTTTTTCAAAGCGTTCTGGAAAAAGAGCAGGTCAAGGAAATAATACGAATAGGAAATCAAACCGGAGCCGGCATTTTTATCAGCCTTGAAGAAATCAGCTACTGTGATATAAAAACTATTGTGTTGACATACCGGTCGATCAGGGTAAAGTACTCAAGGGCACAACGGAAGGAAGCGAGTAAATTGTACAAGTTCAAGATGCTGCCACCTCTTGGACAAAACCGATTTATATTGAACATTAATAAACCGATTTATAAAGTGAGCTGTCTGTATAAAAACGAAGAGATCAAAAAGACGAAATCTGTGCTTTATAAGGATGTAGAAGGAGTTTCAGCAGTCTCTGTTTCAGGAAACGGTTTGGAAATAACTTCTGATCAAGCAACAAAAGGGATCGCAATAAGTTTTCTGTGCCGGGAAATGGGCATATTGAAAAAGAATGTATTGACATTTGGTGACAGCGGCAATGATATTTCAATGAGAGACTATTCCGGTACTTTTGTAGCTATGGGAAATGCCAGTCCTGAGGTAAAAGAAATCGCAGACTTTATAACCGGAACGGTAACGGAAGACGGCGTAGCGACGTTTCTGCTCAGGAATATGCATAAGTGAATTTAAAATAAGGATCATTAATGGGTACAAATAAAAGAGCTTTTATTTCAATTTGTATAGTATGTTCATCGATCTATCTTGCGGGAATGATAGGACCGTCACTGGCATATATTGTCAGCAGTTACCCTAATGTACCGGTTTCCTCTGTTATGTCTTTACTAACGATCCCCGGCATTGTTGCAATGTTTGTATCATTTGGCATAGGACCTCTTTCGTTAAAAATAAATAAAAAGTATCTTATGCTTATCTCATTATCATCTGCGCTGGTTTATTATGCTGTCTTTGTTCTGGTCGGAGATCGCGGACCATTTGCATTCCTCTTAGCCGGAGCATGCATATTAGGGATAATCCGAGGTTCCGGTTCAACACTTGTCAACGCTATGATAGGGGATTTTGTAGAACCGGAAAAAAGAGCGTCGAAAATTGCTTTGACCAGTGCAATTTTGCATGGTGGAGCAGGGATCACTGCTCTGTTGGGTGGTATGATCGCCGCAGGAAACGATGGTTCAAACTGGCCGTTTTCGTTTCTTTTGGGTTTTATAAGCATCCCTGTAATGATTGTGTTTGCAATCATGATGCCCAAAAAACCGGATAAACCGGATCTTAATGAAAGAGAAGTCCGGTGTGAGAAGGATATTAATAAAGATAGTACTGAAAAAGAAGAAGGTCATATAAAAAAAGGAATATTCGGAATTCCGTTAAAAGTATTTGTTGTAATAATGATGCACTTTATATTTATGATATGTCTTGCAGCTTATTTTCTAAACAGCTCTATTTATATTATCATAGAACATGAGCTGGGAACTTCAGCGGATGCCGGATTAGTAGGCACTTCATTTACTGTTACTGCTGTGATTATAGGTTTGACTTACGGAGTGTGGGACAAATATATCAGGAAATGGATTGTACCGCTGAGCTATACCTTTGCGATATTCGGTTTTATATCGATGTTGATTTTTACTAAAACTATTGCCGGGATATGGTCGGCAGCCTTTCTGTTAAGTCTGGGGATGAATCTTGCAGGTCCGTATATCATAAGTTGGGTCATGTCGATGACACCAACAAGACTCGCACCCGTTTCCATATCAGTTTACATGGGATGTATGAACCTTGGTATGTTTCTTGCTCCTTACATACTAAGCTTCACAGGAAGCTTTCTTGGCGGAGGTATTACAGGAGCATTGCGCACAGCAACTATTTTAATGCCGATTTGTGTAGTAGCATCGCTTTTTATATTCACATTTACATCCGGACGAAAGCGGCAACGAGTCAAAAGCTTTTATTGATTTTATAATCTTCCTTTCAACAATTCAGCAGCTTCTCCGCGGGTCATATCGCCGGAGTTGGCTGCTGCCATTATTTGCACGTATTTATCGCGCAGTTTGTATCTTGCGAAAATCGGGAATGAAATTATAGCTCCGACAACAGGGGACAACGCAAATAGTACCCAGAGAGTATCGATTGCCGATTGAAGCAGAATAACACCTTATTGACCCATGTTCATTAAAATACGTGCAATCCTGGCGGCAGCAAGGACATCTGCCCTCCCAACTTTCCGGTATATCCATGAAACATTCCATTTCGTTTTTATTGTTGTTTGATTACATCATTTCTACAAACTCATCTATCATCAACCCGCTGATAAACTCACCAATATCAATGTCCGACAGAGCCGACAATATAGAAGCTTTATCATGACGCAGTCCGGTCAGTAACCCTT
>Ga0123356_10005714_pt1 | contig 12635 bp, 7 predicted proteins | sample TergutEmb28metaG_2_FD_92546 | JGI IMG/M metagenome (GOLD analysis project Ga0123356, IMG submission 92546) | Embiratermes neotenicus P3 segment gut microbial communities from Petit-Saut dam, French Guiana - Emb289 P3 | ecosystem: Host-associated > Arthropoda: Insects > Digestive system > Gut ... | reverse complement strand
TTGATTTTCCTGCTCCGTTTTCACCGATGATCCCATGAACACTTCCGCGGCTGCACTCCAGGGATACATCATCCAACGCTTTGATTCCGGGAAACGATTTATTAACGTCTTTTACAGACAGTATTACATTGTTGTCCATCAAGTATTTCCTTTTGAAAATGACCGACAAATTCCAACCCGGTAAAAACCGAGTTGGAATTTGTGTTGGCTTTTTACCAGTCGGGGAACGGTAGGTCGTTGACGTTGTCGATAGTTACCATATCCCATGGGATCATTGTGCGAAGCGGTACTGTTCCACCTTGTAGAATGGTTCTTGCAAGGGAGAGGGAATAATCGGCCATGGCTGTGATACTTTGTCCAACGCTGAGTGCCTGCGTACCTTCTTTGACCTGATTATATCCGGTAGCATTTCCATCTACGCCGATGACAAACACATCATACATACCCGCTGCATGTAAGGCTTCAATAATGGAGCTTGCACCATTATCCCAGTGACAGAAAACGATGTCGATCTGGTCACCGAACTGAATGATGAAGTCTTCCATGATAGCCATTGCTTCATGACCTTCCCAACCTGTCGGGCAGCTTTGTGCGCCAAGCTCGACGATGTTGGCGTTGATGGTATCGCGGAAACCTTGTGCACGAAGTCTTTCAGCCATGTGTCCTGCCATTCCGCCGACTTCAACAAAGTTTGCACCATCGGGGAAAGCAGCATTGACAAACTCACCGGCTTGTTGTGCGCCGAGCAAGTCGTCGGTACCGGCGAAGAATGAGATCTTATCTGAGTTCTCTTCTCCGATCTCGGTGTTGACCATACCTACGACTATGCCTGCTTCCTTAGCTCTTGTAATTACAGGAATCATTGGTTCGATGTCACTCGGGTTGAGGAATATTGCATCATACCCTTCAGTGATTGCACGCTCGATGCCGGCGATTTCGACAGCTACTTCATTCTGTCCGGCGGCTAGAGACATTTCAAAGCCGTAATCCGCTTCCAGTCTTTGAAACTCTGCCCATAAGAACGCCTGAGATGCGTTTGCCATTGATTGGGTGATAAGCATACCCTTCCACGGGTTCTCTGCCGAGCCGTCACGATCAGGTTCGCTGCCACCGCACGCGGCGAGTAGTGCAAACAGCATTGTGCACACTACCAGAACAGCAAGTATTTTTCTTTTCAAATATCCATCCTCCTTAAATTTGTATGTTCTATGAACATACTGTTAAATTTAACAAATTTATTACACTTTGTCAATAAATTGTGAAGGAAATCCATGCAAACTAAAATGTAAAGAAAACACAAATCAACCCATTATTGAATCTTGTGTGAACCTGTGATACGATATCAACATAAAAAGCGGTTTAGATAAGCTCGTACACGAACAGATCGATCGACCGAACAAAATAGTTTGAAACACAAATGTAAGGAGATTTTAGCCGTATGAGTAAGATAAAAGTAGCAATAATTGGCTGCGGAGTTATAGCAACAGGGGAACACATCCCGGCATACATCGCAAATCCCGAGTGTGAGATCAAGTATTTTTGCGATATAATCCCCGAACGTGCCGAGAAAATGGTTGAAAAGTATGGTACCGGTAAAGCAGTCACAGACTATAGGGAAATCTTAAATGACCCGGAGCTTGAAGCTGTTTCTATCTGCACTCCAAATAACGGTCACATGTCGATTTCCATAGACTTTTTAAACGCAGGCAAAAATGTGTTATGCGAAAAACCGGCAGCCCGGACATATACCGAAGCGCTTCAAATGCAAGAAGCGTGCAAAAAAAGCGGCAAAATATTAAACATCGGTGTAGTCAACCGCTTTAATGATGTGGCTAACCGTATAAAGAAAATGATCGATGCAGGTGAGCTTGGTGATATATACCATGTATATGGAAGCTTTCGCGCCCCTCGTATGATCCCGGGACTAGGAGGCGATTTTACCAATAAAGAAGTCGCCGGAGGTGGTGTGCTGATCGACTGGGGCGTACATTTTCTGGATCTTATTATGTACTGCACAGGGGATCCGGCACCAAAAACAGTCAGCGGTCAGGCATACAGCAAACTCGGAAGAGACATGAAGGACTATACATACATCGATATGTGGGCAGGACCGCCGGATTATTCGGGCGTCTATGACGTAGATGACTTTGTGACCGGCATGATCAGAACAGCAGGACCGACGATAACCATAAACGGAGCATGGGCACAAAATGTTTTTGTCAATGAAATGTACATTGACTTCTTAGGCGATAAAGCAGGCATACGGATGCAATATTACGGGGACTTCACGATCTACTCCATCAAAGACGGAGCTTTAGTCGAATCCACACCAAAGTTCAACCGAAGCAACCTGTTCCAAAATGAGATAGACGCATTCCTCAAATGCGCGCGTTCAGGAGAGAAAATTGCCTCACATATAGATACAGTTATAATCACATCAAAAATCATGCAAGCCCTTTATGACTCATCACAGCAAAGCAAAGAAATAGTTTTCTAGAAACCCACCACGCCAACACCAATCACGCCTGCAAAACCCACCACGCCACTCGCCCGATAACCGTCTGAAGGTGAAACTATGGACATAAGAAAGAAAATACTGGTTCCTATGATCGGCCTTATCATTGTATGCGCCGTCGCTGTACTGGGCTCGTCGATCCTCCTGTACAGCCAGGCGATGAACGATGCGATGTACGAAAAACTCGAAGTCGCAACAATGGTCGTTGAGCACGAAATAGACACACTAAAAACAAATACTTATGTCACAGCCCGCAGCGTGTCAAGCAGCGACGAACTGATAGACTCAATAAAAAATAATGACCGAATACAAATGATTAGTACCGCAGGCAATATGAGAAATGTTGCGCAACTCGACTTCTGCACCATTGTCGATGCTGAGGGAACTGTCATGTATAGGGCCAACGATCCCGGCCGCTATGGTGACAGCATTGCCGAACAACCGCATATCAAGTCGGCACTCAGTGGAAATACCGAAGTGTTTATCACACCGGGCCTGAACTTTATGCGCCTCATAATCTCGGCAGCAACAGCCATATACGATCATGACGGGAATACTATCGGAGTCGTATCTGTTGGATATAGACTGGATAATGAGAACTTCGTAAACAGGCTCAAAGAGATAACCAACTGTGAAGTAACGATTTTTTTAGATGACGAGCGTATTTCAACCACGATACGACAAGAAGACGGAACGATCGCAACCGGCGAAACAGCACCGGAAAGCATTGCCGATACGGTTTTGGCAGGCGGGGTTTTCTTTGGAAGATCAGATATACTTGGCAGAGACGCAATAACAAAATACGTTCCTATCCGCGGTGCAAATGATGCTGTGATCGGAATGATCGGCGTCGGATACTATACAGAAGGTGAAATGGGAAATATCATGCGCTTCATCATGTTTGGAGCGCTTATAACACTTGCGGTGCTGGCAGCATGTATAGGATTTGCACGTGTCATCTCGGGCATCGTTGAGCGTCGTTTAGGAAAAATGATGCAAGAGGTCAACGAAGCACAGGAGCGTATAAAAGTCGTATTTGAAACGTCACCGCTTGGTTGCAGTCTTTGGGATGAAGATTTTAATCAAACCAGTGTAAACCAGGAAATGGTCAGAATATTCGGACTAAAAAACAAGCAGGAATATCTCGACCGCTTTTTTGAGTTATCACCTGAGTATCAACCGGATGGAACACTCTCCTCGGAATACGCCATAGGCAACCTTAAAAGCGCATTCAGTGAAGGCTACAGTCAGTTTAGGCATGTTCACCAAAAACTTGACGGGACTCCGCTCCCTACAGAAATAACACTTATCAGAATCCAGTCTGAAGACGGCAACATAGTCGCCGGATATATCCGTGATCTGCGCGAGCATGACAAAATGATGAAGGAGATCGCCCATCAACACACCCTGCTCGACGAGGCTGTTAAAAAAGCAAATGCAGCAAACCGTGCAAAGAGTGAGTTTCTTGCCAAGATGAGCCACGAGATACGCACACCAATGAACGCAATCATAGGCATGGCAGAGCTATCATTAAGAGAGAGTATATCGGATTCAGTCCGTGAGCATGTGACAATGATAAAGCAGGCAGGAATTAACCTGCTTGCAATAATAAATGATATTTTGGACTTTTCAAAAATTGAATCAGACAGTATGGAGATTATACCGGTCGATTACTTGCTCTCGTCGCTTCTTAATGACGTGATCAGCATAATACGAATGAGAGCTGTCGACTCCAAGTTATACTTCACGGTATTGATAGACAGTGATCTGCCAAATGCACTCATCGGCGATGAAACTAGGATCCGCCAGATCCTGATAAACCTTTTAGGCAATGCTGTCAAGTATACCGAAAAGGGCTTTGTTTCCTTTACTGTACATGGTGAAAAAGTAGACGCAGAAACGATAAACTTAACGATGGTGGTCAAAGACAGCGGCAGGGGCATCAAAAAAGAAGATATAGACAGCATATTTGTAAGTTATTCTCAACTCGACTCAAGATCTAACAGAGATGTTGAGGGAGTAGGGCTTGGACTAGCAATAACACATAATATAACCGAAGCGATGTCCGGTGAACTGACAGTCGACTCCGAGTACGGCAAAGGTAGCGCATTCACTGTAACACTGCCACAAAAAGTACGTGATTCTAAAGCACTTGCCAAAGTCACGAACCCCGAAGAGAAAAATGCCTTAGTCTATGAACACCGTGATATATACGCAGATTCTGTGATTTATTCGATTAGAAACCTTGGTGTAAGATGCAAAAATGCAAAAAGTGATAAGACGTTTATCAATATGATGGAGAAAACTTCTTTTTCACACATATTTATTTCTAATGCTCTTTATGAAAAAAACAAAGACAAGATAAGTCAGCTCAGGGGAGACTCCCGCGTTTTTCTGCTTGCGGAATTTGGAGATACGATCTCTGATGGAAAGCGAAGCGTATTGTCCATGCCGGTCCATTCGATCACCATTGCCAATGTGTTTAACGATGTAGCGGATCATTACTCCTACAATGCCGGCGACGAACTGTCGGTCAGGTTTACCGCACCGGGCACAAAAGCACTGATCGTCGACGACGTTGATACTAATCTGAAGGTAGCAAGCGGTCTGCTTGCACCGTACATGATGGACATCGATTTGTGTAACAGTGGAGATAAAGCCATCGAAGCAGTCAAGAGTAAAAAGTACGACATTATATTCATGGATCATATGATGCCCGGTATGGACGGTGTCGAGACAACACAAATAATAAGATCGCTTGGCGAGATAGACTCGTACTACAGGAAGGTGCCAATTATTGCCTTTACGGCAAACGCCGTCAGTGGTGTTATTGATATCTTCATGGAAAACGGTTTTGATGATTTTATGTCAAAGCCGATAGATACGATAGTACTGAACACGATTCTGGAAAAATGGATTCCAAAGGATAAACAGACAAGTTTATTCAACACCTCCTTGATCACAAAAAAATCTGAAATCAAAGACCTTAATATAGAAGGTTTAGACACGATGAAGGGTGTCAAACTGTCCGGCGGCGACATGGAGAACTATTATGAAACCTTGGCAATGTTTATGGAAGACGGTGCAGACAGAGAAGATAAAATGCTTACATGCATAAACGAAGGCGACTTATTGATGTATACTACCCATGTACACGCATTGAAGGGTGCCGCCGCCAACATCGGAGCCGTCGACCTTTCAAAAGTCGCACTCGCACTGGAAAAAGCAGGGGCGAGTGGCGATATAGAGTTTATAAAAGAAAACAATGGTTCATTGGTGCGTATGCTTTTACGCTTGATGAATGATATAGACAAAGTTTTGTCAAGCAGAGAAGTCGAACCGGTTAATGACAGCGAAATCATAGGATTTGAGCAACTGAGGGGCGAACTAATCAGACTAAAAGCAGCAGTAGACGATATGGATGTAAGGGTAATTGACGAAATAACCGAGACTCTGCATAAAGCATCGTGTTCCGATGATTTAAAGGACACAATAAAGGAAGTATCCAGGTATATATTGATGTCTGAGTTTGACGAAGCATCAGAACTGTTGGAATCATTATTAAGCAGCGAGTAGGCGCCTTACCATTGAAAGCGATCTTATAAAAGCGAACTTATTCGAAGAGAAAACAGCCTGTCAAGAGTGCGGGATGTGCAGGAGCAGCGAGAGCAAGGAGAAAATATGGAAGTTAAACAATGTGATTTTTGCAGAAAGCCATTTCATAGCTATGGCAGCAAAATATGCGCAGATTGTCTGATGCTGCTTGATTCAGCATGGTTCTTGATCAGGGACTATCTTTACGAACATGGTGACGCCGGTATTGAGGAAGTTTCTCATGCAACAAGGGTGTCTAAAAAATACATCATGTATCTGCTGAAAGAAGAGCGGCTTCTGGTTGGTGATGATAAAGGAGACGTTGGTGGATTCTTAAGATGCGAGTCATGCAAGAAACCCATCAGAACAGGCAGAATGTGCGAAAGCTGCAAGAACCAGATCATCTCGGAGATGAACGAAAGCATCAGCGCAATCAGTGTACCGAAAAAGAAAGTAAAGGAAGTGGAAGAGGAAGAATCCATGGACGGCGTCGCAAAATTATCACTAAAAGGTCGGTAAGGATTATAATTCAATGATATATGATCTTATTATAATAGGTGCGGGGGCTGCAGGACTTTTCGCTGCAGCCAACGTACCTTTTGACTGGAAAACGATGGTTCTTGAGAAAACAGATAAACCGGGACAAAAGCTGCTTCTGGCAGGAAGTGGTCAATGCAACTTGACAAATAACGAATCGATCAAGACGTTTCTTACCCGCTACGGCGAAAACGGAAAGCGCTTGCGTCCTGTGCTGTTTCCTTTTTCTAATATTGCGCTAATGGAATACTTCGAGCAGCTTGGTTTGCCGCTGACAGTCAGGGAAGATGGAAAAGTATTCCCGGCATCCATGAAGAGTAAAGACGTACTTGATCTTTTGCTCCGTCTCGGTCGCGAACGTGACGTAGTCTTCCGCTACAATACAGGAGTAACGGACATCGCTTACCGGCACGAGGGGGAAACAAGCGGATTTACACTCCGGACGACAGGCGGATCATATCGATCGAAACGTGTGCTTGTTACAACAGGCGGTGCATCTTATCCCGGAACCGGCTCGGACGGCACTTTTTTTGCATGCCTTGAGCGGCTTGGACTAAACCTTGTCCCGCGGCATCCTGCACTGACGCCGATTTTTGTCCATGGATATCCCTACAGCAATCTTTCCGGACTCACATTATCAAGCACAACCATAGAGATTGCGAAAAATGACAGCAACACTCCCCACAAAAACAAGTCCCACGCCAACACTCCCCACGAAAACAAGTCCCCTCAAAAAAACAAGCCCTCTCCAAAGACTCATGGGAGTTTACTTTTTACACATAAAGGATTTTCAGGACCTGCAGTTTTGATGATCTCACGCTATGTGACACAAGGAGACAGATTGTCTATAAGTTATCTGCCTGACATTACATACGATGATTTGCGAAAAAAGTTGTTACATAAAGCAGCAGAAAGCTCCAGGCAGATAATATCAGTATTAGAAACAACGACCGCCCTGCCACGCAGGTTTCTTGAAAACATTTGTTATTCCAACAAGATAGCAAAGGACAAAAAGGCATCTCGTTTGACCGGGCACGAGATGGGGATATTAGCTAAGCGACTTACCACCGAATCATATGAAATCAGCGGCAAAGGAGGGTTTTCAGACGCAATGACCACTGCAGGTGGCGTGAGTCTGGATGAAGTAGATCTGCGTCGTTTGGAGGCGAAAAACTATCCGGGACTCTACTTTGCCGGAGAGGTGCTTGATGTTGACGGAGACACGGGCGGATACAACTTGCAATTTGCATTTTCATCAGCAATTTGCAGCATAAAATCAATGCAAAATAAAGGGTAGGAAAAGAATATGAAACTATTCAATTACAATTGATTACAAAAAGATGTCAAAACGGTTGACAATTGTAACCGTGAGTGCTATAATGATTTCCCAAGATAGGAGTATAAATGCGAAAAAGTCGCTAAATACTAAGGAGAAATCATCGTGAGTTTTAGGTTACAAAAGGTAATATTTTTAATAATAGTTATTTGTTTGTTAATAAGTCTTGCACCAATGACAACAGCATCGGCAGGCACATTCCAAACGACCGACTCGGTAAGACTCCGTTCAGAGCCTTCAACCGAGGCAGACGTTATCACTGTCGTTCATCCCGGAACAAGTGTGGAAGTACTTGATCATGATCCGGCAGGATGGTCAGTTGTAAAAGTAGGTAACTCAACAGGCTTCATCCGTTCAGACTTTCTTATATTTCCAATAAATGGTACGGCCACATTCCTCACAACTGCCGGAGTTAATGTCAGATCGAGTGCATCAACTTCATCTGAAGTACTCAAAGCAGTCATTGAAGGAACAAGTGTAGAAGTGAGTGAACACGACCCGGCAGGCTGGTCAAAGGTAAGTGTAGAAGGAACATCCGGCTACATCAGATCAGACTTTCTGACCCGTGGTGGTGATGGTAGCGCAGCTTTAGCAGTTACATCAACAGGGACGACTGCAGAACCGGAAGCGGCAGCGGTCATAGGAACGCTCAAAACCACCGGCTCGGTAAATTTAAGAGAGGGAGCATCGACCGACGATGAAATCATCAGATCCCTTTCAGAAGGAACAAGTGTCGAAATACTGGAAAACGAGTCGAACGGCTGGTACAAAGTAAGGCATAACGACACAGACGGCTATATACGAGCAGACCTGCTTTCGGAATCAGGAGCACCTGCTGAAGCAAAGTCACTCAGAACAACAGGCACGATAAACCTAAGATCCGGACCATCGACCACAACCAGTATAATAAGGACACTTTCAGCAAACACCAGCGTAGAAGTGCTGGAGGAAAGATCAGACGGATGGTCGAGTGTAGTTCACAACGGAACAAGTGGTTACATAAAGTCAGACTTATTATCGGAATCATCCTCTCTGGGAGCCGGAAAGCTTCAAAGAACCGTAACAAGCGTAAACTTCAGATCAGGGCCCTCAACAGGTCATGAAACAATTACTCAACTATCAGCAAACACCACGGTACAGTTGTTGGAGCAACTGTCAAACGGATGGTCGAGAGTCAGTCATAACGGTAGAGAAGGCTATATTAACTCGAAACTGCTTGGAGCAGGATTCAGTCCTGTCGAACTTTTAGACTGGGCTACAGGTAGAACTGTATTACCGCGAGGTCGTGATATTCGGGTCACTGACATCAGAACAGGGATATCATATAATATAAGGGTTCTGGCATTGGGCAATCACGCAGACGTAGACACAGCATCACAAGCAGACACCGACGCAAAACTCAGAACCCGTAACGGAGTATGGTCGTGGACAGCACGACCCATATGGGTCACAGTAGGCGATCGATCATTTGCGGCATCTATAAACGGAATGCCACATGCAGGCAGTTCCGTCAACGGAAACGGACTAAACGGACACTTCTGCATGTATTTCAGCGACAGCAGATCACACTCAGCAAGTGACTCCAGTTCATACGTCAGGAACTTGCGAGCGGCAGTTGTCGAAGCATACGAAGCAAGACCACGATAGTAATTACCACGATATTGAATTCGCAACACTCTTAAATCCCTTTGGAGACCACAGCCTCCGGTCTTCAAAGGGATTTTTCTTATCCGTTACAACTAGTTACAAAAGGGTTGCAAAACAGGTTGACTTTTACCGGTCTGAATGCTATAATTACATTGCAGAAAAGTATCAAACCTGTAGTTGAACGAAGGAGAGAGTATCGTGAATATAAGATTGCAAAAGATAATCTTTTTAGTAATCGTCATATGCCTGATGCTAAGCCTTGCACCAACGACAACTGCATCAGCAGGTACATTCCGCACGACAGACTCGGTAAGACTAAGATCAGAAGCCTCAACAGAAGCAAACGTAGTCACAGTCGTACAAGCAGGAGCCAACGTGGAAGTACTGGATCATAACCCCGCCGGATGGTCCAGTGTAAAAGTAGGAAACTCGACCGGCTTTATCCGCTCGGACTTTCTCAAATTCCCGATAAGCGGAACAGCCACATTCCGCACAACATCCGGAGTCAACGTCAGATCAAGCGCATCAACGACATCAAATGTACTATCAACAGTCATTGCGGGAACAAGTGTCGAAGTGAGCGAGCATGACCCGGCCGGTTGGTCAAAGGTCAGTGTCGGCGGAAAATCGGGCTATATAAGATCAGACTTCCTGACCCGCGGAGGAGATGGAAGTGCAGCACATACAACAGTAGTAGCATCAGCATCAACTGCCGTAGGAACGCTCAGAACCAAAGGATCTGTCAACTTACGAGCAGGAGCATCGACCGACGACAGAATACTAAGAACCCTATCAGCAGGGACAAGTGTTGAAGTGTTGGAGAATCAAGCAAGCGGATGGTCAAAAGTAAGACACAACGGCACAGACGGATTCATACGTTCCGACCTGCTGTCGGACTCAGGAGCAGCCGCAGCCACATCTACAACACTCAAAACAAATGGCACGGTCAATCTCAGATCAGGACCGTCGACCAATAACAGTATAGTAAGAACACTAACTCCCGGAACAAGTGTCGAAGTACTGGAAAACCAATCAAACGGGTGGTCAAGAGTCAGGCAAAACGGCACAGACGGATTCATTAGGTCGGATTTGATATCAGCCGCAGGCTCCGGAGGAACAGGATCGACTCTCAGAACCTTAACAGGAGTCAACTTTAGATCCGGACCATCAACAGGTCACAGCAAACTCAAGACTCTGGCGGTCAACACCTCTGTCGAGGTTTTAGAAAACCAATCGAACGGCTGGTCAAGAGTCAGACACGACGGCACCGAAGGCTTTATCAAAACGGAGTTTCTGGGTACCGGAATCAGAGCCGTCGAAGTTATTGAATGGTCAGATGCAAAGAGAGTAATACCAAGAGGACGTGACCTGCGTGTTGTTGACGTCAGAACAGGTATAGCATACAACGTTAGAGCATTCTCCTTGGGCAATCATGCCGATGTTGACCCTGTTACACAATCAGACACAGATGCAAAAAACAGAACACGCAACGGAGTATGGTCATGGACACCGCGCCCCGTATGGGTCACGGTAGGAGAGCGCACATTTGCAGCAGCGATAAACGGAATGCCGCATGCAGGCAGCTCAATCAGCGGCAATGGACTGAACGGACACTTCTGTCTGCACTTCAGAGGCAGCACATCACATACCAGCAATAGTGAGTCGCTTGTAAGAAACATGCAAAACGCGATCACAGAAGCATATGACAAGAGACCGCATTAATTTGAAAAAGAATATAAAAAAAATCGCACCGATTGCTCTATTCGTAGCAGTAATAGCGATAGTTGTAGTACTGACAAGATTCGGCAGTGAAAAAAACGAAAACGTACTACCGAATAACGACACACCGGACATACAGGCAACACCTGATGCAAAACCGGTTGATCATGGTGAGACCTCAGGTTTTCAGGACAACAACATCGACCTTTTTGCAGTTGAAGGTTTGGAACAAAATGAACCGGACCCCAACAGTCCGGCAACCTTTGAAATAATATCCGCTACCGAACTGGTAGCGGATATCCGTATTGGATGGAGTCTCGGCAACACACTTGACGCTCACGGCGGACCCGAAGGCTTCGCCAACCTCGGCGACGGCATTTATGCAAACACAACAGTAACAGAGATGGAAACAGGGTGGGGAAGACCCGTTACAACGATCGAGCACTTTACTGCAGTCAAAGAAGCTGGATTCAACGCTATCCGCATTCCCGTCACCTGGTATAAAGCCTGCGACGAAGACCTCAACATACGTGAAGACTGGATGGCAAGAATCAAAGAAGTCGTTGACTATGCGGTAGCAAACGATATGTATATACTCCTAAACACACATCACGACAATATACTTTTCGGCATCCTTGACAGTGAGATCGAGGACTCAATAAAAGCAATGGAAAAAATATGGGAGCAGATAGCGGTTACATTCAGGGATTACAATGAGAAACTGGTCTTTCAGGGCTTAGGCGAGCCAAGGACTGCAGGAAGCCCGGCGGAATGGAGAGGCGGCACACCCGAAGAACAAAACAATCTGAATATACTCAATCAAGTTTTCGTAGACACAGTGAGAAACACAGGCGGCAACAACGCAGAACGTGTACTGCTCATACCCACATATGCCGCTTCAGCGAACGAAGTCGCACAAAGAGCGCTTGTTATGCCGGAAGACACGGTTGAAGACCGACTCGTTGTATCCTTACACTTCTACGAACCGTGGGCATTTGCGCTAAGAACAGGCGAGGGCAGTGAGAAGGATTGGAGCATCAATAATAATAACGACACAGCCCCGATCAAACGCCTTGTAGATCTTGCTTATGATATTTTTGTCAGCAAAGGAATACCGGTTATCATCAGCGAAATGGGTGCGATAAACAGGGACAATCTCGAAGCAAGAGTAGCTTGGGCGGAGTTTTACACATCATACGCAAAATCAAAAGGCATGCCCTGCATCTGGTGGGACAACGGAAGCTACTGGGTCCTCCGACAAAGAGAATGGGGCTGGGAACAAACCTT
>Ga0123356_10005713_pt1 | contig 12635 bp, 11 predicted proteins | sample TergutEmb28metaG_2_FD_92546 | JGI IMG/M metagenome (GOLD analysis project Ga0123356, IMG submission 92546) | Embiratermes neotenicus P3 segment gut microbial communities from Petit-Saut dam, French Guiana - Emb289 P3 | ecosystem: Host-associated > Arthropoda: Insects > Digestive system > Gut ... | reverse complement strand
ACTCGTTAACTTCCATATTTATAATTTTTTCCGCAAAGTTATCATCCAGAAAACCTGATAAAGAGCACCCCTTTGGGCATGGACGCTGGGAGCAGATTTCTTCTATGTTCATTGCATTTATTTTGGGAATAATTGCTTACGATTTTTTTATTAATTCCATAGAAAGATTTCAGAACAGAGAAAGTGTCGTTTTTGGAACGCTTGCAATTGTCGTTACAGCCGTATCGATTGTTATAAAAGAACTGCTAGCTCAATATGCGTTTTATCTTGGGCGTAAAACAGACAATGTAATTATTAAAGCGGACGGCTGGCATCATCGTTCGGATTCATTGTCATCGATAGTGGTTTTGATAGGTATAATAATTACAAAATTTACAGATCAATTATGGTGGATGGACAGCGTTCTTGGAATATTCTGCGCATTAGCAATATTCTATGCGGCTCTTCAGATAATGAAGGAATCCATAACCAAGCTGCTTGGCGAAGAGCCCGACCCTGATTTAATAAAAAAAATTGATGCAGAAGTAAGGAATATACACAAAGATGATTTGCAAATACATCATTTGCATCTGCATAACTATATTTCGCAGAAAGAGCTAACCCTGCATATCAAACTTGACAATAAAATGACTATCGAAAAAGGACATAAAATCGCAAGCGACATAGAAGACATGATTAGGGAAAAATTTAATATAGAAGCGACAACTCACATTGAACCCCTAATTGAAAAGGCGAAATAACAGCATTTTTTACACTCTCAGTTTAACCAAATTTTAACAATTCATTCATATTTTACTAACCTAGTAAATTTACTCTTTTCTTAATTATTTGCTTAAGGAGTAAATTATGAAGATTAGAAATTATGCAAACCTGGTTTGCGCAGTGTTGTTTATGACAGTATTTGCTTTAACAAGCGCATTTGCAGCCGGCGGTGCTGAGCAGAGCGGAGCAGCAGCTTACACAATCGAAGTTGGCGGTTCTACATCAGTAACCCCATTAATGGAATTGTTTGCAGCTGAATATGCAAAAGTAAAGCCAAATATCAAGGTAAACATTAACGGAACAGGTTCTGGCGACGGAATCACAAATGCGGGAGCAACTTACCAGATTGGTATGTCAAGCCGTGAGCTCACCCCAGCCGAACAGGGCAGAGGTTTAAGAGCTGAAGTTGTAGCTATTGACGGTATTGCAGTTATCGCTAATAGAAACAATGCAGTAGCAAACCTTACAGTAGAACAGATTCGCGGTATTTACACAGGAACTATTACAAACTGGAATCAGGTTGGCGGAAGAAACGCGGCTATCGCAGTTGTTAGCCGTGAAGAAGGCTCCGGTACAAGAGGCGCTTTTGAAGAACTGGTTGGTTTCCAGGGCAGATTACTTGCTAATGCAAATCAGTTAACAAGCACAGGCGCAATCCTTGCTAACATTGCACAAAACCCCGATGCTATCGGTTATATTTCACTTGGTTCTGTAAATGACACAATCAAGGCTATTTCTGTAGCAGGAACAGCAGCAACTCCAGAAAACGTAAAAGCAGGCCGTTATCAGATAGCACGTCCTTTTATCGTTTTAACAGGAAACAATGTTCATGCAGAAAGCAAAGCATTTGTTGAATGGATGCTCAGCTCCGCAGGTCAGACAATCGTAAGCAGAAGCTGGATTACCGTTCGTTAGCAAAGTCGATTACTTTGCTAACGAACTTTGCATTTTCTCGGACTAAAGTCCTGTGAAAATGCGGATTTTTAGAAGTTATTCAGAAACTGAAGTTTCTGAATAACAGAAGGAATTGTCTACATGAATCGTAAATTTACAGATGTTTTCTTTAAACATTTGGTCAGCATTGTAGCTCTCTTTTCCGTATTGGCATTGGGAGCTATTTTGCTGTTTGTTTTTGCTCAGGGTAGCATGCCTTTCTTTACATCTACCGCATCCGGTATACGGCTTGTTTGTCAGCGGATCGATGAAATTACCGTAAACGGAACTACCTATATAGATCACAGTACTTTTATTTATCTTCCCAAAAATACAGATATTATTTCCATTAGTTTTCCCTCTTCTGACGGAATAGAAACCCTCGAAATTAAAATTGATAATAACGAGAAAGATCCCGAAAAGATCCTTTCCTTTACATATAACGGAGATGCAACTATTACATATCCTGAAGGCTATGTTTATACAGTAAGCTGGCCCGCTTTTATTGCTGCGCTTGAAAAAAGAATACACGTCATTCTTCCGGAGCCGCCGTATGGCTTTGGAAAATTTATAAGCGGGCTTGAATGGCGTCCAAGCAGAGATAAGGTTTACGGCATCTTTCCCATGATCGCAGGAACTTTGCTTGCTAGTTTTGGAGCTATTCTTCTTGGAGTGCCAATCGCATTGTTGTGCGCGCTTTTCATGGCGGAGTTCCTTAAACCAAAACCTGCAGGCATTGTCCGTGCAGGCGTTGAACTGCTTGCAGGTATTCCTTCTGTCGTGTACGGATTCTTTGGGCTTATGGTAATTGTTCCGTTTGTCCGCAATGCTTTTGGAATTTCTTCGGGCAATACGCTTCTTTCCGCCATAATTGTATTGGCATTAATGATATTGCCTACCATTATCACGATTGCCGAAACATCGCTGCGTGCAGTTCCAATTTCTGTAAGGGAAGCAAGTCTTTCTTTAGGAGCGAGCAAAATGCAGACAGCCTGGAAAGTAGTTCTGCCTCATGCAAACTCAGGAGTTATTGCAGGAGTTATTCTTGGCATATCACGTGCGGTTGGCGAAACCATGGCAGTTATTCTTGTTGCGGGTAACTCGCCGCAGTTAACAATTAATCCTTTAGCGAGTATAAGAACATTAACCTCGACAATCGCCATGGAGATGGGATATGCATCGGGCAGGCATAGCGAAATGCTGTTTTCGATTGGTGTTACACTGTTTTCGATTATTTTGATTTTAAACAGTTTAATCTTGTGGTATCGAAGAAGGATGGACGCCCAATTAGGCACTGCGTAGCAGTGTGGATGAATAAAGTAGCGCGGCGTGGCGCACGAAAAAAGTAAAAGGATGGAAAAAGCGCGAAGGTTTTAACCTGAGTAGCGCGCCCAGGAATTATGAAGCATTTAATTAAGAGAAAAATTTTTGATGGTTTGATGTACGGCTTTATGGCGTTTGCATCTGTCGCTGTTATTATTGCCCTTCTCTTTATTTTAATTTACATATTTCGTTCGCAAGCTGGTTATCTTAACCTGTCTTTCCTTACCAGCGCCGAAGCAGGTATTCTGCCAATGATAGTAACAACTCTTTATGTTGTTCTGGTTTCTATTGCGATTGCTTTGCCTGTAGGTTTAGCCACAGCAATTTTCCTAAACGAATACTCTGGTAATTCTCCGTTTATTAGAATCTTACGGCTTGCTATAGAAACTCTTGCAGGAATACCTTCGATTGTTTATGGTCTTTTTGGTCTTCTTTTGTTTTGCCGAATGTTAAACTTTGGTCAGTCCATTATTGCAGGCTCTTTAACATTGAGCATTATGATATTACCTGTAATTATAAGAACTACAGAAGAATCGCTAAAATCGATCCCTGATTCTTTTAGAGAAGGATCTCTTGCGCTAGGCGCTACAAAGTTTCAGACTACAGCGTTTGTTGTGCTGCCTTCGGCGCTTCCCGGGATTTTAACTTCTGTAATTCTTGCCATTGGCCGTGTTATCGGTGAATCAGCTCCTGTACTGCTTACAGTAGGCCTTACCAAAAACATGCCGCGCAGTATTTTTGAATCCGGCAGAACGCTTACCATTCATCTTTATTATCTTACAAGCGAAGCGGTACGCCCCGAAGACTTTGGCATTGCCTTTGCAACCGCCTCTGTGCTGGTTATCCTTGTTGTGATGATCAATACAGCAACAAAAATTCTTACCCACAATTTCAGAAAGAAACTGGGAGACATTGTATGAAAAGGAAACCGATATGAGCGATAAAAAAATAGATGTTCAAAACCTTGATCTTTTTTACGGTGATTTTCAAGCTCTTATTAACGTCAATTTTTCGATAGAAAAGGGCGATGTAGCTGCGCTTATTGGACCTTCTGGCTGCGGAAAATCGACATTTATAAGAATTTTAAATCGCATGAACGATCTAATTCCTTCGTGCCGTATTACAGGCAAAGTGCTGCTTGATGGACAGGATATATACAGCGGTATGGACGTAACAGAACTCCGCAGCCGTGTTGGAATGGTTTTCCAAAAGCCGAATCCGTTTAACATGACTGTTTTTGACAATGTAGCTTATGGACAGCGGATGCAAGGCATTAAAGACAAGAGAGTGCTAGCAGATATTGTAGAAACTTCACTTAAAAAAGCGGCTCTTTGGAATGAAGTTAAAGACAGATTAAAAAAACCGGCTCAGGCTTTATCCGGCGGACAGCAGCAGCGTCTTTGTATTGCAAGAAGCATAGCTATGGAGCCGGAGATTATCTTAATGGACGAACCTACATCCGCTCTTGATCCGATAGCTACAGGCCGTATCGAAGAGCTAATTGGAGAATTAAAGAAAGAATATAGCATTATTCTGGTTACTCATGCGATGCACCAGGCATCCAGGGTAAGTAATAAAACAGCTTTTTTCCTATTAGGCGAATTAATAGAGTATAATAATACTAGAGAAGTTTTTACAAACCCGCAGGATAAGCGGACAGAAGATTATATTTCTGGTAGATTTGGTTAATAGGGGGATGATATGGAAACTAGAAAGTTTTTTTCGGAAGAATTAAGCCGATTACGGCAGGATGTTTTGGCTATGGCGACCAGGGTAGAAGAAAACCTTGGCAAAGCGCTTACTGCGCTTAGGACACGTGACTCTGATCTTGCAAAGCAAGTGCGTGCCAGTGATTCAGAGGTAGACACCCTTCAGCTGCGAATCGAAGATGATGCAGCTATAGTAATAGCTACACAACAGCCTGTGGCGCGCGACCTGCGGGAAATGGTAACTATTTTTAAACTAACCAGCAATATCGAAAGAGTAGGGGATCATGCTGTTCACCTTGCAAGAGCTGCAAAGAAACTTGCAAAGACTGGTGATTCTCCTTTTAGAGCGCAGGAACATTTAGAAAAAATGGCAGAGACAGGTCAGTTAATGCTTCGTGCTGCAATTTCTGCTTACATGGCTCAGGATTCCAAAGCAGCAAGAAAAGCTGCTTCAATGGACGATAAGATCGATGCAGAACACAAAGAACTTACAGAGAATATTTTAAAAGTTATGAAAAAAAATCCCGACCTTCTTAAAGGCGCGCTTCAGATTCTGCAAACTTCGAATCAGCTTGAGCGGCTTGGGGATCATATTACCAATATTTGCGAGGCTATTATTTATATGGTTGAGGGAAAACACGAGGAGTTAAATGAGTAAAGCTGTAATTCTAATCATCGAAGATGATCCTGCTATTCAAGAATTACTGTCTCATACTATGTCAAGGGAAGGCTGGAAACTTCTGCAGGCAAGGACAGGTGAGGACGGACTTAAAATATTAAAAACTAGAAATGTAAATTGCATTCTGCTAGATATTATGCTGCCAGGTATGGATGGGTTAAAAGTCTTAAAGAAAATAAGAGAAATTAATCAATGTAAAAATATTCCTGTCATTATGACAACTGCAAAGGGCGAAGAGACTGATATTGTCACAGGTCTTGAGCTTGGCGCAGATGATTATGTTGTTAAGCCGTATAGCCCTAAGGTGTTAATTGCACGTGTTCGCGCAGGACTTAGACGGCAGGAAGAAAGCGAACAATCACCTTCTGTTACAGTTTGGCAGCAGGGAAGCCTTAAGCTGGATTCTGCTCGTCACACTGCATTTGACGGTGACAAACCGCTGGATCTTTTTGCGACAGAGTTTGCGCTTTTAAAACACTTTTTGTCAAATCCTGAAATTGTTTTTTCTCGTAATCAAATTATCGCGGCAATTCGCGGATCGGATTATCCTGTTACAGATCGTTCTGTTGATGTGCAGATACTGGGTTTGCGGAAAAAACTTGGTAAATCCGGAGATATGATCGAAACAATACGCGGTGTAGGCTACAGATTCAGAATACAGGAGTAAAAAAATGACAATATTTAAAAAAAGTCTGCTTACGCTTGGATTTGCAGTTATTGGTTTTGCATCTGTTTTTGTAATTTCTATTTTAATATTTATGAATTCTCTTTACTATGAAGTAAACACTGCAGGATTGGAAAATACTGCAAAAACATTAATAACCTCAATTGGCGAAGATTATATTGTAGAAATATTCGAAAAGTACAGCAGCGATGATTTTAATTTTATTCAAGAAGACATTATGCTCCCTGTAAACGCTTCTCATGCATATCGTCTTACCCTAATAGATATGAGAGGCAACGTTTTATACGATTCTCATGTAACTAGCGGACTTGTAAACCACATAGATCGCGAAGAAATTACAGCGGCAATGGAAGGCAGAGAAGCAAGCGCAAGACGTAATTCGATTAGTACAAGAATGGAACGCATTTATTATGCGCTGCCTGTTTTTAACAATGAAAATAATACAATAGGCGTATTTAGGCTTTCTCTTTCTATTCCAGGGTTTGGGATAAGAGTTTCTCCGATTATTTTTCCATTTGCTATTTTTGTTATTGTAATTATTATTGCCGCTTTTTGGGCAATTTATATATATTCACGCTCTCTGTCTTCATCTCTTAAACGGCTTGTAAGTATTATGCAAAGAGGCGCTCCTCTTTTGTCGGGTACTGAATCAGGAGAACCAATTGCACCTGAATTTATGAGCTTGGAAAGAGCATTAAGAGCAATGTCGGAAGAATTAAATGTCCGTTTTGAACATGCTAAATCCGAAGGCAGCCGCCTGGAAGCGATTCTTAACGGAATGTCCGAGGCGGTTTTTGCAATGGATTCTTCGCTTAAACTGCATTTGGTAAATCCAAAAGCTAGAGAGCTTTTTCATCTTGGAAGCAGCGATATAAAAACCGCTTCTTCAGGAAATGCGATGACCTTACTGGAAGCAACCCGCTCAACAGAACTTGTAGAAATGGCAAAGAAAGTAATTTTAAGCGGCGCTCCCTTAGAAACCGAATTAACTCTTCATGCGGGAGCAGAAAAGTTTTTCCTGGTTTATGCTTCTGCGCTTAGTGACAATAACGGTCTTGTGCTTGTGCTTCAGGAGATCACGCGTCTTGTAAAACTGGAAAGAGTTAGAAAAGATTTTGTTGCCAATGTATCGCACGAATTGCGTACTCCCATTCAGCTTATTAAGGGTTTTTCTGAAACTTTGGTTGATGCTATAGCTGAAGGAGACAAACAGCAGATAACTCACTTTTTGGAAATTATCCGTAAAAGCGCAGGTACAATGGAAAACCTGACAAACGATTTATTAATACTGGCTGACCTGGAAAATAATTCCGGTAATGTCCGTGATATGGAAGAATTATACATTTTGCCGTTAATTAAAGAGGCTGTCGCTTCTATTGAGCCTCAGGCAAAAAGAAAACAAATAGAAATAATTATTGAATGCTCTGATGATTTAAAAGCAAATCTTTGCGGTTCTTTTATTATTCAGGCTTTGATCAATTTAATTGACAATGGCATTAAATATTCTTCTGCCAAGTCAAAGCTCTGGATAAATGTTTCTTATAAAAACGACATGTTAAGATTTGAGGTGCGGGATAAAGGTATTGGCATACCTGCTGAACATTTGGAAAGAATATTCGAAAGATTTTATCGGGTAGATAGAGCAAGAAGCAATGAAGCGCAGGCTGGGTTTACAGGCGGAACAGGACTTGGACTTTCCATCGTTCGGCATATCACTCTATTGCACAAGGGATATACCGAAGTGGAAAGCCATGTCGGTGAAGGATCAGTTTTTATTATTAATATTCCTCGTCTTCTTCGTTAACAATTTCCAGAAGTTCGACAGAGAAAATTAATGTAGAATAAGGCGGGATAATACCTTGAATACCATCACTGCCGTAACCTAAATCTGATGGAATATAGAATTTATAAATACTTCCAACGCCCATTAGTAATAAGCCTTCTGACCAGCCTGGAATTACATACTGTAATGGAATAAAAGCTCCGCCTTCTTCTATAGAGCTGTCAAATGGTCTTCCATCTACAAAAGTTCCCGTATAATTAACCCTAACAACAGAATCCTCTGTTGGTTTTTCGTTTCCTGATTCTTCGACAATTTCATATTGAAGACCGCTTGCTGTAACCAGTACTCCGGGGCGTTGTCTGTTCATTTCAAGGAATTCTGCTTCAACCTGCCTGTTCTCTGTGCCTGTTTTTTCCATTGCGTTGTAAAGTGCGGTTTCTACAATTTCCATTGCTTCATTTTCGCTGAACAAGGTCTGGTTATCTTCCATTGCGTCTCTTAACCCGTCGGCAAAAGCTTTATAATCAAACTCAATACCCATTGAGCCTAAGTCAAAATTTGTACCTATAACCATGCCAAACGCATAACTTACACGTGCTTTTTCGTCAGCATTCTTGTAATCTTCCTGAATGCCTCTTGCGTGCAGAACTACAACCGCAAAGAAAAGACATAAAAAAATAGTTATTTTTCTCATAATTTTTCTCCGTTAATTTGGATTTATCTCTAGAAGTTCAACTTCAAAGATTAATGTAGCAAACGGCGGAATTAATTCTCTTCCGCTCCAGTCTCTCATGCCTTCTTCGCCGTAACCAAGTTCCGACGGAACATAGAATTTGTATTTACCGCCGACTCTCATTAGCTGAAGACCCTCGGTCCATCCGGGAATTATATCATCAAGATTAAATTCTGCAGGAACTCCGCGCGTATAGGAACTGTCAAAAAATTTGCCGTTTGTAAAAGTACCTTCGTAATGAACAAGAACACGATCCAGACTTGAAGGACGAGCTCCGTATCCTTCAGATATTATTTCATACTGCAAACCTGTTTGCGTAATTGTTATGCCCGGTTTTCTTGCGTTTTCTGCAAGGAAAATTACTTCGTCCTGCATTGCAGTTTCCATTTTTAACTCTGTCAAAGCAAATACGGCAGCTTCAATTCTTTCTCTTGCTTCAAATACATCAAAGCGAGGGGTTTTGTTTCTAAAGCCGTCTTTAATACCTTTTAATACTTCATTGTAATCCGGATAAATTTCGGCGCCGATTAAATCTTCTACCAAGCCGGCTCCCACACTTAATCCCAAAGCATAAGAAGTATCTTTATCAAAGTTTTTCTTCTCGGAGGAAGAACCGGAGCCGCCATTGCAGCCTAAAAACGCTACAGCAACTATAATAGCTGTAATTAAATAGATTTTATATTTCATTTTTTTAGTATGGCTTATATATTATTAATTGGCAATAGCATAACCAACTTCTTTGACAGACTGCCAGACTACAAGCCCAATTCTCTCATTTTTAACAAGGCATCCATCGAATTATGTACGCCCAGTTTTTCGTATGCCTGCATTAAATGCCCCTTAACAGTAGGAACTGCAAGACCTGTGATTTTGGCAATTTCCTGATTCTTGTATCCTTTTGCAAGCAAGTCCACCATTTTCTTTTGCTGTTTTGATAGTTTTACAGGTTTGCCGCTCTTCTTAAAAACAGCTGTAATGCCTTTGTATTGTTTAGCCATATCGTGCGCGGCAAGCAGAACTTCTGTCACGTAAACTCTGTTAAGGCTGCCTGAATAATTATCACTGCTAATTATAGTAGAAATTCTTTTAAGTATTGGCAGTACAGCCGCGCCTTCATCCGCAACTATTCTGATTAAACTCCTTCCCTGTAATTCCAAAAGAGATTCTTCCAGATTTGAGACAGCTTCTGTACGGCTTCCTGCAACCCAGTCAAGACAGGCTTTAAGTGTTTTGGCTTCTGCCAAATCCAGCGGCCGCCTGTAAGCATTTGCAAATTTGATTATCCTGTCAATTAAAGCCGATGCTTTTGCGCCTTTACTAAGTACGATGTATGCGCGAAGTGTTGTAAAATATTGATAAATTTTATAAAGCGGAACATTGTCTTCTTCTGTTACAAAATAATTTTCAAGCCATGATTCAGCCGCGCTTTTTTCTGCGTCCATCAGGCGTATCTTAGTTTTAAAAGCTAAAAAGTTACGTTCCAAAAACCTTGCGCCGGAACGTTCTATATATTTTTCTGTTTCTGCAAGCGATTCTTTTAACAGGGTTTCCTTTCCCGAAGCCAGATAAACAGCGCTTAAATGATTATATGCGCAAAATTTAATTTCCGGATCGTTTATCTCTGCCATTAATTCTTTTCCCTGTATTGCGCTAGAGAGCGCTTCTTTTATCTGGTTTTGCTCCAGCAATATACCGGCTAACATGCATGGACGCACTACTTTATACAATTCTTTTAAAAACAGACCAAAAGTTTGATCCAGTTTTTTTAGCGCTCCCTTGTCTGCAAATTCCGAAAGATCCCTTATACTGCGGTGTATAAAAGGAAGCTGAAGAGACAGCGTAGAAACCTGGTATCGTTTGTGCATTCGTACGATAGGCGGCAAAAGGGAATAATCCGACATCAGTTTATTAAGTGATTTTCTGTAATCCACGACAGTTTCCAGAATAACTGTTTCTAAAAGCTGCGGAAATTTTAGCGCAATTGTTGGAAGATGCTTGTTTAGTTTATCCCAGTAATATTCAGAGGATTCGCTGTCGCCCGAAACCCATGCCGCTTCCAGTTGTGATGTGTATAAATACGGATAACGTTCGCATACCGCTTCTGTCAGCGTATTACTGTTATACAATTTGGCAAAGGCGACATAATCGTCAAGGAAAGGGTTAGTGTATTGGTTAAATTCTATAATAACTTTTAAAATAGTCTGTTCGTTTCCGGATAATACAGCATGAAGTCTTGCCATTAAATACTGTTTCGATTTTAAAAAATAATTCGCCGCATTCTTGTGCGCAGCGGTTAAATCCGTGTTAAGTTCTTTTGCCATTGTTCTAAGAAATGCAAGAAAAAGATGATGATAACGGTAAATGTCCTTACCGGCGCGCGAAACAAATGTATTATTTGTGCAAAGTTTCTGTAAAAGTTCAGGCGTATCTTTGCGGTTTGTTAACGCAGCTGCAAATTCTGCTGACATTTCGTCAACTATCGATGTTGTTAACATAAAGTTTCTAATGTCTTTATCCCATGTTTTCCATAGATGCTGCCGTATATATGCTTCAAATGCATATTCTTTTTTTTCAGGTTCGATATGTCCGCTTTTTGCGATTGCGTTTACATTAATAGCAAGCCCGCCTGACGCCATTAAAACAAACCCTGTCTCTTCTTCTGTAAGATTCCATCCCAGGTTTTTATAATGCTGCTTAAGTTCTGTTTCAGAAAATCGCAGTTCTGCAGCTCCCAGTATCGATATGTTTTCGTTTTTAAAAAGACCTTTAAATTCCTGCGGCAGCTCATTGCGTGAAAGGAATAAAACGGTAAAAGACAGAGGCAGTCTTTTTATTACAGCAGGCAGCGATTTTAATATATCTGCGCTTGTAATTAGGTGTAAATCGTCCAGGGTAAGAATATAATGATTTTTATCCTGCCATAATTCTGCAAGAAGGCGCACAGTGAATTCTGCAGGCGAAGATGAAAAAGCAGGATCTTCCAGGATAGCCTGCATGTTTTCATTATCAGGCTGGGTAGAGCATATAACAGAAGATAACAGTTTATAGAAAACCGATGGGATATTGTCATAAGCATCAAGACTTATCCAGAGATTTTGCTGATTTGCTTTTGCTTTATTTAGATTCGTATACAAAAGAGCAGTTACTGTTTTGCCGCTGCCTGCAGGAGCGCCTATGTAAACAAAACGGCCGGATGCGGCTTTTCGCATTTTGTCCATTAATACGGATCTTGGTGCGTAAATTTCTGGAAGAGCCGATGGAGTGCATTTTTCGTTTAGAAATATTGCCATTAACGTAGCTTACTATGCTTATTTGCTAAAAAGCAAGGAAAAACCGATACCGTACTGGTAAAAACACCCGATTTACGCAAATAAGGCGGTTTTATGCTATTTTACCTATTGCGTGGCAATAACTTTATGCCGACAATACTAATAGGGAGAGGATTAATTTTTATGGAAAACAACGATATGAAAAAAATCCTTATTGTAGATGATAACGAGGTTCACCTTGTTATCGCAGAAAACATACTTAAGGGAAAATACAACGTAACTACCGCAAAATCGGGAAAAGATGCATTAATCCTTTTATCTAAAGGGCATGTTCCAAGCCTTATACTATTGGACGTTTTAATGCCAGAGATGGATGGCTGGGAAACCTTTAATAAAATAAAGGGTATTAGTCTTTTAAGAAATGTTCCTATAGCTTTTTTAACATCTTTGGATGGAGTAAGAGAAAAACTGTACGCTTCCAGAATTGGAGCTGCCGACTTAATAACTAAACCTTATGACGGTGAAGAACTGTTAAAAAGAATCGATAAAATGCTCGAAAATAAGGCAGAATCAGCCTCTTAGTACAGTATTAACGGAAAAATAGTTATTTTTACCCCTTTTTTTGAGGCTTGTAATACCCCTAAATTCATGTTAAAATCTCCTATATAACCCACTAAAAAGCAGAGGAAGAAAATGTCAAACAAGAATTATGTCACAATCGAAGGTAACACTGCGGCGGCGCACATTGCGCACGCGCTT
>Ga0123356_10005712_pt1 | contig 12637 bp, 11 predicted proteins | sample TergutEmb28metaG_2_FD_92546 | JGI IMG/M metagenome (GOLD analysis project Ga0123356, IMG submission 92546) | Embiratermes neotenicus P3 segment gut microbial communities from Petit-Saut dam, French Guiana - Emb289 P3 | ecosystem: Host-associated > Arthropoda: Insects > Digestive system > Gut ... | reverse complement strand
TATACCTGCCATGACAGAAACTATAAACGAACAAATCAATCTCACCACCTCCTATCTGTTGCCAGATTGGAGTGCGACAACATAGTTATGGTAGCATATTTGTCTTCAACATTTCAATAATCGTTGCAACGCAGGTCTTTCACACTTTATTGTAGATTTTGCTTAGCACTGCTATAGAAGCAGCGTGCTATCGCCAAACGAGAAGAACCTGTAGCGCTCTTGTATCGCTGCTTTATAAGCATGCAAAGTGTTTTCTCTGCCTGCAAAGGCCGAAACAAGCATGATAAGCGTGCTTTCGGGTAGATGGAAGTTCGTTATAAGCCCGTCAATGCATTTGAACTTATATCCCGGATAGATAAAAATATCCGTAAACCCCGAAAACGCAGAAACAACACCGTTGTCATCAGAGCAGGACTCAAGCACACGACAAGATGTCGTACCAACAGCGATAATACGCCCACCTGCCTCCCGAGTGTGATTGATCACATCCGCTGTATCATCAGAAATAACAAAATACTCGGAATGCATCTCATGATCTTCTATGTTGTCCGTTTTTACAGGTCTGAACGTCCCAAGACCGACGTGCAGCGTCACATAGCAAATCTTTACGCCCTTTGAAGCGATCTCGCTCAAAAGCTCATGTGTAAAGTGCAACCCGGCTGTTGGAGCAGCAGCAGAACCAACCTCTTTTGAGTAAACCGTCTGATAACGCTCAGCATCATGAAGCTCCTCTGTGATGTATGGCGGAAGCGGCATTTTACCCAGCTCTTCCAGCACCTCAAGAAAAATACCATCATATTTAAACTCAATAAGCCGATTTCCGCCAGCCGTTACATCAGTAACAACAGCGGACAACTCCCCATCCCCAAACACAAGCCTCGTCCCGACACCCGTCTTCTTCCCCGGTCGTGTAAGACACTCCCATGAATGCACACCGCAAGAACACGAGTCAGCACCAACATCCCGTAGCAGCACAACCTCGACAGAATCGCCTGTTTCCAATCTGCCAAAGAGTCTTGCAGGCAAAACACGCGAATCATTCAAAACAAGACAATCACCCTCCCGCAAAAGCTCCGGCAACTCGAAAAAGCGGCGATGTGCAAGCTCGCCGGAACGTCGGTCCATGCAAAGAAGCCGCGACAACTCGCGACCATCAAGCGGAGTTTGAGCAATAAGCTCAGGAGGAAGATCAAAGTTAAAATCGCTCTTTAGCATTAGTAATTCACCCTTTTTCTTGAAAAACGAACATGTGTATGATACACTTAACCGTGCAAAATTACAAGCCACACCCATTTTGAAGCGCGGTGAGGAGATGTATTTTCCAATTTCCAAAGCGAGTTTGTGCACGATGAAACCACGGAGAGCAGGAACATTGTACACAATAAGTGCACTTGTCTGAGCGACGAAATTGCTAAAAATACATCTTTGAGCAAAAGCGCACATTAAGGTTACGAGATAGCAGTAATGAAAAAGTACAAAGTAGGAGTAATAGGAGCAACAGGAATGGTCGGCCAGCGATTTGTAACGCTGATCGACGACCACCCATGGTTTGACCTTTGTACAGTAGCAGCAAGCAGCCGCTCTGCCGGAAAAACCTATGAAGAAGCAGTTGCCGGACGCTGGATGATGGAAACACCAACCCCTGAAACAGCTAAAAACCTCACCGTATTGTCTGCAGAGAAAGAAATCGGCAAAATCACCGAATCAGTCGATTTTGTATTCTCCGCAGTTGACATGAAAAAAGACGAAATATATGCACTTGAAGAGGCATACGCAAAAGCAGAATGCCCCGTGGTATCAAATAACAGCGCACATCGCTGGACACCTGATGTCCCTATGATAATCCCGGAAATCAATCCCGAGCACAGTAAAATAATCCCCGAACAACGCAAACGCTTGGGAACTACGCGCGGATTCATCACAGCCAAGTCAAACTGCTCGATCCAAAGTTATGTCCCGGCATTTCACCCGCTAAAGGACGATTTTGGAATAAGCAAAGCACTTATTTGCACTTATCAAGCAATATCCGGTGCCGGCAAAAACTTTGAAACATGGCCGGAAATGGTCGAAAATGTGATACCGTATATCCCTAACGAAGAAGAGAAATCCGAACAGGAACCACTAAAAATCTGGGGCAAAGTCGTCGGAAGCGACATAGTAAACGCGACATCCCCGGCAATAACGACACAATGCATCCGTGTCCCTGCACTGGACGGACACCTTGCAGCCGTGTTCGTGAGCTTTAACAAAAATCCGGATATAGAAGAGATAAAGCATATCTGGAAAGAGTACAAAGGGCTCCCACAAGAACTACAGCTACCCTCTGCACCAAAAAAGTTCCTGCACTACTTCGAAGAAGAAGACCGCCCGCAAACCAGAATAGACTGTATGCTTGAAAACGGCATGGCGATCAGCCTTGGACGCCTGCGCCACGACACGCAATATGACTACAAATTCATCAGCCTCAGCCACAACACACTCCGAGGAGCAGCAGGAGGCGCAGTACTGACAGCAGAACTCCTCTGCGCCGAAGGATATATATAACTGGAAAGGAAAGACAAAACAATGAAAACACCGGTATTTACAGGATCATCAGTAGCAATAGTTACACCATTCAGAAACGGAAAAGTCGATTATAAAAAACTTGGCGAACTTATTGATTTCCAAATTGCAGCAGGAACAGCCGCCATTACCATCAATGGAACTACCGGCGAATGCTCCACAATGACGCTCGAAGAATCCACAGCAACGATCGACTTCTGTGTTAAGCATGTAAATAGCCGTATAAAAGTTATTGCAGGTACAGGCAGCAATGACACCCAGTCCGCTCTTTTCCTTTCACAATCAGCTGAAAAATCTGGAGCAGACGCACTCATGATGGTCACCCCATATTACAATAAAACGACCCAGCGCGGACTCATCAAGCATTTTACATTTCTTGCAGACAGAGTGCATATACCGATAATCATGTATAATGTCCCGCCAAGAACCGGTATGACATTTACAGCCGATACATACATCGAGCTATCAAAGCACCCGAATATAAACGGTGTAAAAGAAGCATCCGGCAATTTTGGACTTATTGCAACAACACTTGCCGCATGCGGAGACAACTTTTTCTTCTGGAGCGGCAACGACGAGGATGTCGTCCCGATGATGTCGCTTGGAGCAAAAGGGATAATCTCCGTGTTTGCCAATATCGCCCCGGACATCGTAGCAAAAACAACGAAGTTCTGCCTGGACGGAGATTTTAAACAAGGCACGGAAATATTCCTCAAACACCTAAACCTGATAAATGCGCTCTTTCTCGAAGTAAACCCGATGCCTGTCAAAGCAGCATTAAACCTAATGGGCAAAGACGTTGGCGAGCCACGTATGCCACTATGCGACCTCGCCCCCGAAAACCTTGAAAAACTCAAAAAAGCAATGACCGCCGTCGGTCTGATATAGGTATAATATGGCTTGAAGGCAGTGTATGGAGTTAAGCTATGATAAAAATCATTCTTGTTGGATGCAACGGATATATGGGACGCGTGGTGACAAACCTCGTCAAAGACGATTCTGCAGTCTCCATTGTAGCCGGAGTCGATATAAACAACCAAAAACTTGATGACTACCCGGTTTACAAAAACCCGGACGAAATCACAGAAAACGCAAGTGTTATCCTGGATTTTTCTATCTCGGCGGCACTCGACAGTTTGCTCGTTTATGCAAAAGCAAAAAAACTACCGCTGATACTATGCGCAACAGGGTACTCACCTGAGCAAATCGACGAAATCGACAAAGCCTCCAAGCAGATTCCGGTTTTTCGCAGCGGCAATATGTCACTCGGAGTAAACCTGCTTATTGACCTTATTCAAAAAGCCAGCTCTGTACTCGGAGAGGATTTCGACATCGAGATAGTGGAGCGACACCATAGACGTAAAGTAGACGCCCCCAGCGGAACCGCTATTATGCTTGCCGATGCAGCCGCATCAGTGTTGCAAACTAAACCGGAATATGTATATGAACGCGAAAGCAAGCGCGAACCTCGCAGCAAGAAAGAGATTGGTATCTCCGCCGTTCGCGGAGGAACGATCGTCGGAGTACATGACGTTATTTTCGCCGGTCAAGACGAGGTTATAGAGTTGCGACACTCCGCAGCATCCAGGGATGTTTTTGCTGTCGGAGCAATAAAAGCTGTAAAATATATCATTGATAAATCTCCCGGCATGTATAATATGAAGGATGTGTTAAATCTGCACTCTGACTGACGATTGGTATTGATTTTCTGCAATTAAGTGATATAATTTTTTGAAGAGGTGATTCTTTTGGACGAAAACAACGTATATATTGATGTAAAAGATGCTTTGAGTCGCATCGGCGGTAGCATGGACCTATATAAAAGACTGCTTAACCAGTTTTCCGGCGGAAATCACATCGACCCGCTTGAAGAAGCTCTTCACACAGGTGCTATGGATGAAGCTTCCAAACTGATACATGCACTAAAAGGAGTAAGCGCAAACCTTTCTCTGATAAAGCTCAGCGAACTGGCAGGCGAGCTTGAGCATAAGGTTAAAAATGGTGCGGATCATTCCGATACATTTCAAGAGCTTAAACATGCATACTTGGAAACTTCACAGCAGATTGCAGACATAATGTAATTCCTATGAGGAGTTTGTGATGGTAACTAATGAAAGAGACCTCATTTTAATAGTAGATGATATTGAGATCAACCGTATTATCCTTCGGGAGATTCTTCAAAATGATTATGATATCATCGAAGCCCCTGATGGACAAGAGGCGCTTGATATCCTTTTTACAGCAGATGGTGAGCCAGCCGAAGCTTTGCCGACTGCTATTTTGCTTGACGTAATGATGCCTAATATCGATGGTTTTCAAGTGTTGGAAAAGATTAAATCAAACGAAGTTACAATGAACATCCCTGTTCTATTCATCACCGCAGCAAACTCGGAAGAAACCGAATCCAGAGGCCTTGTTGCCGGTGCAGCCGACTATATAACAAAGCCGTTTAATCATAATGTTGTAAGAGCTCGTGTTGACAATCACATCAGCCTTGCGCGATACAGCCACAAGCTCGAGCAACTTGTGTTTCAGAAAACTGCAGAAGTCACAAGGACTTATGAATCAACGCTTGAAGTACTTGCCACAATAATCGAATATCGAAACCTCGAATCAGGCGCACATATCCGCCGAACAACACTACTAACAGAAGTGCTTGTCGCTAAAATGATGGAGTGTGAAGCCTTCAAAGCAGCACTTATGGCGGAGAATATTCCATCACTGATCAAAGCATCAGCACTGCACGATATAGGAAAAATAGGTATCCCTGACGGTATCCTGCTAAAACCCGGAAAACTAAATGCCGATGAGTTTAATATGATAAAAACACATACAACTATCGGCAGTCACATAATCGACAGCATTGCTGAAACACTACCCGATAATGACCAATATCTTAAGTATGCAAAAGATATATGCCATTATCATCATGAACGTTGGGACGGTAACGGGTATCCGGGCGGTCTCAGCGGAGATGATATACCACTCGCAGCAAGGATCATATCGATAGTTGACGTATATGACGCACTTGTCAGCCCGCGTTGCTATAAAGATCCTTATTCCCACGATGTATCCATGGAAATAATAACTGATGGGCGCGGCACTCAGTTCGATCCGGATATTGTAGACATACTCCCGGATGTCGCAGATATTTTCCAAAAAATCGAAGAAGCCCACAGAGATTAAATAACTAAAACACATCAAAAACCGACCTTCAGTACAGAAAGGTCGGTTTTTCCAACTTTTTTGGCTTTATTACAAGGCTGTTTAGAAGACAAGGGGACGGTTCAAGACAAGGGGACGGTTCTTTTGTCCTGCCCGGAAGGTAGTAAGACATGGGGACGGTTCTTTTGTCCTGCCCGGAAGGTAGGACAAAAGAACCGTCCCCTTGTCTTATGTTTAGATAGCTAAATCCGGAAACTTTTCTCTGTTGCGGTTTACCATGACATCTACTATACCTACAAGATTTGCTATCTCCGGCTTTGAGAGTTGTGCGTCTGCGCCAACCTCGGCGCCTTTTTTCTGCATATTTTCATCAATCAGTGACGAGAAAATGACAACCGGGATATCCAGGAGTTCCGGGTCGGACTTCACCAGCTTGGTAAGCCTATGACCATCCATACGCGGCATTTCAATGTCCGTAATCAAGCAACTTACCTTTGAAAGAACATTCCCGGGATGGGTCGTCTTGATTCTGCTGATATGCTCCCACGCCTCCTCACCATTGTTGAGGATGGTTATATTATTATACCCTGAAGTTTGCAACGCCTCCATCAGCATCTTCCTGAGAAGAGCAGAGTCCTCTGCAACAACGACCGGGATACTCTCTCTGTCGGCACCCGAGTAAGCAGAAACCGTACTAAGGTCAATACCTGTTTCGGGGCTGATATCAAACGTTATCTTCTCAAAGTCCAAAATGGAGATAATCCTGTCATTTACTTTGGCAATACCGGTGACAACACCCTCCTGCCCGCCGTAGATGATAGAATCCGGCTTCTCAATATCATTCCACGAAATACGGAAAATACTCTCCACAGCATGTACGTGGAACGCAATATTCATTTGATTGAAGTTTGTTATAATGAAAATATCTTTGGTCGAATCCTCAGACTCACCAAGACCCAGATACTTTGATAAATCAACAATCGTATAAACCTCATTGCGCGGTTGGAAAACACCCTCTACACAAGGATGCGCAAGAGGCATCTCCTGCACCTCTTGTATTTGCATAAGCTCTGTTATCTTTGCGACATTGATACCATAGCTGTTGCCCGATATGACAAACTCGAGAATTTCAAGCTCATTCGTCCCTGTCTCAAGAAGGATATTTGTGTCAACTATTCCCACGGTATTCACGCCCTTTTCAATAGTATTCACCTATTATAACAGCTAATCCGCTATTATTGCAATAACGGATTAATTGTTTATAAAAAGTTAATATTCACATAAATTAATACGTTTCAGCTCCAAACTGTAGTCAGGCGAGTACAATTGCGTTTTTAAAGCGTAGCCATGGACGGCGGAGCGACGGGAGTTATGCGCAGGACGCGCATACGAGCGAAGAAAATGCAGTTGTACCGGCTGACGGTGTTAATTGCATAAATACTGCTTCGAGCGCAAGCGCACTGAGCACTAAAAATACATCTCCTAGCGCAAGCGCACCGCAGTCTTTCGTCTGCAGTCTTTCTTACTGACAGCCATCTAGCTATTGATGATATCAGTGATTCTTACACCATAGTTATCATCGATGACGACGACCTCGCCACGCGCTATTAATTTCCCGTTCACTACGATCTCTACAGGATCACCCGCGATCTTATCAAGAACGATGATAGTACCAAGATTAAACTCGAGAATCTCGCTAATCTCCTTTTTCGCTCTACCTAGCTCAACACTCACTTGAAGTGGAATGTTGTATACCAGATCGATACTCTTGGGTTCGCCTGCGGGACCCGGGGTGTCAAAAGCTTGAAATTGCATAGGATGCACGTCTACAACACGTCCTTGTCCAGCCATCGGGGGAGGCTGTTGATACGGCATTTGCGGATATGCCGGATATGGTTGCTGAGGATAAGGCTGCTGCGCATATGGATCTGCCATTGGCGGTTGCTGAGGATAAGGCTGCGCAGCTTGCGGAGGAGGCGTGGGAGGAGCTGCAGCTGCAGGAGGAGGAGGCGGTGCTGCTGCAGCGGGTGGTGGGGCTGCGGCTGCAGGAGGAGGCGGTGCTGCTGCAGCGGGAGCCGCTGCTTCGCCACCGGCACTGACCTCCATAAATTGTTTTGCAAATTTACGACTCTCCTCATAAGGAGCAAGTTGAATTAGTTCACTCTTGAGCAAACCTTCTATTTCCATATCAAAACTGATTTTTGTGACTTTATCCATGTCGCCAAGTAAAGAAGCGACATCAAACCCGGCTTCGACCGTTGTGCTCTTTGGCGGAGCAATATCTATCGGCGTGCCAAGCAGCTTTGCCAGCGAAGTGGATGAAGCACCCATCATCTGGTTCATTATCTCGCTCATAGCACTCAGATGCATTTCATTGAGCTCGATAGGCTCTTCGACAGTACCATCGCCGCCCATTAACAAATCAGTAATAAGCGCCGCATCTTCAATCTTCAGCACCAGTAGATTTGTGCCGGTAATACCTTGTGTATACTCAATCGTAGCTACTACAAATGGAACCTTATATATTGAAAGAACATCCTTTGAGTCAAACACCCTGACTCTTGGTGTTGTAATGCTCACTCTTCTGTCAAGAAGGGTGTACATCGTCGTAGCGACCGCTCCCATGCTTATATTTCCGATTTCTCCAAGAATATCAACTTCCTCATCTGTCAACATTCCTTCGAGAGCAGTAACATTAGCAAGCGGATCACCTTCGACACCGCTGGAAGCATCACCTAATACCGGTGCCGCTTCAGGCTCATCTCCTGCAGTTTCCAGCATTGCCGCTATCGCCTCAGGAGATAGTATAGTACCGCTGTCGTCTCCGACAACGTCTGCTACGGCTTCGTCTGCAGCCGAATCTAGCATTGCTGCTATTTCATCCGGTGACATCATATCGCCGCCACCTGCATCTCCTGCTTCAGCAGCGGGTTCATCTTCAGGAGCGTCATCGCCACCACCTGCTGATTCAAGCATTGCTGCTATAGCCTCAGGTGACATAATATCGCCACCACCGCCGCCGCCGTCTGCTGCTGCTGCGGGTTCGTCTGCCGGAGCTTCATCTCCGCCTCCTGCACTTTCAAGCATCGCTGCTATAGCCTCAGGTGACATGATATCTCCACCACCACTATCTGCTTCAGCGGCAGGCGCAGCTTCTTCAGTTGCATTTCCTGCTGCTAAGGCATCGATTTCATCTTGTGAGAGATTCATTCTGTGTTTCCTCCTCCGTTAGGACTTCGATAACCTGCATAGCATACTTATGGCCCATTGTTCCTATCGTTGCTTTGAACTTTGGTATATGCTGGACGTTTATCGTAAGTGGGACATCTACTGCGTGGTCAAGTTTTATAACGTCGCCAATTTGAAGGTTTACTATATCTGATACTGTTGCAGGAGTTTGTTCAAAATACGCGGTCATCGGTATCGGTGTATGCATAAGCATACCCGTGAGCGCCGCCATTCTTTCTTCTCCTCTGCCGTCGTCTCTTATTCCGCTGGAGAACCACATACGAGTATTGAGTTGCTGCGCAACAGGCTCAATTGCTGTTTGTGGTATACATATGCTCATTAGTCCGGTTTCTTCACCCATGGTTATATTCACAATAACGACAGCTACCGGTTCATTCGGAGCTGTTATTTGTGCAAACTGCGGACTTGTTTCGATTCTATCGATTTGCATCGATAACTCTATAACTTTATCCCATGCTTCATCAAAAACCGCACATTGCTGACGCAAAACGCGTTCAACAAGAGCAAGTTCGATCTCTGTAAATTGTTTTGTGTTTTCGCCTGTCGTGCCGCCTCCAAATAAGCGGCTTATAAGCATATATGCGAATTCCGGCGACATTTGAATGAGCAGCGATCCGTGCATTGGCGGGGCTTCCATTATAGCAAGTACCACCGGTGACGGAAGCGAGTTATTAAACTCACTGTACGAACACTCTTCAATAGATAGGATTTCGCATTCACATGATACACGCAAAACACTTGACAGACTATTTGATAAAAGCTGGCTGTAAGTTTCAAAAACTACATGAAATGTGCGCATTTGCTCTTTAGGGAATCTGTTTGCAGTCCTGAAGTCATACTCCTTGACTTTCATCGCCGGTTCCCCGTCTGAGGCAGACTCCGTCGATTCCGAGTCGCCGGTCATGAGCGCACCTAATAGTTCGTCAATTTCTGATTGTGATAATATTTCAGACAAACTACACTCACCCCTTTGCCCTATGTTTCGCTTACGAATTTGAAATTCGCTTGCGCGGCAATGTTGCCATCATTTAATTAAACAGGACTTGAGCGAAATTGTCAATAGTTATTGTGTTAATTCTTTTGATTTGAGCTATATATTGTGGTTTTTCGCTTTACTAACCGCTCTAAAATTACTATATAACCTATCGTCCCTGTCATTGCGAGCGCACGAAGCGATTCAGTCCTTTTGCTTACCGTGGTACGCACACAAACACTAAAAAGACGTCGCACGTCTTATCCTTATTTTTTCCTCACGGATTTTCTCAACGATTTCGATTCCGCTTTCACTGACCGTGATTTTCTTGCCTGTATTTAGCGTAACTATAGTATCAGGCGTTTCTTCGATGAATTCGATCATATCCTCATTAACGTAGAACTGTGAGGCTTTGTTTAATCTTGTTACCAGTATCATCATTGACTCCCTTCGTCGTCGATCGCTTAATTCCCTCGTCATTGCGAGCGCACGAAGCAATCCAGTCCTCTTCCTAATGTGCTTTGGTGATGTAGGATTTAAAGTCCTACATCACCTTAGTATATTAATTATCTCTTCAGATTTACAAGTTCTTCAAGCATCGTGTCCGACACGGTTATGATCCTTGAGTTTGCCTGGAATCCTCTTTGTGTGACGATCATGTCGGTAAACTCGTTAGCCAGGTCAACGTTACTCATTTCAAGACCGCCGCCGTCGACTTTGCCTGCTCCGTCCATGTAAGCTTCTGTTATGACAACAGGACCGGATGAAGCTGATTCGCGGTACAAGCTGTTACCCGCTTTCTCAAGACCCGGAGGGTTTGAGAACATTGCTATGGCAAGTCGCCCTATGACTACTTTTCTGTTGGCGACGATTACGGATATGTCTCCATTTTCCGCTACCGAGAAACCGGGAAGGCTGGTCATTTCGTATGCTGAGATTTCCGCTATATTGGCAAGCCATGCTTCCAGATCGGCTGTGTAATCTTCATCCGATTGACCCGGTTGGCGTTCAGGTGCACCGAATGGTATTCCTGTGGTTGGATCGTTATCAGGTATTACCATACGTTCGGTTTGCAGTCTGATTCTATTTAGTCCGGCATTTTCAGCACCTTGAACGATACCAAATACGGGCATGCGGGCTGCTACTGCGTTAAATGCAGGTCTCTGTGTCACAGGCCAGCGCATACCGGGAGCAAGAGCTCTCGCATTGCCATCATTCCAAAGATGGATGTTTTCTTCTGTAATAGTGACCTGGGTTGGCGGTTGTGTACCGGCACCGGGCGGTGGGGTTACAAATGTGTTTGGCGGGATGATATCGCCGGGACGGAACATATCCGCAGGAACAGGAACTGCAGTAACAGCAGGGTGGAAGCCTATTGACTGCCCTGAACGTACCATGTAGTTGGTTGCATTGACCGTTATAGCTGTTGCCGGGATAGGTAGTCTTCCGCTGCCATCGGGGCCACCGGCACCGGGCCATATTGAACCTGCCGGTATAGTGATAGGTTCACCGGGTGTGGCAGGGGGGACAGGGTTAAAGTAAGCTTCAAGATTGGCAATACCATATGGTGCAGCAGCAAGGACGTCTGCAATGGTTTGACCTTCTGTTCCCGCTGCAGGGAAAGCTGCTGTAAATGCAAACGCAGGGATTCTCGCTCTGGCTGCTATCGCCGGGCTGCCGGGATCAACAACGCCTGTCTCCAGCTCGAAAGAAGTTCCGAGCACATAGAGACCCTGGCTGTTTACAAGATATCCATCGTTATCGATATCGAAGTTACCTGCTCTTGTATAGAAAGGCTCAAACTCTCCGGTTTCCGGATTGATCGTCGCAACGATGAAGAATCCGTCACCTGTTATCGCCATGTCAGTCTCTCTGTCTGTGCGTTGGAATGCCGATCTGCTGTGGATGACATCAACGGTTGAGAGTCTGATACCGAGACCTATTTGAGTCGGGTTCGTTCCGCCGATTTGGCCTTGGTTTGCCATACCGGCTGCTACGTTCTGACTGAATATGTCCTGGAAAATTACGCGGCTTGTTTTGTATCCTGCTGTGTTGACGTTTGCGATATTGTTACCTATAACGTCCATTCTTGTTTGGTGGTTTCTGAGTCCGGATATTCCGGAATATAGTGAGCGCATCATAATGCGATTCCTCCTGTTAATTAACTAAGTTTATTGTCACTGCGTTTTTGTTCACTGCGTCGGTTTATGCTGCCTTAGGTGCTGTATTTCCTTCCTCTAAGAAGCATGTGTAAACCCATTCCCATTTTTCTTCATCCCAGTCCCAGCGGCCTATTTCTTCTATGCCGTTTTCACACAGTTCAATGAATCCGCCGTTGCCGTCTGGTTTCCAGTTTATTGCTTTGGGTGGTGTATCCGGTTTTGGAGTAAATTTGCCTGTTCCTGTCTCGCGGATATCAACGATTGAGTTTACCGGTACGAACTTAGGCTCGCCCGAACCGTCGTCGACCTGTACCATCAAGTTGCCTTTGTCGACGAATACGCGCGTGACAACTCCCTCAAACTCTTTTCCGTCCACTTCCGCTACAATAGTGCGACCGATCAGATTATTCGAGGCTGTCAGGAGCATTTCTGATGTCAATATATTGTTGGTGTCAAACACTTCCTTAATGGATGATACCGGCACTACATACTCTCCGATTTGCGCCATTGCAACTCCGTCCTTCAT
>Ga0123356_10005711_pt1 | contig 12638 bp, 13 predicted proteins | sample TergutEmb28metaG_2_FD_92546 | JGI IMG/M metagenome (GOLD analysis project Ga0123356, IMG submission 92546) | Embiratermes neotenicus P3 segment gut microbial communities from Petit-Saut dam, French Guiana - Emb289 P3 | ecosystem: Host-associated > Arthropoda: Insects > Digestive system > Gut ... | reverse complement strand
GTTTGAATCATATACGCCAGTACCATGTGCAATTCCACGAAAGTAATCTTGCCCATTCATAACAAAAGAACCGTTTAACGGAAATCTTTGGAATCCCGAAAGCTGTGTTGCTGTTATGTCAATTTCCAAATAAACATTTGATGTATTCGCCACCACAGTAATCGCCGTAAACGGCACTGCCGTCACCATCATCACTACCGCGATGAACATAGATAAAATACGTTTTTTCATGTTTTCTTTTCTCCTTTTTTCCGTAAAGGTAGACCTTTACGGAAAGGTCTTATTTAATAATATCACAATCTAAAATCAAATATTTTTCATAAAAAATACTTGACAATACTGTAAAAATATGGTAAAATTATGGATATTTTAATAAGTCCATAAAGGTCTACCTTTGCGGACTTATTTTTTCACTCTCTGCGCTCTCAAAAGCGTATAAAACGTAGTTTTCTTCAAGTCTGTACGCTGTAAAGCTTCCTCAAATCGTATCTCTCCACACTCCCACAGCCTGACTGTTTCAGCGAAATTATGGGGACACCTTTTCGGAGGACGACCGAGATGAACACCACGCAACCGCGCCGCTTTAATTCCCTCAGCTTGACGCTGACGAATCGCATCGCGCTCGTTGTGCGCCACGAACGACAGCACCTGCAAAACTAAATCAGAAATAAACGTGCCGATTAAATCTTTGTGTAGCCGTGTATCGAGCAACGGCATATCAATCACAATGATGTCAACCCCTTTTTCCTTTGTAAGCTCCCGCCACTGGCTTTGAATTTCTTCATAATTTCTGCCGAGCCTGTCAATGCTTTTTATGTACAGCAAATCGCCTAAGCGCAGTTTCTTCACAAGAGCCTTATAATTCACTCGCTCAAAATCTTTTCCGCTCTGTTTATCAGTATAAATATTCCCCGCAACAACCCCATGCTCACCCATCGCAATCAACTGCCTGTCCTCATTTTGGTCAACGCTCGACACTCGTATGTAACCATAAACCGCCATCTCATAAACCACCTCATTTTTCTCTCTACTATACCCCAAGAATTCATCGCCCGCCAAAGGAAGGCAAGCGGTAAATCTATTTCTGCTTCCCCGCGCTCACCGTCCACGCTCCGGTTCGTCGTGTCTCTCCGAGACCCTCCTCCCGAAGCGCGAACGTCTCGCGCTCTTTTTTGCTCCGTTGCACACACTCGCCTCACTCCCTTAACCCTTCTAAAACACTCTATTTTTCATCGCATTTAATTGCTCAAATTAAATCACATTTCTGCATTTTCAAGCAAATTAAATCAACATTTTCATTGCACACAGCTTTTCTCTATGACATTTTCAAAATACAGCTTTTATGAATTTTGACGTACTGCTTTTATTCGCTCTAATTTGCAAGTCTGCGAATTAAAGCGAATCAGATTACGTTTACAAGCTTCTCAAACGGCATAATCTTTATAATCGTTTTTGCCTCTTCACCCCAATTCGAAATCACACCAAAAGCCATATGCTCGAAATTATCGTCTTTGAAAAAGATTCCTTTTAAGTTGTTAATAATCAGATTTATCGCACGGTTCGATGTGTCCCACAGCTTTGAATTATCCGAATATTTCGGCGCAGTTATTTCAATAAGTACAAACGCTTTTTCAAACCTCGGAAGTCTTTGTGTTTGCGCTGTTTTCTTAATCGCCGCATGAATTAATTCCAACCAATAATCTTGTAAAGCCGATGTGAATTCCTTCGCTGACGGAAGCAGTTCGTTAATTGTAAGCATTACCGTTTCGTTTATATTTTCGCCATCAGCGTTTTCTGCCAAAAGCTCACGACCGCGCTTGCTTTCATACATAAGTCCGATTAACTGGCTGTTTAATTTATTCACAATAGAGCGAGCTGAGGCTAATTCTTCTTCCGAAAAACTACGTACCGGAATTAATTTTCGTACGATTTCTTTAATTGTTTTCTCAATATTTACATTCATAAACTCTAATGCCCTCCACATTTAAAACATCGGGATACATTTGCAATATCGGGAAATCCTGCTTCGGTAAAGCGATTGAATAATCCGAACAAGCATCGGATTTCACCGCCGAGAAAAAGTAAACGAATTTCAATAAATCGGTTGCGGGATTCACAGAGAATATCTGCGGATAATTTAGGATAAAATCTTCTTCTGTTTTAATTCTGCTGATGCTTTCTTTAAGCGTCGCAGGTGTTGTCAGATAAACGCGTTCGTAATAGTGGTTCAACCTAATCGGAGCTTTTGAATATTTAACAGGACGAAGCCGCTCGATATAGTTATTATTCTCGATTAACTGCTTTCTGCGCCACATAGTTTCACGGATGATTTTCTTCGCGATTTCTATACGTTTTTCTTCGTCGCAAATGAATAACATTCCCGTCGCATGCGTGTCGAAATCCTCGTGAAAGACAGTAAAGAACAGCGACCTCTCCGCGCGTAATTGCCAGTCCATAGTGCCGTCGCCGATGTCGTAGACAGCCAAACGGTGACTGCCGACGTATAGAATCCCCATGAAACGTGTTGTGCTTAGGATATTCGTGCGTATTTTTCTCCAACAGGCAGACGGAATAAAGCAGTCTTCCTGCGTGTTTTTCGGGAAAGAAACGATATTTACTCCTGCTTTTCGCAGTAGCATTACTGTTCTTGAGATTTGATTAATCCGCTCATTATTCCCGCCTCCTAAGCTCACTAACGGCATTGCGTTCGGTATTAGCTCCCGTCCTTTTTTGAGTGCATACACACTGCCGTCCTTGTGCTTTGAAATATATTTGTGCCTTGTCAGCGGACGGAAAGCATAAGAAGCTTTGATTCTGTCGTTGTCAAGCATTTGCAAGCATGACCCGTAATCGAGCGTCTTGAATCGGATTAAATGCAGGATTAAAGTTAATTGATTTCGCTTTAATTTCACATTACATCATCCTCGCTTTCGTTATAGGTTTCCTCTAAAAGCGTTAAGAAAAACTGCTCGGGGTTCGCCGCGCTTTCAATAAATTCAAGGAACTCCGTGAACAAAGCCTTGTTGAGTTTTATGTATTCCGTCTTCTGCGGCTTGTTGTTTTCAAAGGCTTTCTCCAGTGTTTCCATAGTGACACTATCTTCTTTTGACAGCTTTCTGAACGCGGTAAGTTGCTCTGTGTTTAATTTTTTGCCTTTGCTCGCGAAAAGCTCGTAAACCATTAGCTGCTCATCTTTTTTTAGATACGACAGCTCTACGCCTGTTAATACAGGCAATTTCTTTTCGTCTGTGAGCGACAGTAACTCGGGAATTAAGCGGGATAAACGTATGTAGTTTGAGATACTTCCTTTGCTTTCCGAGTGCTTTTCTGCCATGATTTGCCTTGCGTCGTAGCTTTTACAATTATTGGAAAAGCTTTCGGGACGCTTGCCGTTTCTGTTGAGTAACTCCGCCTCCATTGCATACGCTTTTGCTTTCTCAGACGGCAGCAGATATTCACGTTGACCGAGGTTGCCGTCAAGCATGATTTGCTTTGCCTCATCGTCAGAAACATCACGAACAAAAGTCGCGATTTCAATATCGCCGTTGAGCATTACGGCGCGCAATCGGTTTCTGCCTGACAAGACTTCGTACTTTTTCCTGTCATGCGTGCGGCGCACGACAATCGGGTGAAGCAATCCGCTTTGTTTAATGCGCTCGGCTAAGTCGGCAAGCTCTTCGTCGTTGTAAAGTCGGAACGGCTGGTTCTCGTCTATAATGAGGTCTTTGCAAGAAATCCATTCCTTTTGAATATTTGATTCCCGGGCTCTTTTCCTGTATGCCTCCTGCTTTTTTTCTGCCTCACTTTGCGCATACATACTCTTTTCAAATTCTTCTGGTGACATATTTTTCTCCTCCTTTTTGTTTTAAGTTTACCGGTTATTCCAGTACAATTTCGCCGTTCAGATAGGCAATCAGTCGCTCGGTGTAGATGCGAGCGTATTTTTGCCTGATTCCGATATTCGCACCGAAGTCGCTGAACGGCTTTCTGCCTTCGGCGATTAAACGCGAAAGCCTGCGCTCGGACACGCCGAGCAATGTTCCCGCGACTTTGAGCGGAACGTGATTCGGGTACTCCTGACGGAGCTTTGCTGCTGTGGTTTTGGTCATGCTTTCTCCTTTCTGTCAACCATAAGGTGACGTTGTAGTTAAAATTTTTTGCGCACTGAACTAAAATCTACCGAGTCGTTCATGTGGTGACGACCATGAAACGCCAATCCGACAGATTATGTTCAAATCATAGCAAATGATGCGGGAAATGTCAAGGTTTTTCGGTCGTGGTTTTTCGACAAGTGGTTGTTCTGTTTGACTTTCAGCCGAATCCATGTTATAATTTTTTATATTGTTGAAAATTGAAGGAGTAATTATGACAACATACGAATGCTTCTTCGACGCATCACATACCAACGAACGCACACGCTGCGCGTTCTTCGTTCGTCACGAAAACGGTCATATTGCGGGAAAGCAAGTTATCGAAACTAAAGAAAGAGCAAAGGATTCGAATGAAGCTGAAAGCCACGCATTATTGCTTCTGCTAAACTGGATTAAACAGAAAATCGAAGTTGGCAGTAAAATTATCATTTACGGAGATGCTTTGAATGTTGTTAAAGACGTGAATCGTTGGAAGAAATATAGAAGGATATTCAAGAAAATCCAAAGAGATTATGACGTTACATTAAAGCATATTCCGCGAAGTAAAAATGACCTTGCTGATAGATTATCGAAAGGCAAGAAAACGAAATTTCCCATTGTGCCGATTAAAATAATTGCCCCCAAAAGTAAGGAGATTTCCGCTATGTCTAATTTGAAATTCTGCGAGTTAGAACCCGACAGACTTGAAGAAGCATCAGCATTAATGCTTCGCACATTTCTTGAACATAACGCTGACGGCGTTCCCGCTGAGAGCGTAGAAATCTTCAAGAAACTCACATCTGTGGAGAATTTCGGTGAATGGCTTGACTGGAAAGAAAAGCTTCCGAAATTCTTCAATATGTGGGTTTGCATTGACGAAAAAACAAACGAAGTCGTTGGCGCATTGTCGGCGTATTATGACCGGCTCGATAATCTTTTTGTAGACAGCCGTTATCACCGAAAAGGCATTGCACAGCGATTATTTACGATTATGCTTGAATATTTTAACCCCGATGAAATGAAGGTATGCGCTTCATTGTACGCACAGGATTTCTACCGAAAGTTAGGTTTTGTCGGTGACGAGGAACAAATCATCAACAAGGGTCAGCGAGTTATTATGATGACGTATCATCACGAAGGCGGCGAACATAGTGAGTATTATGAATTAACTGCGCTTTTGACACACCTCAATGATAAATACGGCGAAGAAAAAGCAAGCGCATTAATTTCGGAAGCGTCCACAATGTCAGTTCTCAAGAAATCTGATTTAACAAAAATTCCCGGTATTGGCAAGAAAATGGCACGGCATTTAATTAATGCGGGGTATTCAAATATTGAATCGCTCAAGGGTAAAACGGCGGAGGAAATCTACGATAAAGACTGCCTTTTTCAAGGTAAACAGGTTGATAAATGCTCGCTTTATTGCTACCGATTAGCGGTGCATTACGCAAACAATGACGGACATTTGCCGCCGGATAAGCAGAAATGGTGGGATTGGAAAGATTGATTATTGCCAGTGGCAGCAGAACTCGACAAATTCATCGTTTGACACCATTTATAAAACGTGATATACTTACATTAATCGAAGTACACCAACAGGAGGAATCATGCTTGATTTCAACAAACTCGAAGTTTATAAAGAAAACAACCGCCTCGAAGCTAAAAAAGCTGTCGGCGGATTACCTAATAGCATATGGGAAACCTACTCTGCCTTTGCTAATACCAACGGCGGAGTGATTTTGCTTGGTGTTGAGGAATCTCCTGATGGGTCACTCTCTGCTGTCGGACTTGATAATCCCGAAAAGTTAATGAAAGAATTTTGGGATATTATCAATAATAAGAACAAAGTCAACGTGAATATATTATTTGACAGATATGTTCGCATTGAACAGATTAACGATAAAAGCGTTATCGTCATTGAAGTCCCGCGTGCTGACCGTGCATTCAAGCCGATTTATCTTAACAACAACCTCCTCACCGGAGCCTATCGCAGGAACGGCGAGGGCGATTATCGTTGTTCTGAGGAAATGATGAAAGCGATGCTCCGCGACAACGGCAGCAAAACGCAGGATATGCTGGTTCTTGATAACCTTCCATTATCGGTCTTTGATTACGATAGTCTGCGTGGTTATCGCAATAGTATGCAGGTTACACGCCCCGGTCACGTTTGGGAAAAAATTGATGATATAGAGTTTTTGTCGAAGCTCGGAGCAGTCGATATAGGCGAGGACGGCGAACGGCACCCGACGGCAGCCGGACTTTTAATGTTCGGTTTTGAAAACGAGATTTTGAAAGAATATCCGCAGTATTTCCTTGATTATCAGGAAAACTCTGCTCCACACCTCCCCCAGCGGTGGACTGATAGATTCGTCTCCTCTTCCGGTGAATGGAGCGGTAATGTTTTCGATTTTTTCTATAAGGCTTACAACAAGCTCATACAAAATCCTAAAATTAAAATACCATTTAAAATGAAAGATGGGTTACACCGCACCGAAGATACACCTGTTCACAAGGCATTGCGCGAAGCATTGGCAAATTGCTTGACCAATGCGGATTTTTATGGACCTCGCGGGCTTGTTATTCGTAATAATGCAGATGAAATTATTTTTGAAAATCCGGGTAGCTTTCGTGTCAGCATCAATGAAGCATTAAGCGGCGGTATTTCTTCTCCGCGTAACTCTGTTATTATGAAAATGTTCAGTCTGCTTGATATTGGCGAGCGTACCGGTAGTGGGATTCAGCTTATTTATCAAGCATGGAAAGAGCAGAACTGGAGCGAGCCGAAGTATACAGAGAAATTTGAGCCGGACAGGACGGTTCTGACTTTGAACTTTACAGGGTCATCCGACCCGATAAATGACCCTGTAAATGACCCTGTAAATAAAATCCAATCAGATATTTTAAATCTATTAAAAAAGAACAATTCGGCAACCTATGCACAGATTGCACGAACAGTTGATATTTCTGAAGCAACAGTAAAACGTAATCTAAAAAAGCTGCATGAACTAAAACTTATAAAGCGCATCGGCTCTAACAAGACGGGACGCTGGGAAGTATTATAAAACAAAATTGAACCTGCTCATTTAGGCAGGTTCAATTTTATTTGTAACACATTTCTGCTTTTCAATTATGCCAATAATTATGCCATTCGTATAAATTTGTATGCTTTTTAGGGAAGTCGATGTGCGTAACAATGCGGATAAAACCGCATTACGACAGGGTTTATCGCCCTGTAAATCTGTTGCGAAAGCTTCGGTGGTTCAAATCCGTCCACTCCCATAAATTCAAGAAAGCCTTTAGAATTGCGGTTCTACGGGCTTTTTACTTTTGGGTGCGAACTAATTTTTGTTCGCACCCAAAGCAATTACGCAACAGTTACGCAATTGAGCTCAAAAATGCATATTTTTTCACAGCTTCAGACAAAGTGTCAATATCGCCGAAATGCGTATACTTTTCGGTCATTGCAAGAGAGCTGTGTCCGAGGAGCGCCGCAACCATCGCCACGGGCATACCGCTCTTTTGCCGGAGCGTGGAAAATGTGTGCCTCGCGCTGTGCGGACTCTTGATTTTAATAGCTTTCTCGCCTTTTTCTTCGAGAAGAATGTTTAAACGGCTGAAAAAGCTTTCGTATCGTCCGCGGAATCCCGAGTGCGTGACATAATCGTTGCCGCCGATTACATATCCTGTTCGCCCTTGCAGCTTTGATTTTAAGAACTCTGCGACCTCTTCTTCAAGCGGAATGAACCGTGTCTTTCCGTTTTTCGGCTTGCCGAGCTCGTTTGTACGCTTCACCGCTCTGTCAATCTTAACTACGCCATTCTCGAAATCAATTCGGTCAATTGTCAATGCGCGCATTTCCTGCGAACGAATCCCTGTATTTAACATTATGTACACAGATATACCGAAAAGCTCGTCGGTCTTGGCGAAGTCAAGAATTATTTTCGTTTCCTTTTCTGAAAATGCTTCCTTTTCAGGTTGAGATTTCTTAGCGATTACGGCGCGTCTGACGGGATTTTTAGCGCAGAAGTCATTGTCAATTGCTGACTCGAATGCGCCGTTCAATAAAAATCGCATTTTCTTCCTGAGAGCATCGCTGTAATTGTTTATGCTCTTGAAAAATTCTGTAATATGAAGCGATTTAACCTGTGAAATCTTCATTTTACCGATTTTATGCTCCCTGATGTGCTTGGAGAGATAAACATAATCCTTGTAAGTTGAGCCCTCGACGTTGCCTTCCTTGAAGGTTTCGAGCCATAAAGTCAGCCACGCGGACAAAGTGTATTCCTTTGACCTGCTTTCTTCTTTTTCACCGCCTTTCAAATAATCTTTGTATTTTTTACGGCACTCGATTTCTGTTTTGCCATAGAATCGTTTTCTTTGATGCTTCCCATAAACGTCAAATCCTACACTGACAGTAAATTCAATCGTGCCGTTGGCGAGCTTACGAAAGCTGCCGTCATGTTTTTTTCTAATCATAGACTGTTCCTCCTAACGCGCGAATAACTGTTGTTAGAAAGAAAATATGTTACATTATTATCGTATCAGCTTTTTTCTCCTTTGTCAACTAACGCTCCTTCGTTTTTTTATTAATTCTTAGTTAATTTCCCTCTACAAAGGCGATTAGCCTTAACGGGAAAAATTCATATCGGTACGAGCCGCCTGCACACGGTCTTGCAATGCCGTAATCATAAAGTCCCGAACGTAGTTGCTCTTGGATTTTCGTCACGGAAATCCCGAGGACTTTTGCGACTATTTCAATTGGCACTTCGTAATAAGATAGTATCAGCGGCTTAAATTCGCGCTCCCAGAGTTCTAAATAGCTCTGACCGGCTGGAAGTATTTTCGGCTTAGTTCTCATTTCTGTCACCTCCGCTCAGATAAATCCCCGTCACATCCGCTCTTTCGTGTCCAAGCAGTTTTGAAACCTTCCGCTTCGCTTCGAAGTCCAACATTCCGTCAGAAATTAGTTCGCTATACTTATTAAAAGCATAGCTGTGGCGAAACCCATGAAAAGTCAGCCGCTCTTTACTTTGGCGCGGCGGAAGCTTGTCCCGATGAAAATTAATAAAACCTTGTTCGGGGTTTGTGAAGTTCTATTTCGGTCATGGAGTTACCTACTATCTATGGAATAATTACTATAACATCAGATTCAAAATTTTCACCGTCAGTAGGACGCACGGAAAAAACAAATTCATATTTCATTACATCACTAATATTCATATTATTTTCTTTAAGTACGCTTGAATAAATTTCTATATTTTCATTCGCCTTTTTACCCGAAAGAATATGCCACGTACCCGAAACAATCATTTGAAAATCATTAGCCGAAAATTTTTCGGTTCTTATATAACAATCGTATTCACTGTTGTTTTCTATATATACATTTAATTTTATACCTCCTGTTCGCGTTTCAGCAATAGAAGTGAGTTCTATAAATATGTCATTTGCATCATATAAAATAATATATTCTTGTTCGTAATCGTCGACAGAATTAATTAAATTATCATATAAGTTTTCATATTCTTCATTATCCCACATAAGTCCAGAAAACGTGACAAGATTTCCATATTCATCAAATCTCATATCAAGTGTTACAATTATACTATCATCATTTCCAGCCCATATAAAACTATTATTATTTGTTGTATCTTCCATGATGGCTGATAAATATGATAATATACTAATTAAATTTTCATATTTATCATCTGTATTAAATTGTATAATCCAATGAGTTGCATTATCGAAATAAACTAAAAGAACATTCTTAAAATCTTCCAATTCTTCAACGATAACATCACCTAATGATTTATAATAATCATAAAGTGATGGCACTGTTTCTGATATGACTATATCATTTTCAGGAGTATAAAATGTTTGAATAGAAATTTCGGGAGTAGACTCTGTTGTAGGTTGACGTTCGCGCCTTGTAGGTTCGGGTTCGTGTATATTATCCGAACCACAAGCGGCAAGCGACAGCAAAAGAACCGCACAAATAAAAAGGCTAATATGTCTCTTCATAAATATGTCACCTCACACCGCTCATCATTTGAGCGGCTTTTTTAATCCATGAATTCCATTTGAAAATGCATGTTCATTATCCGCTTCATATACTCGACCGTAATTCCGAAATATTCCGCAAAATCCTAACCGCGTCCGCCGTCGTCGCTTCTCCGCTAATTCCGAGCCGCGCGCTTTCCGCGTCAGTGACGCGGTCAGTCCCGCAACAGTGCGTAAAATCGTCAGCGCATCGGAAGTAGTGAAAGAAACGCTCCACGGCGATTCTGCAAATGACGTAACAACCATATCTTTATAAGTTTCATAAGGATTAAATGTCAAAACATCTTCATTATTTTTTCCGCGATTATACCTTGCATTTACAATAAATCCATCGATTTCCATTATAAGAGAGATAGCACCATTTTCGTTAAGTTTAAAATTTCGTGATTCTAAAGATGTATAAATATTTAAATGATTGCCGTCTTTGAAAAAGTCATTTGTTTGCTTTTCAATATCCGCTCCTGTAAACCATATATCTATTGGATAGAATAAATATGAATGTGTTTCGCCAATCTTCGAAAAGAACGTTATATGAGTGTTTTTATACTCAGTATAATAAACTATTCCATCAAATTGTTTTCCTGAGATATATGGAATTGGTAGTGAATCAATAAACTTTAAAAAAGCAACGACATCTGCGTGGCTGTTTAATTCAATATAGCCAGAGCGTGTAAACGCCTCTTCATCAGCTTCTGCTATTCTTCGCAATTTCATTAATTCTTCGTCGCTTCTGATAATTATTACTTCAGACGAATCAGCACTTGCTTTAGTTGCTAATATAGTAAAAAAAGTATGACAAATAAAAGTTTTTTCATGATGCAATCCTCCTGAAATTTATAGTGTACGCTTAAATAAGCTCTAATAGTTCCGGGGGTATCGGTTCTTCGGCTTGCACAATCTCTGCAGAATAATGTTTGCCAGTCTGCGGTTTCTATTAAATCCATTGTAACACAATACTTTCAGCCTGTCAACAAACAAGCAGAGCGTCTCCGCCCTGCTTGCAAACTCTACGCCAACCCCGCCACGCTCCGCAAAATCCTAACCGCGTCAGCTGTCGTCGCTTCTCCGCTAATTCCGAGCCGCGCGCTTTCCGCATCAGTGAGCGCGGTCAGTCCCGCAACAGCGCGGAGGACGGCGAGGGCGTCGGTGGTTGTCAAAACCCGCTCACTCGCAAGCACCACATCTCTACCCAAAAACTCCGAGAGCTTCGCTTCAAACGCGAGCGTGGCTTCGTCAGTAAAGCTAAACTCTGCATACAACGGTACTTTTTCTTCAAGCATTGCGGAAGTTATGCCTGCGGCTTTTATGTCTTCAATGGAACGAGTGTAAACCCAAGCGGCTGAAAATAATCTCTCATTAACAACAATAGAATAATCGGATGCAAATGCTTTTAAAATGGTAGCTTCATCACGAGAAAGTAAAGCGTTTATTTCATCATCTGTAAAAATGTTCCTCCTGTAATAATCATCATTAAATAATTCAATAAGACCTTCAAAAAGTTCATTACTGTATTGAAACGCGTTAATAATTACATCATCGGGTATATTGTATTCAATTATCGTCCAATATAAGTTAGTTGTATCCATTAAACTATTCAAATAAGGCGCATCATTTTTCCCGCGTCCCATTCTATTTCTTTTTTCTATGCGCTCCTGTATAAACTTTTCCACATCAATACCCAAATATTCGGCAAATATTTCATAAACAGAAAATGATGAATACATTCTATTTATATATGGGTCGAAAAATATTTCATGGTCTCCTAAAAAATGCTCAAGGGGGTCGAATATACCTGCTGCTGTTGCTGAGTAAGCTGTCATATTAATCAATATTATTATTGATAAGAGTAATAAAAATTTTTTCTTCATCGCGCCCTCCTAATTTCTAAATGTTTCTTCTGGGAATAAATCTCTTGGTTCCTTAGGACCTGTGTCTGACCACCTATTCACATCAAAATGTAAATGATAATCCCCATCTTTGGTTGTTTCACCTGTGTCTCCTGTCGTTCCAAGCGGTGTACCAGCTGTTACTGGGGTGCCTATTCTAAGTGATTTGCATGGAGGATTTTCAAGATGCAAGTATCTTGTTATATAATTAATTCCGTTTATGTTATATGTTATTTGAATATAATTACCCATGCTACTATCGTTTCCTTCATCACCCCAATTTGAAACAACTCCGTCACCTTGTGCATATATCGGCATTCCTTTTATTCCCCCGCCACTAATTATTATATCAATAGCATAATGTCCGTCTCTATATTCATCACTTACATGGTTTGCGAATGCTCTACCGGTTTCAATATAATTTGCAATACCGTCCTCTCGATACATATAATGCTCAAACATTCCCGTAGTTGTATTTTCCATGTGCCCGCATTTTTCATTTCTCATACAAATTCTAAATTGGGGATGGTATTTATGGTCGCACCAGTTTGGAATCGGCTCCCAT